>ORJL010313841.1_pt1 | contig 25113 bp, 31 predicted proteins | sample 1779941 | NCBI WGS metagenome assembly ORJL01 (sample SAMEA104232317, study PRJEB22302) | groundwater metagenome | biome: forest; feature: aquifer; material: groundwater | place: USA | collected 2011-08-07 | depth 5.8 m
AAATTTTATCTGTACTAATACTAACCCCATTATTAGATACACGAACTAAGTAAGGAGTATAATCACCTCGAGTAGTCACACTTATTTCTCTTTTGTGATCAGAAAACTGCGCTTGGGGAAAACCATGAGTGATTGCATTTCCTAATAGATTATTCATCACCAATTCATAATCTCTGCTTTCTGTCTCGAAGGGGAAGCTCTCGGTTTTATCTGAAAAAAAAATATTTTTCTCATCCAAAACAGTTTGGTTCAGGAAAGGGAAAAGTTTCAGATAAGCCCGAAAAGAGAAATGTTCAGATGGCCCTAGATTAAAGAAAGTTCGGTAAGTATAATCCACTCGTCTCAGTAGAAGACTGATTCTCTGAGCATTATCCAAACTATCCTGATGAGTAAAGATGGGGTTTTCTGGGGAAAGCCCGGAAAATTTATCGATTAAATCTTCCAATTCTGAGAGATTAGTCTGTAATTCAGTTTCGTTCCCTGCCCGGGCTAAAGATTTTAATTTAAGGGATATCCCCGCAGCCAGGCCAGCTAACTCTCTTAAAGGGGGTAAAACTTCAGGATTTGACTCTTTTTCATCATCGCAGATAAAACCGCAGAAAGTATTTATTTTTCTTAAAGGGCCGCGCAACTCATGGTCTAATCGCTGAAGAAATCTTTCCCTCTCTTCTGGATCTAAATCAGATAGATAAGATAAAACCATAAATTTCCCAAAAGAATCAAACTATTTATAGTTTTCTACTAAAAAGTAACAATTTACTTAGAAATTACTGAACTGCCCGATTGAGAACCGCTAGGAGTAGAGCTGCCCTGGAAAGCTTGAGCGATTTCCTCTTCAGTCCAACCGGTCTGCTGGGTTAAGATTTGTTTAATATTTTCATCAGAAGTGCCTACTGCTTTTTCTTGTTTAACCCAAGCTCTAAGTTCGTCAATATTGTAAGCTTTCTTTTTGGGTTTAAAGACATAGGCAAAAAGAATAGTAATAATCAAGATTAAGACTATAGCAATAGCTCCGATTAAGATATAGAGATTATATTTCTCCCAGAATTCTTTTAAGGAGAAAGGTTCAGCTGCAGGTTGGGCTGCAGATGGTGCTGGTTGAAAAGTTTGTTGAGCTGGAGGCAATTGGTTAGTAATCTGACTAGGTTGCGGACCAGCTACAGTCTCTACATCGCAAGATTTGACTAAATACGGTTTTTGTTTATCAGTACCGCAATAATGTTCTTCTACACAAGTCCGCTCTTGTTCATCATTTTCGCAATCAGACCATAAGCTGCAGACCCAGGATTCGATACATTCCGTACAGTTTTTAACTTCTAATTTATTTTTTTCACATTTATTTAAATCATTACATATTCTAGATTGCTGCAGGCTGGCATTACAATAATTCCAAACTCCGCAGCTCCATTTTGGGTTACAGCTTTTACCGCCAGGAGATCCGCCGCCCGGAGTTTGGCAGGTTCCGCAATCAGCAGAACAAGAAGAACAGGTTTCAGCTCCATTACAACTTCCATCCCCGCAGATTGCTTGAGGAGCAACTATACAATCTGTACCTGCAGCTCCTACGCAGAAAGTTTTAATGGCTGTAACTTCATCCTGACAAGAAGCATAAATTACATAATTCCCCTTTTGGGAAGGAGTAAAAGAAGCAGAATATTGTTTATCTGCGCCAGCAGTAACCTGATCTACCCAGATAGTTTTCGCGGGAGTGCCGTAACCATATTCCATACTTACCCAAATATTAGTAGCATTGCAAGTTCCGCTAATCGAAACTGGCGTACCAGAAGCGGTAATATCTTGGACTTGAACCGTGCCAGCTAAAGCTAGAGGCACTAAAATCAGAAAAAGAAAGAAAAAATTATTTAATCTCATATTTGACCTCTACTTTTTCTAGTAAAACTTTGCCTATACCATCCGAAGGCCAGCCTCCCCAGACGAAAGCTTCAATCTTCATCTCCCCTTTATTTGCTAGTTTATGAGCGAATTCTACAGATTCAGTTCCACCAATACTTAAATTACCTTTGCTTTCGTAGATATAAGTATTCGATTGGTTATTATAAGCTAGCTGCACAATAAAGAGATGTTTGCCTAAATCTTCCTTTAAAGGCGAGACCGTAACTTTAACTTTATAATCTCCACTTAAAGAAAGAGGAGTGGTAGTTGCTACTGCTAATCCAGAGGTTGCGCCTAAAAGCTCTATCTTCATCGGTATGGTTGATTTAGCTACGCAGGCATCGTCTTTACAGATGTAATCATTTTTAGCATAACTTTTACAATCAACATCTTGGGAAGTGATAATATTATCTTTACAGAATTTTTCGGTTAAGATTATATCACTTTTGCATTTATCTGCAGCTGAAGTAGTTCCATTGCTGGCCGTGCCTTTCTCGAAATAATTCAATCCAATGACACCTACTAAATCTGTATCCGCTGGATCAGTATCAGTGCAGAATGGAGCAGCTGCTTTTGGTAGGCAGGCTCCTGCTTGACAGGTTTCATCTGCTTTACAGGAGGCTTGTAGAGTATAACCCATCCCATCTTGATTACATCGTGCTACTTGGGTAAGGTTTAAACAATAATATTCTATCTCAGAATCACAAACAGGTTCTACTTCTTTTATACAAGCACCAGCTACACAAGATTCATCTGCTTTACAAAGTGTAACTTCTGCATATTTCGTTCCATCAGCACTACAGGTAGCTAATTTCTTAGTACCTTCTATACAAAGCTTTTGATTAGGAGCACAGAATGAGCATTGTCCTCCAGAACAGATTTTTCCATCGAGACATTTGGGAGCATCCGCAGGGCAGGTCAAACAATTTTCTCCTGGCTCAAGTTTCCCATTACTCTTTCCACCATTACAACCATCCTCAACTTTCTCGTCAACTACAATTGTTGCTGGTTCGCCACCTTTAATTAAATCCGCATGTGGTGCAGCTAAATCGTAAACATTAAACTCTGCAAAGTCTAATAAATATGTTCCTGCAGGCGCACCAGTCTTAAAATTAAGCTGGGCTACCTCAAATTCTCCACTCTTAGCTTCATCATAATTAAGCGTAGCAAACTTAAAGACTATTTGATTACTAATACAATCTGAATCATCAAAGATTAAATAATCCTCATCCCAATTAAGAAGGTCTGGAACACCCACCTCAACCATACTGCAAGTTACCCCTTCCGGCAGATTTAATTTAAAATCTATGGCTACAGTATTTTTATCTGCAGGGATTTTGGCTTTAACTTTTAAACTAAACTGAGTATTTTCCATAATAGGTACGGATGGTTCTATAATCCCAGCCGTATTCTCTACACCAGCATAAAAAGCCTTACCCGCAATCTGATCTGAAAACAATAATAATGCTCCCAGAACAATAATTGCGCTGATGGTAATCACTGCAATGATCAATTGCTTGTTCGCTTCTCCCTGATTAGCAGTGGGATGAACTTCCCAGCTATGGGGGGGAAGATGCTTATGGCAAATTTTAGATTTATTTTTTTTTGGTTTCATGGATCTCATCTCTTTTTATTAATGGGACTAAGATTATTGTTATTTCTCTTGCATTTTTAAGATTTTCTCAATTTGTCTTTCTAAAGTTGGCAGGTCATTTTTAACTGCCAGCCAAACCCGATCTAGGTTAACCCCAAAATAAGCATGGGTTAAGACATCCCGCATCCCAGCTATCTTCTTCCATTCAAGGTAAGGATATTTTTCTCTAAAATCAGAAGGGATATTCTTTACCGCCTCACCAATGATTTCTATCCTTCTGATGGTAGCATCTTGAATATTCCGGTCTTCTTTAAACTGTTCTGCAGATATACCTTTTACTGAGCTTTCAATCAATTTAATTGAATCTAATATATCATTGAGGAAAAGATTAATATTCCTTTTCATAGTATCCTTACCTCTTCTTTAAATATCTCTTCTTTAATTAGTGGTTTAACCGTATCATACTCAACTAGGTCCACTTTTTTTCCCAACTTTTCTTCCAACTCTAGCTTAATTCCTACAAAATCTAACAGGCTAATTCTTTTTTTTATTTTCACTAAGAAATCTACGTCGCTATTCTTCTTTTGTTCCCCACGGGCATAAGAGCCAAAGATTCCCGCTTTAACTACCCCATTCCGCTTCAAGACCGGCAAAGATTGTTTTATGATCTTTTGTAAAACAGAATTTTTATTCATTTTTATCATCATCTCTTTTTAGTATGAGTTTTAAAGTCATTCCCTAACTTAATAAAACTATCCTCTAAACGGCGGAAATTGCTTTTAGTATTGACAACATCTTTCTCCATTCCCCGCATAGTTCCATAAGTCGTAAACAAAAAGGTTAAGATTAGTATTAATAACCCTTGCTCTAAAGTGGGTGAATTACCAAAGATGTACCAGAATACTATTATTAAAGTTGCTATAAATAATATTACAGTGATAATATCATATATTTTCATCTTTTAACCGCCTTTGAAAAAAGAGACTATCAACATAATTATCCCTAAGGCCATTAAGGCCCAGAAGATATAGTCTCTCCAGTTGAATTCTTCTTTCATTTTTATTCTCATCTCTTTTAAAGGTATCAAATTTTAAAGTTTATTAATTTTTGCGAATGTACTCTTTGAAATCCAAAGATAACTTTCTAAAATCATTAGCTAGGAAATTAAACTTCACCTCAGATTTAATCTGCCGATCGCTTACTTTCCATACTTTCAGCAATACAGTAAAAATAATAGCAACTAAAGCAATAAATTCAGTAGGGCTATTGCCAAATACATTCCAGATCAATAAAACCATCCCAAATATTAAAAATATCCAGAAAAGTATATCTTTAATATCTATCATTTAAAAGCCCTCCCGGTTAGGAATAAATAGGTAATGATGGTGATAAAGATTATCACTACAATCCAAAAAGCAATATTCTGCCAATCTATCTTTTTCATTTTTATTTAAAATATCCTTTTAAAGCGCTGGCGATGGCTGAGATTTTTTGCAGAGTGTTGGCCTTATCCGGAAGCGCGTCTAGATTGTTTCTAATCGCAGTTAAAAGATTGTATGTATCTTGGTCAGTGGTTTCTACTTTTAAAGTTTCAGAACCACAAGCAGGGCAAGGTCCTCCGCAATCTACTCCGGTTTCAGCTTGATTTTTGATTTTGTCTGTGCAGGTTTGGGCTGAAGCTGAACATTGAAAATTAACACAGAGTGGTTTATCTGCTGCACAACTTCCGCAGCTTCCACCGCAGCCGTCAGCACCGCAGGTTTTGCCGGTACAGGAAGGAGTACAAATTGGAACACAAGCGCCCCCTTTTAATTCGTTACCAGAATTACAAGAATATTCACATTTATTTACACCACAGGCAGCTACAAGAGTTATTGGAGTATTAATAATAAGACCTTGGTTATCCCCGCTACACAGAACTGCATTAGCAGGAACGGAGCCGGTACAAGTAAACAAAGCACAATCCTGAGTATTACAGCTTTGAGAAGCAGCTGGCTTGCCTACTTCTCCAGTACAAGTTCCTTTTTTAGTTACAGTACTGAGTTGTGTTCCACCGCCGCAAGTTGCACTACAAGGGCCCCAGGAGACAGTCCAATCGCTGGCAGTACAAGGAACAGGTCCAGAAGCAAAAGTAACTTTATTGTTAAAAATAGAAATATCACTACCTTTATATTCTTTAGCATCTCCTGTTTTAACTACTACATCTTTTAAATTAACTACTGCTTCTATAGCCGTATTAGTTTTAAGAGTAATTTTAAACACATTCACAGCCTTATCTGCAGTACCAATAAATCCTTTCTTATAAGTATCTGTTTCAAACAATTTCAGTGTTCCGGTTAACGTTTCAACTTTCACAAAAGATGCTCCACCAGAAACCGAATCCACCGTAAGCGACATTAAATTCACGCCCAGATTTGTATCCGGGTTTTTAACCAAACACTCTATGTTTGCACCTGCCTGAAAGGCAACATTTGTTGGGCAACCAACATCTATATTCAGCGCTAGAGCCGTACTTACACTAATTAAAATCATAAAAGCGAACATAACATAAATTTTCTTTAACATCATTTTTCATCCACCTCATTTATCCCGAGCATTTAACAATATCGCCACCAGTACCAAGTAATTTATTAACGTAACTTTCTCCGATAAGAATAGCATCTTTCTCATCTACCGTACCATCACAGTTTAAATCAAATCCAATCCAAAGAGTATCCCCCGCAATAAGAGAATTAACATACGCTTCTCCTAAGGATATAGCATCTTTATCGTCAAAATCTCCGTTGCCATCAAGATCACCTAAAGGACAGCCATTTAGGTTTCCGGAAGTGTAAACAGCATTAACAGTTCCTTTACCCTGACAGAATGTTGGTTCTAAACTATCTGTAACTCCATCAGCATCAATATCTAGGTTAGCAGATTGAACACACTTATTACTCTCGCATTTCTTATCTGCACCGCAAGCTGCATCTGAAGTACATTCCACATTCTCAGCGCATTCCGGAGCCAACCAGATTTCTGTTGTTCCACCGCAGACGCCAGAGTTACAGGTGTCCCTCTTTCCTTTGGTACCTTCACAAGTAATGGGGCAGTCTGCATTGGTATTACAAGAAACAGCGCACTTTCCTGCAGAACAGGTCTGTCCAGCCACACAACTCCCGCAAACTCCACCGCAGCCATCATCACCGCAGGTTTTGCCGGTGCAGGAAGGAGTGCAAATAGGATCACAAGCAGTAAATGTCATTGTCATTAAGCCACAAGTAGATGGCAATAAAACTTTAGTTGCATCAGCTTTATTCCCAGTACCAGAGAGAGAATTACTATAACCACAATTAATATCTTTAACAGAATTACCACAAACATTATTATTATTCATTATTGTATTAGTAGAACTATAAAGATAAATCCCATGTTTAGTGCCGCTTAAAGTATTTTCCAATAAAGTATTGGTTTTAGAATTTAACAAATAAATCCCCCTAGAGAAAGTTGAGATTTTACAATTTTTAATTACAGAAGAGTTTACTTTATTCAAGTAAATACCTGCGGCAGTATTATCATTACCCGCTTCAATACTACCTCCTACAATCTTATACCCATCACAATCAAAAACAATATCTTTAACCCCACTAATTGAAAAACATTTTTTATCAGTAGTAGTAACATCTGTGCTTAATTTGTAAGTATTACCAGACTGCCAACCCTCGGTAGGGGTAGCGCAACTAGATACACTTATAACTGAAGAACCTCCTAAAGGAGTAGTTTGAACACACTTATTACTCTCGCATATAAAGCCAGCACCGCATTCAGCATCAAGAGTACATTTTTTTTCAATACAAGTTCCAGCTGCCGAACAAGTCTGGTCTCCAGCACAACTTCCGCAACTTCCACCGCAGCCATCTGAACCGCAGGTTTTGCCTGTACAATCTGATACGCAAGCTGCAACAGCCACAACCTTCAATACTTTTCCATCAACCTTACCTAAACCAACCTGAGCAGGATCAGTAATAACTTTCAGGCTGAAATAAACTGTAGCATCTTTGGCTGGATCAGTTTTCATCTCAGATGGGAATTCCGCCCCTAATAAAAAATAGGATAGTGTGTTTGGAGAGATAATTAAAGGAGAAGTTAAAGTAAAAGTAATCGGAGTACTGCCGCTAAAAATTCCATTTTCAGCTATTTTCTGTTTTCCATAATAAAGATAAACATTAGTTGGCTTTTTGTCTGCTTTTATGTTGGTGGCAGCGAGATAAACTATTACTTTGGTTACTTTTACCTCTCCACCGGCAGCAGAAACACTGGCTTTTAAAACCGGTGCTTCGCTTCCTTCTTTGATTTCAAAAGAAGCGGGATATTTTAAGTCTGGAGTAACGGTTAAAGTTCCCGATGTTCCCTCTACACAATTTCCGTTCTGGCAAGTCTGATCTCCAGCACAACTCCCGCAGCTTCCACCGCAGCCATCAGCACCGCAGGTTTTATCAGTACAGGAAAGAATACAAGCACCTTTAACAATATTAATAGTAGATTTTTTTGCAGTTGTAATCAAATTGGTTTGGTCATCCATCACTTTTGGATCAGTTAAAGAAATAATTGCCTGACCGCTAACGGAAGGTTTAATTTTAAACTTAACACTAAACAAACTAACAGTACCGGTAAGTTTTAATGCATCGGGGGACGTCGAAACAACACCATCACTTAAAAGAACTTTCCCGAGTGTAGTGCTATTAATCTCAAAATGACCTAAAGGCCATTTCGTTAGAAGACTATTTGGTACTAACTTTGCTTCTATAAATTCCAATTTAGTAGAATCATAAACCACTCCAACTTTTACACTGTTAGCTTTCTCACCTGTTTTCAACTTTGTTCTAATGGTAACCGTCAAATAGTCTCCAGGATTAGCAGTAGCAGAAAACGGGTTAATTCCCATTTCTCCTGGTTGTGGACTAAAAACTACAATATTAGAAATTGCCTGCCCCGCCAACCCTTTTTTAACGTTTGGATATATAAAAATAAATCCGATAATAAGAATAACTATTACAATAGATAAAATTAACCAGATTTTATGCTTATTTGCATCTGCCACATTAAACACCTCATTTTTAAAGCTAAGATTATTTTCTCATTTATATATTCTTCGTTTTTCTGAGATTTAAAAATTACTTTTTCAGCTTTTCCCCGCTTTTCTCAAGTAAGCAAGTATTTCCTTCTTGAACTGAATAAAATCAGTACAATTCTGAGTTGCCCGAGCATGAACAATGGCATCATCTAACACTGCATATTTATGGATTAAAACATTTCTGAACCGTTTCATGGCTTTAAGAATATCACTTACTTCAGAAGAGATTACCTTCGCTTTAAGAAGCCGGTCAAAAACGCTTTCCTCATTGCTGGGCAATCCTAACCTTAACTCTTTAAGTAAAAGATTACTGATATCAATGCACACTTCTATGCTCAGCTGCAAGGTCCTCTCTGTAAATCTTCTTGTCTCTACACTTTTAGCATAGGTTTTAAATGAAACCGGAGTATGTTTCTTCAGATCCAAAACATAACTATCCAATTGTTCAAGCAATGATAATATCCTTAACTTATCCACTTTCTACCCCCTCCAGATAACTCTCATAAACCGGCTGAAAATGTTCGTATTGCCGTTCAGTATCAAAATACAAGTCATAAAAAGCGTCTTGATCTTTACAGTGAATCATCTTTGCTTCCTTGATTACCCTTATCTGAATATATAGGGGTAATTGTTGAAACACCTCTAGATCATATTTTTCATTTTCTGAAGCGTACTTAAACTTTTTTTTGGACAGCTCTAAATCAGAATAATTTTTAGGCTGAAGAAAAATGCAGATATCTATGTCCCGATACTTTTCTCCGCGGGCATAAGAGCCAAAGAAAGCTACAGCTAAAACATCTTTATCTTTCTTTGCAGTAGCGATAATATTTTGGATTTCTAATGGCAGACCAGTCATAGTAATTAGTAAAATATCCTCTTACCTTGATAATTTGATTAAACTTCTAGAATTTATATATTTATCGCCTGAAACTGGGGATGGAAAGAAGTTGATTATTTAACCATTTTAAAAACAATTCTCCTAATCTCTTGCAGGTAAGGTGGATAAATCTTAAGAATCTTCTCCATTGATCTTAATGCTAATCCTTCATTTACCTCTAAATATTCCTGCGCCAGCCTATTTCTGAAACCAGCAGTACTAGCCAGCTCTTTCAACTCATTCTCACTGAACACTTTAAATACGCTCAAATTGGTAAAACTTTCATAATAACTCTTTCCAATTTTATTTTTATTTCTTAGCAATTCCTGATTGATAGAAATTGCTAATTCTACCGCTTCTTCTGCTTTCTTCTCTGCCGCATACAACAAAAATTCTTTAAGCTTAAGATTTATCTTTCTCTCCGCGAGGATTTCTTTAAGTTTTTTAAGTAAATTCAACAGAGAATCTAATTTACTCTCAATAACCTCTTTTTCCATCAAGCTGAAACCTCGGCTAATTTAACCCCAATTAATTCACTTCTCCAATCATAATACTTCTTAAAATCAACATAATCAAAATAGCTCTGCCATTCCATCCTACTCTTAACCCCTTTCTCTGCTTCATAGATCACTTTTCCTGTATGTAAAATCTCAAACCTTATCAAATGGTTTTGGGTTGTAGCCAAGTTAACTAAATCTATATCTTCCCTCTTAAGAGCTTGGACAAATTCTTCATACAGCTTTTCTTCATCAACGGGTTTACTGGGATAAAAGGCTAAGTCGATATCACTCTTCTGATGAGTTCCTCCCCGAACATTAGAACCAAATAGGATTAATAGTTTTAAATGATATTTTTCTGCAATCCGACAAATTAAGTTAAAATTTAAATGCATATTCTTAAAAGAGATTCTTACATTTATATATTTGTCGATGCTATCTAGGATAAATATCTAAAAAAAATGAAAAACGCCACGGCCCGGACTTTCTCGCTAACGCTCGAAGCCTTGTCGCCTCGAGCGCCAACATTTGAACCGGGAATCCCAGAGGGACGGGATATTTGTACGATATTGTGGGAAATCATAACGACAACTTGTCGATAGCAATCCCGCGCAATACCAGGTTATGCGACCGTGGCTTAGGATTTATTTTTTCCATTATTTATTTAAACCGATCGGAAAAGAAAAGAAAGAATTAAATCGCACCTAGTTTATACCCATTGACATAAACAGTTACTTCTACTCCACCTAAATCTTGGGCCGCTGCTAATTTGCCATCGCTGAAAAGACCATTTAACCATTTCATCAATAGGCCGTATAAATCGTAAGTCTGCTCTTCATCATTAACTGAAATCATCCAAGTGCCGTCCTCATTTAATTCACTACAGACTTTTTTTCCGCTCAACTCTGAACAGCCCAAACGAGTGACAAAATATTCTCCTTCTGCCAAAGCCGGATATTTAGATGTTTTTGAAAGAGGACCTTTTAAGATGGTGGGAGAAACAGTAAATAATTTACCCAGAAAATTATTGAAAGTCTTTTCTTCGCCCATCTCTCCTTCTGGGTCAAGTAAGATATAAAAATGATGGGTTTTAGATTCCAAACTGGATACTTCTTCAAAAGGATAAGTGTAAGATAAAACTTTAGAATCTAATTTAGCAGTCTCTTCAGGCTGAAGAGTGATAAACCAGCCTTCTACCTCCAGACTATGTTCTTTGGAATAAAACTCTTCTGCTTCTTTTAGGGCTATAACTTTTTCTTCAGGAGAAAGTTCTAAGCGTTTTTCCATTTCCTGCAACTTCTTATTTAATAATTCTCCACTTAAAGCAGGTTGCAGATAACTTACTTTTTCTTTTACTGGATATTGTTCAGTTTTACTTCCATCAGCTGAAACGATTTCCACTGCCCGCACTGCCTTATCTATACGGGTATCAACATAGAGTGAAATTAAAGGATATGCTCCCCCAGATTGATCATTATCAAAATAAATTTGTGCTGGTAAACGAGTTTTTACTGCTTCCGCCCCTATATTTTGGATAAAAATATTAAGATCCATTACTGCTCCCGGCTCTCCTGGTTCAACGATAGTAATTTTCTGCACTGCTAAATCCGGCAGGGCTAAAATAAAAGAACTCCATCCAGATATAATTAATATTAACAAAAATAATCTCTTCATTTTCATATCCCACTTTAAACAATAGATTAAAGTTTATAAATGTTTGCTAAGTCTATCTGCCAGGTAATTTATCCTAAATAGTTTAACTTTCCTAAAACTAAAAAATCTTCTTTCAGCTTCTCTTTAAATTTTTTGAATCTTAATCCCGCCGAGGGATGATAAGTAACAAAATATTTCTGCCCCTCCTGAGAAATTACTTTACCATGAATATCTTTAATCTTATCTTTTCCCAATAATTGAGAACTAGCCACTCGGCCTAATACTACCACTAATTCTGGTTTAATAAACTCTATCTGCTGATTCAACCATTCTCTGCAATTTTTTAATTCCTCTTTTTGCGGAGCTCGGTTTTTAGGCGGCCTGCACTTTACGCAGTTAGTGATAAAAACCTCTGGGCGTTTCCATCCCGCAATATTTAACATTTCATTCAGCAATTTTCCCGCTCTGCCCACAAAGGGCAATCCTTGCCTATCTTCTTCAGCTCCGGGAGCCTCACCGATGATCATGATTTTAGCTTTCTCAGCTCCATCACCAGGAACTGCTAAAGTTCTTCCCTTCCAGAGCGGACATTTAGTACAACGTCGGATTTGTTCTGCTAGGTCATAAAGTTCTTTTTGGCTCATTTTAAATCATTAATTGCCGGACAATACCCACAAACCCCTCTTCCCACTACACTTCAGTCCAACACTACAATTCAATTCAATTCAATTCAACACTTCACTGAGATAAGCAATCTCCTTGAAAGCATGGACTAATTTAGGATAATACTTATTCCAACCCGGATTAACTTCCCTTTGCTGCTCCAAATCCATCAAATAATTCGCCCAATTAGTATCGAGATGATAGGGTTTGCAGGTCTCGAAGAAATTTCTGAGGAATTCGGTGCATTCCGGCATTTCTTCACAGCATTTTTCCAAAGCACTAGCCTTTACTGCTGTTCTGATCTGCAATTTCATTTTTTTAAATATCTATCAATACCTGGGCCATCCAACTCTTCCCCTTCTTTTTCACTTCAAACATATGCATAGTTATAGCTTTAACGTCAACTTTCTGCTCATGTTTTTCCGGATTTAATTTCTCTCCGAAAGCAGAACAAGCCAGTTCATAACCTTTTTGACTCTCTTTGATTATACATTTAAATCTGCTCAACAATAATTGCTGAGAATCTTTATAAAATAACAAATCGTTAAGAAAATCAAAGAGTAAATATTCTAATTTTAAATTCTTGCCTTTGATCTTTATTTCTTTTTTCGGCTGGATTTGTTTAAGTTTAATCATAGATTCTTCTACAGCTAAAGCGCACTGTTCAAACAATTCTCCTAAAGTCTCCGCTTTCGCCTGGAATAAGATATCGGCAGTATGCTCTAAAAATTTATGCGCTGGTTTCATTATAATTCTAAAAAATCAGCTGCCCTTAAATACTTTTGGTCTTATAATGTCGGACAAGAGTAATTAATTGATGATTAGCCGACATTATATCTGAAGGACATAACCATTAAGATTAATTATTGATGTCCTTCAGTTTAAGCAGCTTTTTTTCGCTCTGTCTCTCTTTTCTTTTATTTTGAATATGCCGATAGACAAAATATCCTCCCGCTACTAATAAGAGTAAAGCCACCGGAATACTAAAAAATTCCGAATAATGTTTTACCTCGCTCCATCTCTCTCCCAGGAGAAATCCCAGATAAGCCAAAAACATATTCCAGGCCGTTGCCCCCAATACAGTATAAACACAGAATTTTTTCAGATCCATCTTAGCGATTCCCGCAGGGATAGAAATTAAATGTCTGACTACCGGGATAAAACGGCTGATAAAAATAGTTTTTTCTCCGCTTTTATTAAACCAAACTTCTGTTTTCTGCAGATCAGTAGCGTCTAAAAACAAATATTTTCCAAAGCGAATAATCAGAGGATTACCGCCAAATTGTCCTAGGTAATAGGAAATTAATGAACCGATTAAACTGCCTAAAGAACTGAATAAAGCTACCAGCCAGAAATCAAATTTACCCTCTGCTACTAAGAATCCAGCTAGGGGCATGATCAATTCTGAAGGCAGGGGAAAGACCATGCTTTCCATGGCCATCAAGATCACTAATCCCGGATAGCCTAAAACATAAATTAGTTCTTTAGAAAAATTACCTAACCAGGCTAGCATTGAACCTAACATCTTATTCCAGCCCCGCCTTGATTCTTCTAATTCCTGCAGCAGAACTTTCTTCTTTAAGTATTTTGAATTTTCCCAGTTCGCCAGTATTTTTCACATGGGGGCCCATGCAGATCTCTTTAGAATAATTTTTGCCGAGAGTGTAAACTGAAACTTTAGGGGGATATTTCGCCCCGAACTCTCCCCGCGCCCCTGACTGGAAAGCTTTTTCCACGGACATCTCTTCCCTAACTACTTCTAACTTCTCTTTAATTCTTTTATTTACTTCTTCCTCGACTTTCCGAACCTCTTCATCAGTCAATTTCCGATCGAAATTAAAATCAAACCTTAATCTTTCTGGAGTAATATTGCTGCCCCTTTGTTTAATATCTGCTTTTAAGATTTTACGCAAGGCCTCGTTAAGCATATGGGTAACCGTATGTAATTTAGTAGTTTCGGAAGAGCTATCGCTTAATCCGCCTTTGAATTTCTGTTCTGCGCCCACTCGAGATAACTCTTGATGATGTTCAAACTCTTTCTTGAAGCCGATTACATCTACTTTAATTTTTTTCTCCTGGGCTAATTCCTGGGTCATCTCTAAAGGGAAACCATAACTTTGGAACAATAAGAAGGCATCTTTTCCGGAAATTATTCTATTCTGGACCGCCATCTTCTCAAATTCTTTAAGTCCTTGTTCCAAGGTAGAATTAAATTTATGTTCTTCTTTTTCCAGCTCAGATAAGATCTTAGCATAATTTTGATGGAGTTCCGAATAAGACAGCTGGTATTCTTTAACAATTATTTCTGCGATTTGTACTGTAAAAGACCCCTTAATTCCAATCATTTTCCCTAAACGAATCGCCTTACGGATTAATCGTCTAAGTACATAACCTTGATCTACATTAGAGGGTACAATACCATTCTGATCACCGATTAAAAACACTGCTGCTCGAAGATGATCCGCGATGATTCGCATCGCCTTCTTTTCAGTTGCATACTTTTTTCCGCTGATCTTTTCCAATTTATTGACCATCGGCTGAAACAAATCCGTTTCATAAGCGCTTTGTTCTCCGCTAAGAGCAGCCAAGGTCCGTTCATAACCCATACCCGTATCTACATTTTTCTGTTTCAACGGTTCTAAAGTTCTGTCTTCTTTACGATAATAGGTCATAAATACATTATTCCAGATTTCCACCCAATTATTATCTTTAGCATCAAAAACTTTAGGCGCTTTACTTTTTAATTTCCAATAAAAAATTTCGGTAGAAGGTCCGCAAGGCCCTTTCTCTCCTACACTCCAAAAATTATCCTTTCCCAAATAAGCAATTCTCTCTTTAGATACTCCTAAACCTTTCCAGATTTCAGCTGATTCTTCATCTTTAGGTACAATTTTATCTCCTTGATATACCGTAAAGGCTAATTTATCTAAGGGTAAATTCAGCCATTTCTTATCTGTAAGAAATTCAAAACTCCAGGCAATAGATTCTTTCTTGAAATAATCTCCCAAAGACCAATTGCCCAACATCTGGAAGAAAGTATGATGGGAATCATCTCCGATATTCTCGAAATCAACTGTACGCAAGCATTTCTGGACATTTACTAATCTTTTCCCTAGCGGATGTTTTTCTCCCAATAAGAATGGCACTAAAGGCTGCATTCCGGCGGTATTAAAGAGTACACTAGGATCATTAACCGGAATCAGGGAGGCAGAAGGGATTACTCTATGTCCTTTACTTTGAAAAAAGTCCAGATATTTCTGTTTGAGTTCATTGGCTTGCATTTTTGATTATATTAATTATTAAGACCATATAAATTTATCTGTCTTTAAATTTAGCATTTATTAGCCTACTTAGAGTTGATCAAATTTAAAACTCACCCAGCCTCTTCTGTTTCTCCCTGAACTCCTTCATCTCAATTGCCTGACCAGGTGGAACTAATTGCCCGTACACTCCTCCTCCACCGGGAACATACTTAATTTTCCCTTCCCGAAAATATTGCACATATTCTGCAACCTTAGGATTAACCTCTTCCAACTTCTCATATGGTACAGTCAAGAGAACTTTAATTTCCGGGCCGAAAGCAGTAATAAACTTTTTCCATTCCGATTGAACTTTATCTGACCAGGTATTCTTAACCTTTAAAGCCAATCCAATAATTTCATTCAGGGGAATAATATATTTGTACTCCGGACGATGCTCTGGATGCACTCCCGCTTCCAAACTAGCTAATTCACTAACTCGAAAGTCTACCCCCTTCTTGATAGCATTTCCGCAGGAAGGGCATTTCCAATTAAAATTAACTGCCTCTTTCGGCTCGAAGAAGGTTAAACAGCCTCGACATCTAGTTTTATGATATCTTCCCTCTAAAGGATTAAAACCTGCATTCAAAACGCATTTCCTGCCCTGCTCCCGCTTTAAGGCTCTTTTAATCTCAGCGAAAGAAATCTCTTCCAGCAAAAAAGTATTGAATTCCCGGCCTAGTTTGTTCGGCCAAGGGGAATGGCAATCAGAATTGCTCAGGAAAGTTAAATTATGCAGCTCAGAAATCCGATCAGCCATATTCGTATCTGCGCTTAATCCCAATTCTAAAAATGAGATCTCTCTCCATTTATCTCCGTAACCATCTTTATAAGAATTAAATTTGCTGTAAATCCCGAAATAGGGAGTAAAGCCATGGGCAGGGCCGATTAGACCGCCTGCTTCCAGACAGATTTCCGCAATTTCAGTTCCGTTCAGCCAGATTTTAGGCCTGCCGTCAGAATCAAGATTTTTGCATTTCGATTTAAATTTCTCTCTGACTTCTTCCACTTTAGAAAAAGAAGGAAATAAGATAATATGATGCACTCGATTATTATCTTCCACTTCAGTTTGTAAAATAAATTTAGTGCCATTTTCATGCTCTAGAATCGCTTCATCTTCAGTTGGTTTCAAATGCTCTTTAACCAATTCAATCCATTTCGCGTGCAGGATATCTGCTGTACCCAACAGCTGCAGGCCTTTTAGGGGAGCTTGCTCGGCAATAGTTTTAGGGATCATGTTCGCGCTTACTGCCATGGAATATAGACCATGCATGTGCAGGTCTGCATTGATTCGGAAGAGATTAGAATAATTATTCATTAAGCACTAGCTAAAAAAGAATCATTTATTAAGTTAATTGTGCTGGAGAAAATAGTTGAAAAGAAAAAAAATCTTTTATCGAAGATAGTCCCTAAATTCTAAGACCAGTTCAGATAATAGTATACATTCAGGTTTAAATAATACTTTAAGATTTAAACCCTGAAAATCATTACCGCATTGGTCTCGACATTTTCTTTCCAAATCCTCCCGCGAGATAATGGTATAAAATACAATCGGAGTCTCAATATTAGGACCACTAGCTCTAATCTCTCTTACTAAAGATAATCCTGCTTGGGTCAAATCTGTATCCTTCTCAGGAGGATTAATCATTGGTTCCATCACAATTAGATCATAAGCTCTGGATTTTACCGCACTTCTAAAATCAGTCCCGGTATTAAAATGATCAATCTCAGTTCCCGGAAAAACTTGCCTCAATCCATCTTGATAGAATTTAACAAATCCCGGTTCATAATCAACCCAAGCGATAGTTTTTTTAGCCATATTAAATTCTCCAACCATCACCCCTAAAATAAATCCAAAAATCCTACTTCCTATTCATCTCTACATAACCACATTTGCCGCAGACTTCCCGGTTTTTATGCTTGCCCAGATACATTCCCGGACCGCATTTAGGGCAGAATCTATTCTTGCGCTTGATGCTTTCCCCAGCTAACTCATATAAAGCTCCTAATTTCTTTCCTGCTTTTTTAGCTTTCTGAATAACCTTGCCTTTCTCGATTTTTTTCGCACCAGATTGTTTTGCCATAAACTTTTTACGAAAAAGTTTAATCAAAAAGAGGATGATTTCTTTGCAAGAAATCATTAATTTTGATCTTCTCTTACGTAACCTCCGTTTAAATCACGCGATGATAATATATCTTCTTTTCTCTTATTTTATTCTTTTTTCTGCTCGCCCGGAGCAGCTTTCTTCTCCTTTTTCTTCGGCTCAGTTTTATTCTTCGCCTCTTCAGTAGCATAAACTACCGCCAAGAAATCAGCATTTTTGCTCCCGAAATGATTATGAATTTTTCTGACTACCACTAAACTAACTTCTTTGATTAACTCTTTAGCTAAGACTTCTGCTAATTGGGCATTGCTGGGAGTAACTTTATCCGCTTCAATCGTTCCTTTAACTTCCATTCTTTTCAAAAATAGGTTTTCTTTTTTCTCTTGAATATTAACTTTCATGATTTATCTCACCTTGATGGCATACTCGCCTTTGACCTTAATTCCCAATTTCTCTGCAATCATGGATTTATTAGCATCAGCAATATATAATCGACCTTGCCAGCTGGTACTAAAAGAGTCTGAGCCGCAGCTAGGGCACTTATCTCCTTCTATAAACAATTTACAGCGTTTGCAAACTTTTTTCTTAGCCATTTTAATAATTAATTTTATTCTCTTTTATTCTTTTTTTCTTTTTTCTCTTTTTTAGGTTCTACAGTTTCAGCGCCCTCATCTTTCTTATCTTTAGGCTGCGTTGCTTGATCTAACCATTCTAATTTTCCTAAACCTTCCTGGCGCATGCTTAATCCTATTTTAGGATTATTCATGTCTTTATAGCTAACCGCAATAATTCTGGCTTTGCAATTATCTCCTACTTTCAAGGTAAGACCAGTTTTCTTTCCCTGTAGGACCTTATCTTTACTAAAAGATACGAAATCATCCATGCTCTGGGAAATATGGGCCATCCCTTCTACTCCCCCTAATTCCATAAAAGCCCCGAAATCAGTAACATCCCGAATTTTAGCGAAGACTAATTCATTCATTTCCGGCTTAAAAGTTAATAATTCAAATTCAGAATCATAATAAGCTGCCCCATCCCCGGGAACAATTACCCCTTCTTTTACCTTGCCTACACTAAGCACATTAAGCACAAAACCTAAGTCTTTAGAGATAAAGTTTTCATAGCTGTATTTAACATTAGCCAGTACTGCCTCTGCTCGGCTCAAATTAAACATTTTCGGAGGTACCCGGATATAATCCTTAACTTTTACCTGATAGAACATTTTAGACTTAATTTAAAGGCTTGATTTATAAACGTTTCGATTCCGTTTTAATTCTAAACTAAAGTTATCTCTATCCTGGTGCTCTTTAGGATTTAATCTTTTCCCAAGGGAAGAAATCTAATTTATATTCCGCATAAATCTTTAAAATTTCATAACTCTTAATTACTTCTCCAAACTGCTCTCTAATTCCAGCTATAACTTCGCGCAGATGGGTGCTATTCATCACTATTAATTCTAACTCTATATCATTAACCCCTATAGACTTACTATAATACAAAAGATAAGGGTGCATTCTGGCATACTGAATAAATGCTTTCTCTACCTTTTCAGAAAGATTTTTCGTTCTAATAAAGACTTTATAACGCTCAAAGCCGACTTGATCTAAATTTACAGTTATGGTATATCCTTCAATTACATTTAACCGGCTAAGCTTTTCCATCCGATAGCTGATTGTTTTCGGCGGTAATTTTAAACACCTAGAAATTTCAATTAAGGGTATACGGGCATTTTTAGCTAGTAAAGCCAAAATGCTTCTATCAGTATTATCCAATTTAACTACCTCTTTGGGCTGCCCAGCATATACTAGAGGGGGCAGATATTTTTTCTTTCCTAAAATGTAACCCGAACGAAAATGATGTGCAATAGTAACCAAAGCAATATCCTTCCTTTCTATGTATTGTCCAAACTTATTATTTAATTCTCTATTAAAATCTTCAAATTCTGCAAAATCAGCAGGGAATACTACCAAAAGATAATCCCAGATTCCTTCACAACCCACGATCCAAGGAACATCTTTATGATTAACAAAATACTCTTTAAATTCTTTTTCTTGGGCGGGAGAAATATCGATTAACTTAAAATACATCCTAAAAGATAAATTCCCAATAAGCGAGGTATTAATTACCGTAATAAATGAGGAGATTACTCCTTTCTTGATTAAATTGTTAATCTTAAGTGTACAGCCTTGTTTAGAAAGACCCACCTTTTTGGCTAGTTGTGATGCTGATTGCCTACTATCAATATCTAATTCATACAAGATTTTTTTGTCTTTCAAATCCAGCTTTAAAGTCATAAGTAGGCGTTATACCTAATAATATATAAATATTTCTCTTTTTGACCACTTTTTTGAAGAGTAGTTTAATATATTTGTTGCTTCTGTTAGGTAGTTATAACAAGTGAGTAATAAAATATTATATGGATAAAAAATGACTCAACTCCAAGCAAAAAAAGATATTTTAGAGATGGTAGTACAAAGAGTGTTTCAACCACATAAAACAGTAAATGATTATGATTTATCTGGTTTTCCAGAAATAGATCAGCAAGCTCTAGCAGAAAAGTTAGGTGATTGCTATTTAACCCAAGCCAGAAAGATAGTAATTCCAAAAGTAAAAGACGCTACGAACAATCCCGATTTAAATTTAATTGAGACACGAATGGAGCAGGAAGAATTGCTAGGAAAAAGTTTAGACTTTTACTTGTCGGCTGGAAAAAAAGAAAAAGCGGATATGCTGGCTTTAACTCTAGCTGGGCCTGATTGCTCAGACATAAATTTGTCTATGAAAGCTATAGATGTGTTATTAGATTCAACACCAGAATATCAAGAACAGCTTCAACAAAGATTAACCTTAGGGCTAAGAAAAAGTCTAGGCACTGGAAAATATAACCGAACAGCTTACTTGCCAAAAATAACCGAAGCACTAGTAAAATTATCTGGAGCAGATTACGTAAATCAAATTGTTGATGAATACCTACAATTTTCACCAGAAATTGAATCTTTATTTGAAGTAGCACGGACCAGCAATTATTACTTAAATGCTGATTTTTGGACTGCTTTAGAAGAAAGAGCCTTTGCCAGTGGAGAGATAATTCCATTTAAAAAATCATTAGATTGCAGTAATTGCTATGGAATCAAAGTAGAACCGGAATATCGAAAAAGAAGAGATTTATCCCAACTGAAGAGAGAAGCAATAGAAGCAGGAGATAGCGAAAAAGCTAGGGCAATTTCCTGGCTGCAGACCGGGAAAGAAGAATTGTCCGTGACTGAACATATTATTTTAGCACATAAGCTAAAAACGTCTTTTGAAATAGAGCATGGACCCGCCCGAGAATGGGTTTTGCACCGAACAGATAATTCTTACTATAAAGCAACTGAACATCTGGAACAAGCCGGCACTCCCGAAGCAATGGAAACTCTAGCCGGATGGTATATCGAAATGATTCAACGCTCTACTCAATTACCCGAGTGTATTGATATTGCCGAAAGAACCATCAATCCTTGTTTAAGAGCAGGCAGAGAAGATTTGGCTGCACAAGTGCTCGGAGAGGTTAAAAATATTAGGGTATTGGAAGAAGGATTAAAGCATTGTTCCAAAACTGACTATCCCCAATTTTACCAGACTTGCGTAACTATAGGAAAAGAATTAGCTCAGGAATATCTATCCAGTGATAATTTAGTTGATTCAGCAGAAAGAATATACGCTTTAATCAAAGATGCGCAAGGGTTAGAAACAGTAAAAAACAAAAGAGAAGAAATAAGGAGAGGAAAAATATTAGATAATTTTCCAAAACAGAACAGAGGAGTGATGGGATCTTACCTTGAAACAATGGGAATCTATGCTCTTTCCAAATTGTTAGGTATTAAATGAAAATTATAGCGGAGAACAAAAATAGAAAATAAAAAAAGAAAGAAAAAGAACTAATACCCTCGGCAGTCGATGCAATAATATCTGTTGGCATTTTCCACTACAATACGTTTGCCACAGCCTTTGCAACACCGCTGAATTTTAAACTTTTTTACCTCTTGAAAGACGTGTTGCTTCAGTTTCAATCACCTTCTTTTTTTTAAGAAAGTCCAGAGAAGTATTCTTCATCCGCACCTTCTTTATTTTTCTTCTGATCCGACCTTTGATTAGAAAAGCTCGCTAATTTATAAAGTATAATCATCAAGTATATAAACATTTCGCTGCTTATCGTCGAAAATCGTTCAGAATTACTGCCTTTATCTCAGATCCAAAACATAAACCCAATTCCGAAAATCACCATTCCCAGCCAGATGGGCGTGCTCCAGTGAAATATTTTTATCCCGTCAAAGTTTCCAAAAGGAATCAAATTAAACAATCCCAGCCAGAGATTGATTGAAAATCCGATCAGAAAAATAAATCCTAAAGCAGGAAAAGCAAAATTCAGCCCATAAAAGATCATAGCTAAAACATAATTAGTTAAAGGCCCAGCCAGGCTTATAATTCCATTTTCTTTTCGAGTAACCATCCCTGAGATCATTACCGCTCCCGGGGCAGCAAAGATAAAACCAACTAAAGCTGCCAGCCCAACTGCCAGGTATAACATTTGGTCAAAAGCTCGAAACTCTGCAGTGCAGCCATAATGCTGGGCTGAAAATTTATGAGCTAGTTCATGTAGCAAAAAACCCAATCCCCCGGTAAACAATGAGATTAAAAAGACCAGTAAAAAATTAATTGAAAGAATCTTGGCTAAATTCCCGCCAAACAAACTCGCTCCGGAATAAACCAAGGCAAAAGCTAAAGAGATAGCTAGCCAGGCTTTAGTGATATCAATCAGTTCAATTTTAGAAGTATTAATCTTCCCTAATTTAATCGTCGGATACATCTTTAATATTGCTCTTAGGTTTGCTTTTCTTCTTTTCCAGTATGGAATCTAATTCCTGCTCAGTTTCCGATAGATCATCCATCTTTTCTTTCAGCACCTTTTTCAGCTGCTGCGCCTCTTCTTCAACTTTCACTAATAGGTCTAAATCAGAAAAACTATCTTCTGCACAGTCCTGGCAGTAGAAATCCGGACTATCTTTTATTTTAAACCTTGCTTCATCACCGCAGAGAATGCATTTTTTAGCCATTTCTCTTCCATAAACAAAACCCATTTAAAAACATTTCTTTAGTAGAAAGTAAATTTTTTATTCTTTTCTTAATCTCTCATCCCAGCAAGATCTTTTCCATTTCTTCAATCTCTGGTTCAGTTACCGCACAGCCATTAAACTTGGTCGCCCAGAGCACCGCATCAAGAAGAGTTTTCTTTCCACCTTTCTGGTCAGGGACATAAGCATCCAATAATCCCAGCTGATAAGCTACACCCACTAATTCCACCGAACGGATAATCTTTAGTGATTTAAGTATAGAACTAAACTGGTTCATCTTATTCTGGTCAGCAGTAATTTCCTGATTGAATCTTATTTTTAATAAATGGGTCATCTCTTTATTATTTTCAATGAATAATCTTAAAGTCCTCTCGTCCATCACTACTGCTTCCGCTTCAGTCTCTAAAGCGCAGGCTGCAATTTCTAATTCTCCTGACTGGACTACATCCATGGTTTTATTTTTGATTTTAAAAGAGCCATTCGCCAGCGCCTCTAATTGATTCACTTTCGAAGAAGGCACTTTTTCATAAACTTCTAAAACACCCTCACGGATAAGCTTCATCACTTGTAATGCTTCGAACTCAAAACGTTTTATTCCCAAGGGGCGTTCAATCAATTCCCTTCTTACTGCTGGAGTGATCAAAAACTTTCCCCCATAATTCTTTTTCAGTTCCGGAAGGATCCAAATCAATCTGGACATGACTAAAGAGATGATCGGTCCGGAATCAAAAAAGATGAGTTTATTCATTTTGCCTGAAATAAATTTAAAGCCAGAGCTAGCCTTTTTTTAACTGAGATGATTTCATGATGCTGTTCTATCGCAGTGGTCCTGCCCGCATACTGCTGCAGATCCCAGTTAGATAAGCCCATCAAACCTGCTGCCTGCCCGATGGAAAGGCCTTTCTGCAGCAAGACTGTTCCTTTTTTAATCCTGGCTGCCTGCATTACATCCTGCAGATGCTCTTTAATTTTGATATTGCTTTTGCTCACTAAATTAAACAGTAACTTAATATTTTGGTTATATCTGGAAAGATTATTCTGTTCCAGGCTATTTTGAGCAGATTTTAATCCTGAAAGCAGATCTTTGACCTCTTCAGCAGGAATGTTTGAAATTATTTTATAGATAGAATAAATCAGAACTGTAATGGAAATCAAGTCTAGATCTTTATGCAAGGCTACATCTTCGATGGCATGATCGCTTAATTCTTTCAGCTCTTCAAGGTCTTTTGCCTCTCTCTGTTCCAGAATGGCAATAGCCTGAGCTAAATCATATAGAATCTCTTTCCGGATCACCTCTTTCATATCTTTAAAGGTAATTCTTTTGGTTTTATTAATCTTTGCAATGATTGGTGTAATATTTAGGCAAAGATTAATATTAGAAATGCGTTTATTTTTACATTAATCAACGCATTTCTTTTTATTAAGGTTTTGGATAATAACTTAATTTTTTAAGTTTGAATATATCTTGAAGTATCATAAAGCTTTTATAGACTATTCATCTTTTTATAAAAACAAACAAAATGAGTCAAAAATTATTCGATCACCTAAGGGCAGTTTATGGCTTTTTAGATCAAGTTAGCCCGATAACTAGGGAATTTCCTGCCTGGACAATTGAAAAAGGAGTAGCTCATCAAGATTATGCTGGGGCTCATCCAAAGATAAAATTCAGAATTGGAGTTGATTTAACTCCCGGGAAGAAAGTTTCAGATTTAAGAAATTTATCCTGGAAAATTGAAACCGTTTTAAGAGAATCCCTTCGTGATGGAAGATTTAATTCTGCTGCAGATGTACGCACAGTTTATGAAACTGCAGGAGTAGGGCTAACCCTTAAAGATTACGATACTTTAACGCCCTCGCAAAAAGTAAATGTATCTAAAGGAGGATACAATTCTGTCAAAGACGCCTGCACCAATTTTGAAAGAGAAGTTCTCCAAAAAATACATCAGGCAGGAAAACTTAACGATGCTTATATCTGTGTGGGAGATATGGGTGGTCCTGAAGAGGTTAGTTTTCTTGACCGAGATGGATTTTATCTCCGGCCGCCGATTCTATTAGATTTTTTATGCGGAAAAAATACTGCTAGAGGTCCAGAAGATTTTGGGCTTAGGTACTCAGTAAAATTAGGAGAAAACGAATCAGTGTTTCACGACTTTAACCTAAGCTATAACCCTGAAGGCCGAGTCTTAACCATCGATGATTGGGGCTTATGGAAATTGGATAATAGACGTCTAAGATATTTAAATCCACAACCTGCTGCTGAACAAAAAGCAAAAGAAGATTCTCCTTTAGTTAAATTATTAGAATCATT
>ORJL010426912.1_pt1 | contig 25107 bp, 22 predicted proteins | sample 1779941 | NCBI WGS metagenome assembly ORJL01 (sample SAMEA104232317, study PRJEB22302) | groundwater metagenome | biome: forest; feature: aquifer; material: groundwater | place: USA | collected 2011-08-07 | depth 5.8 m
ACATTCCCGCATAATACGGCCTCTCATATTCCGCCCTCCTGCCGCCATTTGCCAAACCTCTTACGATCATGCGCGGAAAGAGCTTCTTTCCCGTCTCGCCGTAAACGATCAGCACAACCGGCCCCTTTTTATCCGACACGGCATCAAAGAAAGTCGAAATGCCTCTACTGGTCGCCTCATCTGCCTTTGCGAGCCTCATTAGCTGAAGCAGGCGCTTTTTTCCATCGATCCCCTCTTTTGATGGGGTCATGGCTATCTCATAGATGCTCCGGATCGTTGGATTATCCTCTTTTAGCGCCTCGACGAATTCCTTGTCAGCGGCTGAAAGCCCGTCCCCTCTGCTAAGCCTCCCCATGGCGCCATGAACGCCCTCTGTCGCTGATTCCGCATTTCTCACAACGATCCAATCGCTGCCTATAGCAATATGGCAAGGCCCCTCCCGCGGCAGTTCAGAAGTGGCAAGAGCGCGCGCAAGTTTTTCAAAGAGAGCCTTCGTCACCTCATTATTTAAAGCTTCCAGCTCTCTATTTCCTTTTTCTAAAAGTTTCTGTGTGGTTGTGATGCTGGCGGGTGGCAATGAACTTGTCTTTCTCGGTTGCACATTTTCGATAATGGCGCTCGTTATCTGTTCCCACACCATGTTTAAGGCGGAATCGTCGGTAAGCGGCCATCTTCTTTCACGGGCGTTTTGATTCACCACATATGCAACATTGCCGATTTGGGTCGTAGTGAAACCATACACCTTCATCAATTGCCCTACATCAGCCGCAGTCACGTCAAGCGCCGGCGGCCTGCCATCGGGCCCTCTATGTTTCGGATGATTTTCATAAACCCATCTTAAACCGGCCTCCAGCGCATCTTCCGGCTCCATCTTTTGCCAGCCATCTTTCACCCGCTTAACGCCGTCAAAAAAATTGTCCGCTGTCTTGAATGTGACATCTATCACCTCTGCCTCTGGCGGTTTTACGCCGCGGATCTTATCTGCCGCCCATTTAATATCACCGGCGTTTTCGCGAAGCCATCTATAAGCGGCCCACATGACCGTGCCAGCACCCGTCACGGAAGCCGAAACGAGCAGAAAGTTGTCTTTATCGTCACTGAGATAAGGCAGGACTTTTTCTGACCACCCCGATTTCCGTTCAGGGGCAAGAACTCTCACATTACCGGCAACCGAGGGTGGTATGGTTGGATCAAATGTCATGCACTCCTCCCTCGAATTTCTAAAAACTAGAAAGATTATATCTTTTTGGAAAGCTAGATGCAAGGGAAAATATTCAAAAACTGCATAATTATCTATTTCATCATGTTATGGGCACCTCTAAAAACTGCTGGATTTTATTCTTCGAGCTTGTCGAGAAGATAAAATCCTCAATAGTTCTCGACTCGCTTATGCTCGCTCGAACAATAAAGTTGAGTTTTTAGAGGTGCCCTTATGTTCTTTGCCCAAAACAGACCATCTCATGGCGTCATTAAATGGCGTTGGCACCCCCAGCTTCTTCCCATACTCACATATCTTGCCGTTCATGAAGTATATCTCCGTCTTTCTGCCTCCGGCCATATCCAGCGCCATAGATGTTCGGTGAGAGCCTCCCTTATCCAAATACTCAAGCCAATCCTCCAGGGTCTTTTCGAATTTCCATCCCATCTTGTCGGCCACGGTCCTTGCCTCCTTAAGTATCTCCACCACCAATTTCCTTGTGTTCGGACCTTTCATAGCCTCGCCCATGGTAAGCCCGGTTAGCGTGCAGATAGGGCAAAGCGTGGCGTTGAGCGCGGTCTTCTCGTATGCACGTTTCTTGATGTCATTTACTACTTCAGTTGCGAGTGCCGCCTTGTTAAGCACATCGGCGACCTTTTTTGCCACCCCCGTTGCCCTTTCTGTCAGCGAGCCGATATAATTGGGAGGGGTGAACCAATTAATAGAATAAGTGCCCGGCTCGAGCATATGACCCGCATAATTAACTATCGCGCGCAGGGTCAAGTCTTCGCCCGCAACCGAGCTAAGGATGTCTTCCGTGTCTATCCCGTTCTGAAAGGAGACCAGAATGGTCCCCTTCCTCCATGATCTTTTCAGATCCGATGCCACTTTATCAAGAACCGTTGCCTTTGTGCATACAAAGACGACATCTAGGTTGTCCAGTTCCGAGATAGCAACCACTGCCCTTGCGGGCATTACGGTGAATTCTCCCGCCATTTTTTCGGCCGCAGGACCGGTAATGGTGATACCTTTTTCTTTTATGGCGGAGATTATCCCTTCGTCCACGTCCGCCAGATAAACGGTCTCTTTCGATCTTATCAGGTGGGCGGCAAGGATGCCCCCTATCGGGCCAGCCCCTATTATTGCGATATTCATCATTTTCTCCTGCAATCTGGAGTAGCAGCCTTTAGGCTGCGCCAATTGAACTCACCTAGCGCAGCCTGAAGGCTGCTACTCCACAAACTATCTGCCTATAATATACTTTTCCGGATCGACCTCTTCGCGCAATATTTTGAGCCACTTTGGGTCGGGTTCAGGCGTCGTGGCGAGCCTGTCGGCCACCAAGAGCTCAAATCCCGTGTTCTCCTTCACCTGCGTGAGTGTCACGCCGGGGCTTAAGGATATCACGCGCATCCTCTTTGTCTTCTCCTCAAAGTCCATGATGGCCAGATCCGTGATGATCTTATATGGCCCGCTTCCCTTGGGCAAGCCGGCCTTCTCTCGCGCGTCGCCGCCGGTCAGGTATCCCGGCGAGGTGATAAAATCAACCTTTTCGACGAAACGGCGCTTTTCGTGGGGCGTGATTATGACTATCCGCCAGCAGTTGCTGGCCAGGTCGTTCGCGCCGCCGCTGCCGGGAAGGCGGACCTTTGGCCTTCGATAGTCGCTGCCTATCATCGTGGAGTTTAGATTGCCGAACTTGTCTATCTGCGCGCCGCCAAGGAAGGCATAATCCACCATGCCTCTAGCGGCAAGGCTCATTGTCTCGGTCATTGAAGAGGCCATGATCCCCTTGTAGAAAGTCCGCGAGTCGCCGACCGAGACCGGCATTGTGGGAAGTAGCGGCGCGATGCCGCCAGCCTCAAAGAGCATGAGTAAATTCGGAGCAACGGTCTTTTGAGCGAGCATTCCCACAGCGCATGGGGCGCCGGTGCCCACGACGGCCGAGGTGCCGTCTTGTATCTCCCTCACCGCTACGCAGATCATCAGCTCCATGGAGTTATATTGTGTCATATCAAGTTCTCCTTATCGCGGAGCTCCTGCATTCTTTTCAGCCCTCCATGCAATTCCAGATATTCGCTAAAATCCCTTACGCCGTAGATGTTCTTCTGCAGGAATTTTTTAAACTCTTCGGGGTTTTCCTCCACGTCAAGCCATTCTCTTAAATGCTCCTCGTCCGAGAAATATTCATATGCCATGTTGCCGGGGTAGCTTCCGAACGGCACCTCGCAGACGGCATCGGTGCAGAAGAAGGGGATGGTCGTGAGGTTCGGGTTATTACGGAACTTCTCCGTAGGGACGATCCGCTCGCAGGTGAGGATCAAGTGTTTTGACGCGCGGGCGATGTCGTCGTCGGCGATGGATATTCCCCGAATGCTCGCGTTGCCGTAGATATCTGCCTCGTGGACGTGGATGATGGAAACATCCGGATACAATGCAGGGAAGGTCGCGAATTTTTTGCCGGTGTATGGGCAGGTGATGACCTTTGAGGCGCTCCACTTGATGCCGTCGGCGCCTAAACTTTGCCTGCCAAGCAGAAATGGGATGCCCAGTGCGGCCGCCTTGAACCGCCACGCCATTCCGGCGTTGGTCCATTCTGTGCATTCAACCTTGCCGGATTCAATATATTTTCGTGCGTTCTTTGAAACACCGCGCGCCTCCAACCCAATGATATATGCCACATCGCACTTGTCAAAGCACTCCCCCGCGGCAAGTATCTGAAAGTCATGTGTTGCGGTGTGGCCGGATAGTTTCAGGCCCTTCATTCCCTGCCTGACGATCTCGTGCATGGCGGCGACCGGCACGCGCACACCGCCAAAGCCGCCGATGGCCAGATAATCGCCCTTGTGAATGAACCTTGAGACAGCATCCTTCACACTCATGAGTTTATTCGTCATGGCGCGCTGCTTGTGCCTGAAAAACTCGCGAGCCTCGTCCGGGTCCGGACTTGTAAAAAGCGTCCCCTTGCCTTCGAAGATTGGTTCCATAGATGTCTCCTCTGCCACTACGCCAGACGTTTTTCAATCAAAATCGCCGCAAGCAAGGAGCTCATTAAAAAACCTTCTTGACAGGCGTATAAAATGTGACTACATGGTGTGTATAATTCATTTAAAAGGGGGCCTAATTATTATGAATTTAACCGCAATAAGCAGTCTGTCACAGATGGCGCTGCCGCCGCCGTCGTCGGGGGAACCCGGAGTTGTAGAACTTGCAGATAATAACGACGGGGCGATCGGCTATTCCGAGCAACCCGTAAGTTTGGGGCCGACGAGCGTTGGGGCAACAGACACTGATCTGTGGGAGTTTGACGGCTCGGCTATGCTTCTGATTGGCATTGGCTCGGCATGGATCGGCGTGCTCGCCGGTTTTGCATTGAGACACAGATATGCCAATTTGTGGATAGGCGGAGATAGGGTTTCCGGCTTCATGCCGGCACGAAGTTTTTCAAAGACCGTGTTAGATGCCGGCGAAAAAGGCCTCCGTATATTTTATGGATTCGATGAGATACAAAAAGCATGGAAGGCGGCGCCGGAAGATGGCAGAGATAGATTCTCACAGGATAATAAAGGCAGTGGTGGCGAGGTATTTACTATTACCCGAGGCCCGTTCCGCAATTGGTGGATATTTGCGAAATATGGCGTTGACTATCAATATAGCGACGACGGCCAATTAAATTTCGTTGACGCCTATAGGCAAGGGGGGCTTCTTGGAGGCCTTCTATACAGGTTCATACCATATAGAGAGTTGCCGTCGGCAACGCCCCCGGAGGGAAAACAGGCTGTCACACAAATAGCAGAGATCGGCGATGAGGCCGTCGCGCTCAAGGTCCATGAGCTTGCGCAGGGAGCAGGTGAAGAGATAAAGATATATCCGACAGTTGATGACTTCAGGCTTGCGCTCGGTGAGCCTGAAAAAGTTACAGAAAGCAAATCGCCAAGATTGGACGTCAATCAAAAGGGGCATATAGTAAGGACCAGCTACTGGCGCGGCACAGGCCAGCCCGCCGACGGAGAGACGATAGCTCTCGGAGAAGCTACACAGGCCTCATGTTTTTTTACATCACAGGTGAAATCATTCGGCGAAATTGATAAGATATATGGCGCAGCCTATTCCACGGGAATTATGGAGGTTACCTATGACATGCAGGGCAGGCGTGTTTCTAAACTTGAGCCCGGCAAGAGGTATCAGAGGTATCATGTGTATCAGGTCAGATATAATTACGGAAAGGACGGCCGGCTTCTGCGGACGGTTATCTTTGACAAAACGGTCGAACTTGATCCTAAATCGCTATGGGGGATCGGGAGAAGGACCATCGAAAATAAGTTGTTGTTCACATGCAGGCCCGGCGATGCCATGCAGCGCAGGGATTCCTCTGCCACAAGCGACAGGGCCGAATTAGCGTTGAGTGGTCCGGACCGCGATGTCGGCGCTGCGGTGCGTGAGATCAGGAAATTTCTTGATACGGCATATCAAAAGTTTAAGGATGGCGAACCAACAAGGGCGGCCGGTTTTTTTGGTGGAATAGCAGGGCTTGCCAGGCGCGAAGGGCTCAAGGCGATCGAGACGGCGGCCCATGTGGCAAGTGGCGATATGTCTATGGTGGAGGGGGGGTTGGGGGGTTTTGCAGAGGCAACCATCGCTTATAATGAGGCGCTTTCTGTGCTGGAAGGGGAAGAATTTCGGGAGGCGGCAAAGACCGTTGCGGCACTTAAAACCGAGGCAGAGAATAAAGGTGGCCAAGAGATAGTCCGAGACATCTGGAACGAGATGCGCCCCGAAGAATGGCTCTTCCGCGACCCGCTGGCCCATCTCGAGGGCGGCGTTGCAAGAGAGACCTTGAAAGATGCGGTTCCTTTGCCTGAGGCAGCCGCGGCGGAAGTTGCCGCTCGGCGCGCAACAGCCATCGGAACGCGCCGCGAAGTTTTAGAGGCCTACAGGGCGAGAAGGCAGTTGCGTGAGGCGGCCAGAAGGGCAGAGAAGAGGTAAAGTGTCCCCGTCATGCTGAGTCCGCCGAAGGCGGGCGAAGCATCCAGTGTGCTCACGGGATCCTTCGCTAACGCTCAGGATGACACGCTAACTTTCCGCCTTGCAATCTCCCCCCCAATGTGGTCTAATAACGATGTGCAAAGCCACCAGCCAGTCGTTGTGCCGATCAAATTACCCGGCGGCCTTGTCCGGGCCTTTGGCAATCTTGCAAATAGACCTGGTGCGTTCCTCCTAGATTCCGGCGAAGAACTCACCACTGAGAGCAGATATTCATTCGCAGGGGTTGACCCCATCCACACATTCACATCCAACGGCGCGTTCGTAACGCTTGACGACAGGACCGTTATTGACAACCCATATTCGGCCCTGAGGCGCCTTGTTAAGCTCACCGATGATATCGGGATAGCTGACCCATACCTTCCATTTTGCGGCGGACTCGTCGGCTTCATCAGCTACGAGTGGGGAAATTCCTTAACAGCGGAAAAAGATTCCCACATCCCCGATGTCATGTTTGGCCTCTATGACACGGCCGTCACCTATGACCACCTTGAAAGAATGGCGTGGGTGACATCGTTTGGCCTAAAAAAAGACGGCACAACGGACGAGAATCTTGCAAAGGTGCGCGCGAACGGGCTTGCCGAAGAGCTGAGCTCAGAGGCAAAGAGGCACGAAAGATTCTTGGCCCCGCTTCATGGCGTTCATCCGATCCTTTCATCTCTCACGAAGGACGGGTTCATTAACGGGTTCAACTTGGTGAAAGGGGCGTTTAACCTGCCGCTATTTTCCCAGCAGTTCAAGACGCCAACGCATAAGAACCCATGGGATGTCTATCTTAGCATGCGAAGTGAAAATCCGACCGCGTTCGCCGGATACATCAATTGCGGAAATTTCCACGTCCTCTCTGCCTCAAGGACGTGCCTGATAAAGGTCGGACAAGAGAACGTTTTTGTGCGCCCCACAAAGGGGAGCCGCCCGTTGGGAGCCACAGTCGAAGACGACAAAAAACGCGTCAATGAGCTGAAGTTCGATGAAGAGGTTCAAACATCGCACAGGTGTCTGGTTTCAGATGTCGTGAGGGACCTGTCAAAGGCCTGTCCGGCCGCTTCTATCGAGATAAATGGCGTCGCGAATATCGAAACCGATCACCGCGCGCACCACCTTGTGACCGAGATATCGGCCGTGAAAAGGGGCGGGGCGACCTCGCTTGACTGCCTTCTGTCGGTGATGCCGGCATTTTCAGACGGAGGGGCGGCCCCTGTCGTTTCGCGGCTGGAGGGGGCCAGGCGGGACGTCTATACCGGCACCATTGGGTTTATCGGCTGCAACGGAAAAGCGGAGTTCAATTCAGCCTTCAGGACGATGATAATAAAGGACACGATCAGTTCGCTGCACGCAGGGGCAGAGGTCACCAAGGGCTCGGATGCCGAAGAGGCCTTTGTTAATACCAAGAAGGCGGCAGGACATATTTTAGAACTGGTGCGATAACTTGGGAGTAGCAGCCTTCAGGCTGCGCCAAATTAGCGCACCCTCCGCCAGAGGCGGACAGGTAAAGGGTGCTACTCCACAACTTATGCCAAACAAAGTCTATATAAACGGAAAATTTGTCCCAGAGGAGCAGGCGAAGATCTCGGTCTTTGACAGAAGCTACCTCTACGGCGAGGGGGTCTTTGAGACGATGCGTGGATATAATGGCCGGCCGTCATTTTGCGATATGCACTATCACCGGCTGAAGGCCAATTGCGACACGCTGAAGATCGAGCTGCCGGTCGATGAATATGCCTTTGAGCGCACGGTGGTCAGGACCATCAACGCGAACAAGCTCAAAGAGGCCTATATTCGCGTCACGGTCAGCCCGGTCGGGGCATCTGTCGGGCTTGCCCGTCCCAATAAAATGCGGACGAATTTCGTGATATTTGTAAAGCTCTATAAGGGCCGGCCGGAGGAGGTCTATTTGAAGGGGGCGCGTGTCATTGTTGTGAATTCCGTCTATGCCGACGACCCCGAGGTGGCAGAGATAAAGTCAACGAACTACCTTACAAAGATGATAGCCCGCATGGAGGTGTCAGAGGCCAAGGCCGACGAAGGCCTACTGCAGAGCCGCGATGGATTGATGCTGGAAGGGACCGGCTCGAACCTGTTTGTCGTGAAGAAGGGCCGGATCTTCACCCCGCCCCTATCCGATGGCTGTCTGCCGGGGGTTACAAGGTGGGTGATAATAGGCCTGGCAGAAAAACTTGGTATCGTGTTCAAGGAGCAGAGCCTTCACATGGACGACCTGATCGGGGCAGACGAGATATTCATGACCGGCTCAACGGCCGAGGTCATGCCGGTGAGGGAGATAGCTGGCCTTACAAAGAAGGTAGGCACGCCTGGGCCGGTGACACTGAAACTTATGCGGGAATACAAGAAGATGGTGATAGGATAGTAGTTGCCCGATTTATCGGGCCAAATTTCGCCCCATAAATGGGGCAACTACGATCTAATATACTCCTCCACAAACCTTTTCGCCTCTTTAACCGCATCTTGCAACGGCATGCCCTTTGCAAGACATGCGGCGAGCGCGGACGATAGCCGGCAACCGGTTCCGTGCTTGATTTTGCCACTGATACGCTTTGCGGGAAACTCAACGTAGTTAATGCCGTCAAAGAGAATGTCAATAGAGTCGCCGGTCAAGTGGCCGCCTTTTATTAGAACAGACAACCCAAATTCCCCCTTACCCCCCTTTTTCAAAGGGGGGGAGCTTAAGGAACACGCCTCGGCGTGAATTATCCGCGCCGCCTCCTTCATCGTTCCGATGTTCCATAGCCTCATGCCGGTCAGGACCTGAGCCTCATCGAGATTTGGTGTCACAACGGTCGCGATGGGCAAGAGTTCTTCCTTCAGATATTTCAGCCCATGGGGTTCAAGGAGTGGCATCCCCGATGTCGAGGTAAAGACAGGGTCAATAATAACGTGCGGGATCTTCACAGAGCGCAAAAAGAAACGGATGGCCCGAACGTTCGCGGCGCTTCCGATCATGCCGATCTTCACGGCGTCGATCTTTTCGGACTTTGCCGCGGCGGCAAGCTGCTGCGTCAACTGATCGGCAGGGAGGGGATAGACCCCAAGAACGCTTTCTTCTGTCTGCGCGGTGATGGCGGTGATGACGGAGAGGCCTCTGACGCCAAAAGCCTCGAACGTTTTGATATCGGCTTGAATACCGGCACCGCCGCTTGGGTCGCTTCCGGCTATTGTTAGAGCTGTGGGCATAATTTAATTTAAAATTAAAAAGGGAAAAGTGAAAAGTGTGGAAAAAATCAAAATTTAAATAATGCTTTTTTCCTTAGTTTTACCTTTTGCCTTTTAAATTTTAAATTTTTCTGTAAAGAACCTTGTTTCGGCCACAACATCCTTCGCCTGAGTTATCCCTGTTATCATCGCCACCGCGCTTGCGCCGGCGGATATCACGCCGTCAATATTGCCGCAGTTTATCCCGCCGATCGCCACGACCGGCCTTGCGACCTGCGTGCAGAGCTTCTTAAGTTTTTCAAGCCCCTGCACAGGATGCCCCGGCCCCTTTGTCTTTGTCGGAAATATCGCGCCAAAGGCGATGTAATCCGCCCCGCGCCGCTCTGCCTCAAGCGCTGCTTCAATACTGTGAGAGGAATAGCCGATGATGTATTTGCTCCCCAGCCGCTTTCTTATCTCCTCAACGGGGGCATCATTGGCGCCGACGTGAATCCCATCTGCCCCGAGCTCGGCTGCCACATCCATGTAGTCGTTGATAATGAACGTGAAGTCGAACTTTTTCTTCAGTTCCATTATCTTGCGCCCCTCGTCAAACACCCGTTGGTTCCACTTAAGCTTGTCATCGCGAGCCCCGCATAGCGGGGCGTGGCGATCCCCCGTATTCGGTTCTTTCATCCTCAACTGCAACAACCTGCATCCGCCCAAGAGCACCAACTGCGCTAATTCAGAGTGCGAATATTGCGGCGAGAAAGTAGTGTCGATAATAGCGTAAAGACCGTGAACAATGTTCATATATTTAAATCGTTCGTCCCTGTGGGACGAACGAGCTCCTCAGATAGTGCCAGACAATTTCGCTCACTCTAAATCGCGAAGCGATCTTCTCAGATAGTGCCATGCCTCGTTCTCGCTTTTTCCCATACATCCATATTCTGCAATCCCCTTTCTAACAGAGAGGCATGGCACTTGGCCTGCATTCTCCCATAGCTCCGGTTATATAAGGCTTGGCGCTTGGCCAGCATTCTCCCACAGCCCCGATTCAGCGGGCAAAATTGGCCCCATAAATGGGGCAACTACACCAATTCCAGCTTCTGCAGCTTCGTCCGCAGCGTATTGCGGTTCATCCCCAATATCCTTGCCGCGCGAAGCTGGTTGTTCCCCGTTTTTTCCATGACAAGTTTAATGAGCGGGCGTTCCACCCGGTCAATGATCGTTCCGTGCAGGCCCTCGATGTCGTATTTCCCCAGCTTTTGCATGAACTGCCTGAGTTTTCTTTCAATGAGCTCTTCAAGCGAGGTTTCTTCAAGGTGCTTTTCAGTGTGAGCCCGCCAGTTGCCGTCTATTTTCAGTTGCAAATGGTGCGCGTCCAGAACGGTCTCTGAAAAACTGAGCGCGGCGTGAAGCAAAAGCATCTGCAACTCCGCAACATTCTCCGGCCATGAATATTTTTTCAAGAGTTTGTGCGCCGCCTTTGTCAGCGTCTTTGGGGACAAGCCAAGGCTCGCGCACCACTTCCTCAAAAAATGGTCCGCCAGCAGATGGACGTCATTGCCCCGTTCCTTGAGAGGGGGAAGATGGATCGTGTTCCGTTTGAATAGCTGGGCAAGTTCAGGCAAAAGGCCTTTTTCCTTGATATGTTCGTCAAGGTCCTTTGAAAGCGAAAATAGATATCTGCACGTAGAGGCCAGCGACTCTTCCGAGTCGACAGGTCTGTATCCGCCGAGCTGGATGGTGGCAACAAGCTGCAGTTGGACATCACGCGGGACAAGGTGCAGGTTTTTTATAAAGAGCGTTCCGCTGCCGGCGGCATCAATCGCCCCGGTCGTCAGGCTCTCGATGCCAATAATGTTCGTCTTCAAGAAGCCAAAGAGGCGCTTGTGGGGCTCTTTTTCATTCGCAGCATCGAAGCTCAGAAATGGTTCTGCCTCACGCGGGCTGTTCGCGTGGATGAAATGCGCAAGATGAGCCTTACCAACCCCCTTCTCGCCGACGATCACACAGGACTCGCTGTTCTTGGCGAGCGAACGCGCCTTCTCAACTGCGGCAATGATATGTTTTGATTGGCCGATGAATTGCATAGAAGTTGTGGAGTAGCAGCCTTCAGGCTGCGCCGAGTTAACTCAATTAGCGCAACCTAAAGGTTGCTACTCCATTCAATGTATAAACACCTGCCTAAAAATTAGGCAACAGAAAAATATTGCCACTTTGCGAAATATGGTTGATAGTGGCCGCTCATTATGTCGTGGAAGGCAAAATCCAATCTAAAACAGCTACTTAAAGAAGAGGTCGGGACTGTTATCAAAGACTGGGGCGGAAAGACCAGCGTTGCGCTCCTCTATCCAAACACATATTCTGTAGGGATGAGTAACCTTGGGGTTCACAATGTCTATCGGCTATTGAATGAGCGGGATGATGTTGTGTGCGAGAGGGTGTTTGCCCCCTCCCCCCGACCCTCTCCCCAAAGGGGAGAGGGGGAAGTCTTCTCGGTTGAATCGCAGAGGCCTTTGGCGGATTTTGATATCGTTGCGGTCTCAATTGCCTATGAGAACGACATTGATAACCTGAAGGACATTTTTAATTTGGCAAAGATCTCTGCGGGGACGGGGCGGCCGCGCATTATCGCAGGTGGGGCGGCTGCGACGCTCAATTCGCAACTCTTCAAAGGGCTGGTGGATGAAGTGGCGGGGGGAGATTTTGAAAGAACATGTCAAAATCCCCCCTCACCCCCCTTTTCTAAAGGGGGGCAGGGGGGGGTTAAGCTGGCGCACAATGTCATTTGGACACCGAACACCGAATTTGGCTCGATGCATCTGGTCGAGTTGCAACGCGGTTGCCCGCACAGATGCAAGTTCTGTGCGGCACCGATAATTTATAATCCATTCAAACAGTTTTCCAAAGAGGAGATCATTGCGGCGATAGACCTTGGCTTGCCGCATAGAAAAAAGATCGGCCTTATCGGCGGCGATGTCTTTGCCCATCCTGATTTTATAGAGGTCGCAGAATATATACATTCCAAAAGCGCGACCTTCTCGCCCTCGTCCGTCAGGGCCGACAGGATAACGCCGGAGATAGCGCGGCTATTGAAGCAGAGCGGGCATAAGACCATTACGCTTGCCCCAGAGGCGGGTTCGGAAAGCCTGCGAAAAAGGCTGGGCAAGAATATCTCTGATGAAAAATTCCTTCATGCCGCACAGATCTTGGCGGGTGAGGGGATAAGGCAGTTCAAACTTTACTTTATGATGGGATTGCCGGAAGAAACGGACGGGGATATCGAGGCGATAGAGGTGTTTGTGAAAAAGTTTCAGGTTTCAGGTTCCAGGTCCAAGATATCTGTGTCGGTGAATCCGTTTGTGCCGAAGAGGGGAACGGAATTTGAAAAAGAGGCATTTGCCGGAGTTAAAACCTTGAAAGACAGGACGAATAGGCTTAAGAAGCTTCTTGGCAAACTGGGCGGCGTGAAGGTGAAGATCGAATCGCCGATAACGGCGTTGCATGAATATGAGTTACAGAAATAATTCAAAATTAAAAAGGGAAAAGGGAAAAGTAAGGAATAAAACCTTAAAATTTTTAATTTTTATTTGTAGTTTTACCTTTTTACTTTTCACTTTTCCCTTTTCCGCCTTCGCCCACAAGCACACGAACAAGCCGGACCACCCTAAGAAACACGCCGCGCCACTCCATGATATCAACGATGTCTATGTCGCCTTGTTCATCCTTGATGGCACGCCGCGTGATGTTATGTATGGCATGATAGAAAATGGTCTGGTGCCGAACATAAAGAAATATTTCTGGGATTCCGGCGCCCATGCCAAGGCGATGATCTCGACGTTCCCGTCTGCCTCTGCCCCTGCCTATCAAAGCTTCATCACGGGCCTTTTTCCCGGAGATAGCGGCATTCCATATTTGGAGTGGTTCGACCGCATCAACCAGAAAGAGGTGGATTATCTGGGGCTAGACTATGTCAGGGTGAACAACGACATGTGGAACCTGAAGACCATTCAGGACCCTAATGTTCAAGGCCTAAAATATCCCGTCTCCATCTTTGAGGACCTTGCGGGTTACCCGACCGCGAGCGTCTATTCCGAGGTGAGCAGGGGGGCGGGAGATGTTCGCCCCACCTTGCCGCTTGCCGCCATGCAGGACGTATTTCTGACGCACAGGGAAGAGCTCTTGGATGTCCGAGCGTATCGGGAGATCATGGAATTATACAGCCGCCCGCTCTCAAAGATACCGAGGTTCACGCTTGTGGGGCTTTACAGTGTGGATGTCATGGAACATAAAGAGGGCGTTGGTTCAAAGGGGAGCAGGGACGCGATAATCCAGTTCGACAAGTTCCTACCCGAATTTATCGCCCTTTTAAAAGAGAAGGGAATATTTGAAAAGACATACATAGTCGTTGTCGGCGACCATGGCATGCACAATATTTCAAAGAATGTGGACATTGACCCCATTCTGATATCCGCCGGCCTCAAGCCCAAAAAGACCAACCTAAAAAAAGAGGTCGCCGATTATTTTCTGAGCGAACGGGGTGTTGCCTCGGCGCAGCTTTATTTTAAGGGAGAAGGAGGGGGTGGCAAAGGGGGGCTGAACGGCAGGCCAACGCTCGCGAGGCTCGATAATTATCCGGTCGATGGTGACAGAACGGTCAACGTCATTGAGGTGCTGCGCGAGAGTGAGGACCTGAAATTCGTCATTGCCAGGAACGGGTTTGACCGCACAGAGGTCTATTCGGACAAGTGTCATTCGACCATCACCAAGATAGGCGTTGGCGGCATTGACTACTACGGATATAAGGTGGGCGACTGCGATCCACTTGATTATTGCGGTGATAAAGCTGTCAAGCCGATGTGCGACGGGAGGCTTTACAGAGATTCGGATTGGCTGGCCGAGACATACGACAAGAAATATCCAGATGGGGTCGTACAATTGTCTCAGATCTTTAACGACGGAAGGGCCGGAGATATTTTTCTTGTCGCAAGCGATGACGGAGGGTTCTATCGCAGCAAGATGGCAACGCACGGGTCGCTTATAAAAGATGACATGGTAGTTCCCCTTCTGGTCATGGGGCCGGGCGTTGAAGAGGGAGAGATAGGCGTTGTGCGGACGATAGATGTCCATTCAATGATGAAAAAATGGTTCAATATCGAAGAGGGAGCTGTTACAACCGGAACACCAGAACAGCGGGCGGTCGCGAACCTAGAGGCCAACGGAGGCAGGGGTTGGAACAGGGGTGTGGCCAAGGCCGTTGATGCCGAGTTGGTGCGCCGACGGGCTCAGCTGGCAAAGTTCGAAATACTTGAGAGGGAGATAAAGAAAAAGGCCGATATCTATCCGTTGATACTGGAACAGATAGAAAAGGCAAAAGAGGGGATATTGTCATTGCGAGGCCACATTAGTGGCCGTGGCAATCCCCTGAAATTAATTGCTTATGGGAGATTGCTTCGTCGCCCCGCCATCCTCCGTCGTTCGACAGGCTCACGATGAGCTCAGGATGAGCGGGACTCCTCGCAATGACACAAAATATGCTAAAATTCTTTTTCCACAGAGATTCGAGATTTGTGCGGGCGATCGAGGCCGTGGGCGCTATCTTGTTCATTCCCATCATCATTAAGGAGGGAAAAGGTGGCGTGATCTTCTGGCTCTATTTGTTTGCGTATCTATTGATCAGGTTCAGCTATAATTTTAACTGGTATCGCTCGTTCAAAGCAGACATCCCCTCTCCCCAGAGGGGAGAGGGTCAGGGTGAGGGGGAACTTGGCATTCGCTTGCACTTCAAGAAGGCGCTTGTGGCGGCATCATATATAATTTTTATTGTCAATCTGGCATCGCTTCTGACGGGTAAACGGGCGTTCTTCTACGTGGCCTTTGTCATGTTCGCGATGGTCCTGTATCTCCACGCCGTTCTATTATATCTTCACTTTCGCGATAAGGATGAGAGGCCGCCGAATTATTTTAGCAGGTGATGTAGTTGCAAAGCTTGCTTTGCCAGAAAATGTAGCGCAGGACTTTAGTCCTGCCAGTTCGATTGGCAGGTCTAAAGACCTGCGCTACACAGTGGGCAGAGCAAGCTCTGCAACTACAGGCTAATATTGAAAGACCTTCGCAAGCTCGTAAAAATCCCTATTAATGGTCTTTATCTTCTTGGTGACGTTCTTCAAGGGGACGCGGACGATGGCTGTCCCGTTCAACGCCACCATCTTGCCAAAGTCGCCATCATTCACGCAATCCATTGCCTCAATGCCATAGCGCGTGGCAAGGACCCTGTCGTGTGCCGTTGGCGAACCTCCGCGTTGAATATGACCCAGGACGGTGACGCGGGTTTCATAACCGGTCGCCGATTCTATCTTCTCCGCGAGGACCGCCCCGATGCCGCCAAGACGAACGTGTCCGAAGGCGTCCTTTGACCTGGAGGCAAGGATGACCTCTTTCCCCTTTTTGGTCATCATCTGGGCGCCCTCTGCGACACATACGATACTGAAGAACTTGCCTGCGTCGTGCCGTCTCCGAATCGCCTCGCAGACCTCCTCTATCGTGAACGGATATTCGGGGACCAGGATGATATCTGCCCCACCCGCCAGGCCGGCATAGGACGCGATCCATCCGGCGTGACGCCCCATTACTTCAACGACCAACACACGGTTATGTGATTCAGCCGTTGTGTGGAGTCTGTCAATGGCTTCGGTTGCTATTGAAATGGCGGTGTCGAAGCCGAACGTGAAATCGGTGCATGGAAGGTCGTTGTCGATGGTCTTTGGAACGCCGACGACCGGGACCTTTCTCTGAGATAGCCTTGCAGCTGCGCCAAGAGTGTCTTCTCCTCCGACCGCGATTATTGCATCTAGGCCAAGTTTCTTGATGTTTTCGGTCACTTTTTTCGCCACTTGGGGGTCCTTGAATATATTTGTCCTTGATGTCCCAAGGATGGTCCCGCCCCTGTAAAGAATACCGGCCACCGAGTTTCTGTTCAGCGCCATTGTCTCGCAGGTCAAGAGTCCCGCCCAGCCGTTCTTCAAACCGATGACATTGTCGTTATATTGAGCAGCGCGCCAAACGACCGCGCGAATGACGGCGTTTAGGCCGGGGCAATCGCCGCCGCCGGTTAGAATGCCAATTCGTTTTTTCATGATTTAATAACCTCCGTAGATCTTATTTTTCGAGCGAGCCCCGCAGCGCGGGGCGAGTCGAGAAGATATGTAGCAGGTCGTTTTTTCGAACGCAAGAAAAACTGTAACTATCTTCTGATCAATGAGCATGCGCCGAAGCCTCTTCCGCCACTGATATCGGCGTAGCCAGTCGGTCCTTGATCGGCCTTGGTTTCATCATAGGCCTTTGGTATAACTCCTTCAGTTGTGGCTTCTGGTTGAATGCATCTTGCAATAAGGTCTTCCCTGTTCGGGACATCACTATCCACTGTTTTTTCAAGCAAGATATCTCCCTTTTTGGCCGTGACCGTTATTGTGACCGGGCCTTGTATATCGGCCTTGTTCAATGAAAGGCTTAGTCCCTTAGCTGGCTCGGCTGCCGCCGTTGGCGGGGCAAGAAGGAAGGAGGAGGCATCGATCTTTGTCACAAAATCATTCATTACGGTATTGCCGACTTTAAATATGGCATTGAACTCATAATATTGGGTGCAATCTTTTTCTGCACAAAAGACAATTGCCTTTAAGGTTGCCTGACAATCGCCCGGCGTAGGCACGACATCAAGCTCTTCGACACCTCCTGAGTTCGGTTCAGGCTGGAGATCAGGCTTTGGCGGAGGAGGGGGCGCCTCTGGTGGTGCGACATCTCCACCGATGCCAACGGTCTGTTGCGTGCCGCCTTCTTCAACGGGTGGAATTTCCACGCCGGCCGTTTTCACTGTTAAAAATGTCCGGACCGAATTATCCAGCACATAGGCCATTCTTGTCTCCGTCCTTACAATAAATCTTGCGCCTGAACCTATTGAAACGACTGGTGCGCGCCGTTCCAATGGGCACTGCGCAAGCATCTCTGCCTTTAAGACATCGGATATGACCTGAACCTGCTGAATAGTGGAGGCTGCATCTGTAATAGCGCTTGCAGCGGCCAAAGTTTGGGGCGTAGTGGCCGCTCGCTGCAGTAAAGTACCGCTAGAAAGTGTCTCTCCAGCCTCGATAACGGCGGTGGGTGCCGTTTCCTGCACGCCAGCGCGGGTTGTTTCTGTCGTAGTTTGGGTCGCTGTCTGCCTTGTGGTGGTTGTGGCCGTGATAGCCGGACACTCCACCCTGCCTTCGCCGGAGAGGGATACAACAAATGTCCTGACATTAGTGGTAATATTGTCTACCGTGTCAACTATTGCAAACGTTCCAACTGGGGCCACGGTCATGCCGATTATCGTCTGCCCATCGAATGTTTCGGTGTGGCTTGTCGGGCGTGCATCTGGTTCGGTTACGGTTGATGTTTCCCTTGGGGCATTTGGTGTGGCCTCTATTATTTGGGTCGGTGGAACCCTTGTAATCGCGGTCGGTTCAATCGGTGCGGTTGTTGCGGTTGTTCGCGTGCTGCTGGTCGTTGTGGCGGTCGTTGTTGTTGCCGTTGTTCGTGTTCCGGTCGCTGTAGTAGTTGTTACGGACTCCGATGGTGTCCTGGCCAGCGGGGTCTGAATGATCGCAACGGTTTTTGGTGCGACCTGTTCGATCTTTGCCGCCGGTTCTCTGGTGTCTGAAGCAACTGGCGCAGCGGTTTCCTGACCCGATGGCGTTCTGGCAGTGGTTGATGGCGCCACGGCGGGTGCAGAAAGCGAACTCGGCTGTTTTGCTGGTTCAGTTGGTGCAATAACAGGCTTCCTATCATCAACGACCTCTGGTATATTCTTTTCGGGTTTCACTTCGATCTTAGAGAACCCGAGGACGTCATTTTTTCGTTCAACTTGTTGAGGTATAATTACCGACGGGTTCTGTGTCACTGTGATTACGGGCGTTGTGGTGGCACGTGCTGCGCCTGGCGATGCCAGTGGCACAGCCGACTGTTGCAGGGGTTCTGCTGTCTTTCGCTGTTCCGTGGTTGCCGGTTTGTCCGCAACGAAAAAATTCACGACACTCTTAATGCCATCAAGTATCTTTTCAAAAAACCCCCGCTCCTTTTTGGTATCATCCTTTTTCACGACTTGAACCGTGGCAGTGTTCGACTTTGACAGAGTAGCATCTCTTGCAAATGAAGCGGTGCAGGGAATCGCCAAAAGACTTGCCATGACGGCCACCGTCAAAAAAATTGTAGTTGCCCGATTCATCGGGCCTGAATTTAATGTCTTCATATGAGTTACCTCCGTTGTTTCCATCGGATAATACAGCAATAATCGTGCCAAGGCAAGCATTTTTTAACTATTCGATATTATTGCTAATTTCTAATTACATTGGCCACATGAAGGGTAAATTTTCACCCACCAACCTATTGAGTTTTATCAATTTGAGAACCGCTCTTGAATATCTGCCAGCTCTTCAGGTAATCGAGGGCAACCTTTTTCTGATAGTCCGTCTTATCCGTTGACGGGACAAGTTTTATTGGCTCGCCTATTTCAACGCGTTCCTCCGGGACCTCGATGTGTCCGGGCAGGTCCTGTTCACGGATCGTCTTCTTTGGCGCTTCCGCGACATCCGGTGGTTTGTCTTCAACAATTATATCCGGTGTTATGCCGTATGCCTGGATGGATCGCCCCTTTGGCGTGAAATAGAGGGCGACCGTAAGTTTCAACGCGCTGCCGTCGTCCATTTCAACGACCGTCTGAACGCTCCCCTTTCCAAAAGTCTGTGTCCCGAGAATGGCCGACCTTGAGTGGTCCTGCAACGCGCCGGCAACGATCTCTGACGCCGATGCCGTTCCACCATTGACCAGTGTTATGATCGGATATGTGCTCTTGGCCTCTTTTGGTGTCGCTTCGCGCCTGTCTATCTCTTTCCCCCGTGATTCGGTCGTGACGATCACGCCCTTGTCCAGAAAGAGGTCGCTCACTGCCACTGCCTGATCCAAAAGCCCGCCCGGATTATCGCGCATGTCGAGGATCAGCCCGTTCAACGCCCCCGCTTTTTCGAATTTTTTCAGTTCGCGCTCGATATCTTTCGATGTCCGTTCCTGAAACGACCTGACCTTGACGTATCCATATTTATTATCGAGGATCTCGGCCTTCACACTTGGCACCTTAATGACCTCGCGAGCGACGGTCACTACAAAGGGGCGCCTTGGGTCGCCCCTGATGATCGTGAGGGTCGTCTTTGAGCCCATTTTTCCGCGCATCTTAAGGACCGCTTCGGAGAGGTTCATGTCCCGTGTCAACGTGCCGTCTATCCGAACGATCTTGTCCCCCGCCTTGATGCCGGCCTTGTCCGCCGGCGAACCTTCGATGGGCGACACGACGGTCAGATAGCCCTCTTTGAACCAGACCTCAACGCCGATTCCGCCGAACTTTCCGGAGGTGTCGACTCGCAGCTTCTTGTAGGCCTCGGGGGGCATATAGACGGTGTGGGGGTCCAGGTCCGCCAGCATGCCGCGAATGGCGTTTCTGACCAGATCTTCGTCCTTGGCCTCTTCGACGTAATTTTTCTCTATCTGGCTCAAGACCTTTGAAAAGATATGGAGCTCTTTATAACCGTCCTCGCTCACCGCGAAGGCAGGTGGTGCGACAAGTGAAACAAGAAGGGCCATCAAAATAGAAAATATCATAATAGTATGGAGTAGCAGCCTTTACCTGTCCGCCTCTGGCGGAGGCTGCGCTAGTTGAGTTAAATTGGCGCACCCTAAAGGATGCTACTCCTATTTTTGAAATATATCACCAAACCGAAGAATTGGCAACTATAACTCCACCCTTTTGACGTCCGGCATATCCTTGCCCAAAAAGCCGGCCACGATCGTCTCAAATCGCCCGGGGACGTCGGTCACATATATCTGATGAAAGGCCTTGTCCCCCTTATCGGCCAGCAAGCCGCTCTCTCCAAGCATCTTTTTCAATTCAGAGGCGGTTGCCTCGGCGGAGTCTATCAACCGGACGCTATCTCCAACGACCTCTTGAATGACAGGTTTCAGGAGCGGATAGTGCGTGCAGCCAAGTATCAATGAATCGATTTTCTCCTTCTTGAACGAATCAAGATAGATATGGGCGGTGAGCTTAGTGACCTCGTTCGAGAGCCAGCCCTCTTCAACGAGTGGGACAAATAGCGGGCACGCCTTGCTCACAACGCGCGCGGAGGGGGAGTGTTCCTTGATGAGCCGAGCGTAGGCGTTGCTGTTCACGGTCGCCGGGGTCCCGATCACCCCGATGTGCTGCGACCTACTCGCCTCGATCGCTGCCTTTGCTCCCGGTTCGATAACGCCGATCACGGGAACGCCGACCTCTTTGCTCAAGAACGGAAGGCTATAGGCGCTTGATGTGTTGCACGCGACGACGAGGGCCTTGAGCCCGCGATGCGCAAGGAATTGCGCGCACTGGACGGAATATTTAATGCCCGTCTCAGCCGATTTGGTGCCGTATGGGACGCGCGCGGTGTCGCCCAGATATATGAGCGATTCATCGGGCAGGGCGCGCCGAATGGCCGCAAAGACCGTCAGTCCGCCGATGCCGGAGTCGAATATGCCGATTGCTTGCATAAATGTAGTTGCAGAGCTTGCTCTGCCCAATTTGGCAAAGCGAGCTTTGCAACTACCCCCAAAGGGGCGGGCGTGTCAAAGTATATTTTGAATCGCCCCCGCGCGGGGGGCGACTTCCTTCTACTAACTCTCCGAAATCAAAAACTAATTTTCTGCAATTTCGCGAACCTATCTTGCAAACGAGATTCCCGCTTTCGCGGGAATGACTCCTCTCGTAAATTCATCAAATAGTTCATACCTCTTTAAAGGCCGCGAACCTGTTCAACGAGCGCCATCAGCTTAACCTTCGCGCTGTCCGTCAAACGATCATCGGCGCCTCAAAATCTATGGCCTTCTTCGCTCCGACATGTTCTACGCGCCTTCTCCAGTTGGACCCTAGATAATAATATCTCAAGCTATCCTTATCGGCGTCTATGGCCTTTTCAAGCCTTGCCTTTAATTTTGCCCATTGCGCGGGATCAACGTTGCACTCAAAGACCGAATATTGGACGCGTTGCCCGTAATTGGTGCACTCTTTGGCAACGTGCCGCAACCTCTTCTGGCCTCCCTCACTCGAAGTCATCACATCATAACTTACAAGCACCATCATCTTGAGCTCCTTCAATTTAGCAGGACTAAAGTCCTGCGCTACATTATTTCCAGATAAAAGGGGGATACCCGTCAATATCCCCGCGCAAAAAACGCGCAAGCAATAGCGCCTGGATATGAAAGAGGATCCCGATCTGAACATTTTCCTTTAGGTACGGATGAAATATCTCTTCCTGCTTGCGTTTTTGATACGCGACCAGAAGCTCTTTGCGGGTATCGTCGCTCATCAGCACGGCGCCGGCTTCCGAGCTCTTAAAACCTTTTACATCCACCTGCGATCTATTGATCAACGACAACACCATGCGGTCGGCAAAGAACGGCCTGAATTCCTCCATCATATCCAAAGCAAGGCTGGCCCTTCCCGGCCTGTCGCGGTGCAAGAATCCAACATATGAATCAAGCCCGACGGACTCCAGAGCCGACCTCACATCGTGCATTAGAATGGTATAGACAAAAGAGAGCAGACAATTGACGTTGTCCATCGGAGGCCTGCGATTTCTATCCTCAAATTTGAAATCATCTTTCTGCGCGACAATAAGATGGTCAAAAACATCAAAATATACCCGCGCGGAATCCCCCTCAACGCCGCGCAGGAGATCGAGCTCGCGAACCCTGCCAATGTTTTCGATGATCGTCCCAAGCCGGCTTACAGCTATCTCAATATCCGGCGCATTTATTTTGTCCGAATGGTCGCGCAGCGCCCTCTGCAGGACAGTCCGCGCATTGCACACCTTGCCGGTTATCACGTTTCGCGCAAAGTCAGCACAATGATCAAGGTCGTCCGCGCGCCTGTATTGCTCCCTGCGAAGCAGGACATTTCCGTTCGTCTTGCCATGCACCCGCGCCAAAAACTTTCCGTATTCGGTAAGAAAGCTCACCCCAACATTGTTTTCCGCGCAAAAGCCCATCAAGAAGGGGCTCATAGAAACATTACCAAAGCAGACGATCCCGCCCAGAGCGTGAAGCGGCACTTGCAGGCGCGTCTCTTTTTCGACAGACACCACGACCGTCTCGCCTTCTTTTGAGAGATACGCGCCTTGCGTGGTTATAAATAATGTATTAAGGAGTTTTTTCATTTTTCTTTGGAGATGCTTTGTTCAGCTCTGCCTCAATATCCTTGATGCTGGGAAGAGCCGATCTAAAACTCGTCGGAAGCGCTCGCGTCAGCTCATATTCCGAAATGCCGATAGGCTTGGCAATGCCTCTTAATGTGTATTCGGCCAACACCGTCTTTTTGTCCTGACAAAGGATGATCCCTATCGTCGGCTTATCGTTTTTATGCCGCAAGTGTTGATCGATAACGTTACAATAAAAATTCATCTTTCCCGCATACTCCGGCTTAAAGCCGCCTTTTTTAAGATCTATTACAACGTAGCGCCGTAGCTTAAGGTGATAGAACAGCAGATCAATATAAAAATCCTCTTCTCCAATATCCAGATGATATTGCCTGCCAACGAATGCGAATCCGCTCCCTAATTCCAAAAGGAATTTTTCAAGGTGCCGGACAAGACTGGTTTCTAGCTCTCTTTCATGAAATGGTTCTTCGAGTGTAAGGAAATCAAAAATATAAGGATCTTTCAATGTTCGTTGAACAAGATTAGATTGCAGAGTCGGCAAACGCGTTTTGAAGTTGCTTACTGTTTTCCCCTGCCGCTCATAAGCACAACTTTTGATCATAAGAAGAAGAATGTCCTTGCTCCAGCCCTGATCGAGCGCCTGTTGCATGTACCAAACGCGGGTAGCTATATCTTTGATTTTTTCTATCAGAAGAATATTGTGTCCCCACGGAATTTTTGCAACAAGCTGTTGCACAATTGATTGAATGTCATCGCCAGATATTTTTGCCGCAGATTGCGGTACTTTTTCGCCCTTCCTGTTTTCCGTGGATTGTAATTTTGCAACGGGCCGTTGCAAAATTGGCGAGGCGTCATATTCTCTGGCAAATCTGATCATGTATCCGATATTTCGTTCGGAAAACCCTTTAATTTCAGGCAGTTCGTTGTGTATGTCCTTTGACAAACGTGGAATAACACCGGCCCCCCAGCCCTCCCGTTTTTGCCGCTCGTGTAACATCCTGCCGATATCCCAGTACATGCTTATCATTTCGGCGTTAGCGGAAAAAATAGCGCGGGTCTGCCCTTGCCTGATGCGCTGTTTAATCTGACCGAGAAGTTCAGGATATTTTATAAGTTTTTCAGGCATTGAATGGCCTCCTCTATATAACTGTGAACAGTTTCCGTTCGTTCCGCAACTTTTGGCATACACAGTTCTATCAAAGAACATGACTCGCATTTTTTCGAGTATTCCGCCTTTGGCGTTTTTCCGGCTCTGATGAATTCGTGCAGACGGTGAGCGGTTTCTTCGGTCTCATTTCGAAGCGCGTTATCGAAGACGACGTCCATCCGTCGGCGGGTTTTACCGTAAAATATCGCGCCTGCGGGGATATTTATTCCAAGCATCTCTTCAAGGCAAATCGCTTGAGCGCAGAGCTGAACTTCAAAACTCCTTTCGTGGCGAAGATGACCACGTTTATACTCCACCGGAAATGGCAAATAGTCATTTGATCCAAGGTTCTTATGGAACTCTACAACATCCGCCTTGCCAATAAGACCGAGCGTTTGAGACCTAAGCGGTATTCCGCGTTCGATACGAATACCGTCGCGCATTTCAAATTGCTCTTCGTGTGCATTTTCGTGCATAACACCACCTTCGGCAGTAAGCATATTCTCCTCCCATATCTGCTCGATATATGAGAGAGTACACTGTCGCTGGCAGAACACGAAGAGTTGAAGGGCAGAGAGTTGAATGAAATCGTCTTCCGAGTACATTATATTTTTTCTTCTATAAGCACACCCTGTGGCGCAGACTTATTAACCTCGACTTTATAATCACTAAAGGCCCGAGAAGGTTTCGTCCCATCGCCAACCCTTGTGACCTTCACCAAATCGAACAATTTATGTGCAGGTGCGTTACCAAGAGCCGAATCGTGTTTGAACACAACCAACTTCCTTATTGCCGATTTTCGTCTTTCTTTTTAAAGAAATCCTGTGCAAACAGCCTTGCTAATCCGGCAACTTCTTTTAGGTGTTCTTCCAACCCCTGCCATTCCTCTTTCGGCCTGCCGTCCAAACTATGCGCATAGAACTTTTTGTACATATAAAGTCCTTTATCCCTATAATCCCACATCTGTATCAAATCCACTTATTTTTTCACAAGACGATTTCCCGCCGCTTGCGGTGGTTCGTAGCACGTCCTTTAACGTCCTTTTTATGTCCTCTTTACGTCCTCCGTCCTAAAAGGGTGGACGTAAATACGTCCTTTTGCGTCCTTTTTATGTCCTCTTTACGTCCTATATGGGGGTATATGACGGTATATGACACCGCCGGACAGGAAGTGTGCCAATATCGCCGGTTTGGGGTGTGCCGGGTGGAGTGTTGAAGCTATGAAAACGGGGGTATAGACGAACCGGTGCATATAGCAACGGAGTAATTTTGCACACCGAAGCCATACATGTC
>ORJL010702096.1_pt1 | contig 25094 bp, 29 predicted proteins | sample 1779941 | NCBI WGS metagenome assembly ORJL01 (sample SAMEA104232317, study PRJEB22302) | groundwater metagenome | biome: forest; feature: aquifer; material: groundwater | place: USA | collected 2011-08-07 | depth 5.8 m
AGCTGGCCGAGCGCTGCCACGCCCATGTCATGGCACGGCACACCTACGCCCAGCGCGCGGCGACCCTGCACCAGGCCTTGCTGGACTGGCACGCGGGAAAGCGGGGGAGGCTCGCGTGAACGCGCCGACCCTGTCCATCGTCATGCCGGTGTACAACGTCGCGCCCTACCTGCCGCGCTGCCTGGAAAGCCTTGCCGCGCTGACGCCGCCGGCCGACGAGATCATCGTGGTCGACGATGGCTCGACCGACGACTGCCCGCGCATCCTCGCCGAGTTCGCGTCGCGCCTGCCGCAGATGCGGGTGATCCGCCAGGAAAACGGCGGCCTCTCGGCGGCGCGCAACACCGGCCTCGACGCGGCGCGGGGGAAGTACCTGGCCTTCGTCGATTCCGATGATTTCGTCGAACCCGACGCCTATGCCGAAGCCCTGCAGCGGGCCGACGCCGAGCGGCTCGACATGGTGCTGTTCAACGCCCGCTACCACTACGAAGGGCGCAAGCCCGACCGCCCGATCTATCCCGATGCGCCGGCCAGCGAAGTCATGCCCGGCAGCGAATGGTTGCGCCAGCGCCTGAAAGCCGGACGCTTCCTGCACATGGTCTGGCTGCACCTGTACCTGCGCGAGTTCATCGAAGCGAACCGGTTCCGCTTCGTGCCGCGGCTGATCCACGAGGACGTGATCTGGACCACCAGGGCGCTGCTCGCCGCCCGGCGGGTAGCCTACCTGCCGCGCCTTGCATTGAGCTACCGGATCCCCATACGGCACGCGACAACCGAGGCCAGGCAAAGACGCCTTGAAGCCCTGATCGCCAGCAGCGTCATCAATGCCCGCACCGAAGCGGAACTTGCCGGGGCGCTGGGCGACGATCCGGAACTGCGCGCGCTGCTGGGCCATCGCCTGGTCGATGGCGCCCTGTCGATATTCCACCTGCTGGCGAAAATGCCGGAGCGGCGGATCGCCGCGGCCAGCTTGCGCGACCTGCGCCGCAGCGGCTTCCTGCGCCTGCTCTGGCGCCATGCCGGCGACCACGCACAACGACGACGCGTCGCGCGCCACTGGCTGCGCTCCTGGCTGGGCGGCATGGGCAAATGACGCCGACGACCGCGATGCAGTGGTTCTGGCAAGCCTGGCTCGCCGCGCTGGTTTTCGTGTTTCCCATTCCGCATACCATCGCCCTGCGCAACCTGCTGCTGCTGGTCGGTCTGGCGGTATTGCTGGCCACGCTGCGGCACCCCCGGCGATCCCTGCGACAGCCGACGCTGAAGCCCGCCGCCTGGGCGCTGGTGGCGGGCACGGCCTGGCTGGCCTTGCATTCCGTCACCGTGGCGCCGGCGCCGACTCTCGCGCTGGACAACCTGCGCGGCGACTGGATCCTGCCGCTGCTGACGGCGGCGCTGGCGGCCTACGCCGCGGCGCGCATCGAGCCGCGCCTGGCGATCCGCGCTGTGCTCGCGGCCTTGCTGGCGCATCTGCTGTGGATGTTCGGCTGGCAGGCCTGGCTGTGGCTGGCCGCCGGCATGTCCGGCGGCTGGCCGGCCGGCGTCGTGCCCATCGGCGAACGCGACCATATCAGCACCCTGGGTGGATTCCTGCTCGCACTGGTGCTCGGCGAACGTCTCGCCAGTCAGTACGCCGGCGCAGGCGGCGCCCTGTTCGCGTCGCGCCCGGGCTGGGCGGGATTCCTGGTCGCGCTACTCTCCGATGCGGCGCTGCGGGTGCGCAACGGCACCCTCGTCAGCCTGCTCTTGCTGACGACGGCGACCGTCGCGATGGCCCGCCGCCAAACCCGCTATTTGTTTCTGCTGCTGGTCGTGGCCGCGCTGGGGGGCGCATCCCTCGTGCTCGACAAGCGCTGGGGCGGCTTGCGGGAATCGCTGGCGGTCGGCTGGAACTCGCCATCAACCTATTGGTTATCCGGCGATCCTGCACTGCGACCGACCACCGAATCGGGAGCCACGCTGGAAGAGTCGGCCTACATGCGTGCCGCCTGGGGTCGCCAGGCAATCGAGGCCATCGCAGCGCATCCGCTCGGCCTCGGTTTCGGCCGCGACGGCTTCGGCCGCGCCGTCGACATGAAGTACGGCCACAAGGGCATGGTCAGCAGCCACAGCGGCTGGCTGGATTTCGCGCTGGGCGCCGGTCTGCCTGGACTGGCCCTGCTGCTGCTGGCCGGCGCACTGGCGATTCGCGGCGGCTGGCGGCAATTCCGCCGGCACGAGGACACGGCCGGACTGATGTTCGCCTTCCTGGTCGCCGGCTACCTGCTGCGCTGCCTGCTCGACGGCCACCTTTCCGGCTGGCGGCTGGGGCTGTTCGCCTTCATTTGCGGCGTGCTCATCGCGGCGATGAAAACGCCGCCACGCCAGACATGAAGCTGGTCCAGATCAACCTGCAGCCGCACTTCGGCGGCGGCGAGGTATACACGGCCTTCCTCTGCCGCGCGCTGTCGCAGCTTGGCCTGCCGACGCGGCTGCTGGTGCATCCACGCGCCGGCTTCTGGGATCGCCTCGACCTGCCTGCCGACACCGAACGCATCGCGGTGGCGACGACCGCCGAACTTCCGCGCCATCTGCCGGCGGCACCGCTCTGGCTGCTGTCGCACGGACCCTTGCCGAAGGAACTGCGCCAGCCCGCGCCGCGGTGCCTGCGCACGGCGATCGCCCACATGCCGGTGCAGGGCCGCGATCCGGCGGCATTCGCCGATCACGATCGGATCTATGCCGTCTCCGGCTGGGTGCGCGACGGCCTCCTGGCGGCGGGACTGCCGGCCTGGGAGCAGCCGCTCTATGGCGTGGCCGACGTCGGCCCCCGAAGGGGAAACCCCGATGCGCAAAGCGAAGGCGCGCGCGGCAGTCATGACATTGTCCGCCGCGCCAGCCGCTACGACTGGGACCGGCGCAAGGGACGCGACCGCCTGCTGGGCATGGTCGAGCCGCTGGTCGAGGCGCTGCGTCCGCATCCGCCCTTTGTCCGCCGCCCGGGCCTGACCCTGGGCATCGTTTCGCGCCTGACGCCGATCAAGCAGTTCCCGCTGCTGTTCGCGCCGCTGGCGCCGGTGCTGGCGCGCCATCCGCGGGTGAATCTGGAAATCTTCGGCAGCGGCGGCTATGCCTCGGTGCGCGACCTCGACCGCGCGCTGGCCCCGTTGTCATCTGGACAGGCGCGCTTCTGGGGCCAGCAACACGATGTCGGCGGCATTTACCGGCAGCTCGACTACCTGCTCTCCGGCCTTCCCGAGAAGGAGGCGCTGGGGCTCAACATCATCGAGGCCCAGGCCTGTGGCACGCCGGTGATCGCCGTGCACGCGCCGCCCTTCACCGAGACCGTGAGCAACGGCCTGACCGGCTTCCTCTACCGCGACCCGCGCCAGGACGCGGGGGCGGATTTCGGCCGCCTGCTGGATGAATTGCTGGCGGGCCGCCCGCGACCGAAGCCGGAACTGGCGGAAACCCAGCTCGTGCGCTTTTCCTTCGCGGCTTTCGTCGAACGCCTGCGGCCGGTGGTGGCCGACGCCGAAAGCCGCTTGCGCGCCGACAGCCGCGCCTGAGCCATCCTTACATCAGGCGCGAGTAGAGCGCCATCAGCCGCGCCGCCATCGACGTCAGCTCGAGGTGGGTGACGCTGGCCCGCGCCGCGTCGCGCATCACCGGGGCGCGGCCGCACAGTTCGTCGAGCCTGGCGGCGAGGGCGCCGACGTCGCCGGCGGCGATGACCCGTCCGTTGTCGGCCGTGACCAGTTCCGCCGCGCCGCAGGTGGTGGTGGTGAGCAGCGGCAAGCCGCAGGCCAGCGCCTCCAGCGCGGCGTTGGGAAAGGGATCATAGAGCGTGGGCAGAGCGAACAGGTCGGCCGCGCCGTAGAAAGGCTTGACCTCGGCCTGGGCGCCGAGGAACATCACGCGCTGCTCGATGTCCAGCGTCTGCGCCAGCTTGCGCATCAGCACTTCCTGCTTGTCGCGCCCCACCACCCACAGCCGCGCATCGCGTCGCTCCATGCGCGCCAGCGCCCGCAGCAGGGTCGGCAAACCCTTGCGCTCGTAGCCGGAGCCGACGTACAGGATCAGCGGGGTCGCCGCCGCTATGCCTGCCTTTTCACGCAGGGCGCATCCCTGCTCCTCGCGCAGGCGCGGATGGAAGGCCTCGAGATCGACGCCGCTGTAGATCACTTCCAGCTTGTCGGCGGCGACTCCGAAACGATGCGCGATGTCGTCCCTCACCATGCGCGAATTGCAGATCACGGCGCGCAGCCCGGGATGGCGGAACATCTCCGCTTCGGCGCGCAGCGTGTAGCGGTGCCATGGCGCGAATCGGTCCAGCGGCTTGCCGCGCAGTTCCAGCCAGGTGGCATGGACGCCGTCGCCGGCGCGGTAGATGTCGCAGCCGGGAATCCGCTCGTGGCTTTGCACCAGGTTGAAGCGACCTTGCGCGATCAGGCGCCGCACGCCGCGCGCGAAGCCCGCGTCGCGCCAGGTGCGACCGAGGTAAAAGGGATCGACACGCACGGCCTGCGTGGCGCCGTCCGCATCGCCCTGCCATTCGCGGGCGACGATCGACACGTCGACCGCCTTCGCCTTCAAGGCCGCCAGGGCGCGCTCGACGAAGCGCTCGGCACCGCCGTAGGGTGTGTACTTCTGGCGGACGATGGCGAGTTTCATTTCAGCAACTCTTCGCAGGCAGCCAGCACCTGCGCCACGGGCAGCGTGGTGAGGCATTCGCTGATCTTGCTGTCGTTGCAGCCGGCCATGCCGCAGGGACGGCAGGGATGCGTCAGCGAGGCGACGACGCGATGGCCGGCGCCCCATGGCCCCCATTCGCGGTCGCCGGAAGGGCCAAAGATCGCCACCACCGGCGTTCCCATCGCGGCGGCGATGTGCATCGGCGCCGAGTCGACGCCGACGAAGAGCCGCGCGCGCGCCGTCAGCGCCGCGAGTTCCTTTAAGCTGAGTTGGCCCGCAAGGTCGAGAGTAGGCGCCAAGGGTACGGCGCCTTTGGCGCGCGCCCCATTCACGGCGGCGATCAAGGCCTGTTCATTGGCGTCCGGCGCCGACGTCAGCACAATGGGCAGGCCCCTGGCGGCGAGCGCATCGCACAAGGCCGCCACCCGCTCGGCCGGCCAACACTTGAACGCCCAGCGCGAGGCCGGATGGACATGGACGAAACCGCCGGCCGCCAGCCCGTGCCTGGCCAGCAGAGCGTCGATGCCCGCTTCGGCGGCCGCGCCCGGGACCATGAGCACCCGCATGTCCCCGGCCGTCGGCGCGATGCCGAGCGCGCGCAGGCTGTCGAGGTTGCTGTCCACGGTATGGCGCTGCGGGTCCGACTGCGCAGGGTAAAGATGGGTGAAGCTGCTTTCCCAGAAGCCGCGGCGGAACTTCGGCGCCACCGACCAGCGCGGCCGCAGCAGGCGCGTCAGCCAGGCGCCGCGCATATGTACCGAGAGATGGATGACCAGCTCGTAACGCCGCGCGCGCAGTTGCCGGATCAGGCCCCATTCGGCGCCGGCCTGGCGGCGCAGGCCCTGGCGCTTCCAGTTGCGGTCGATCAGGTGCAGTTGCGCCAGATCGGGGTGACCGGCCAGCATCGGCGCGGTGTCTGCATAGACGAGGGCATCGACCTCACACTGCGGAGCAAGACGCTTCAGCGTGGAAATCACCGGCGAGGCAAGCAGCACGTCGCCATGATGGCGCAGCTTGATCACCAGCGCGCGGCGCAGGCCGGCCGCCGAGAAGGGCTGGGAAGACATGCCGGCATTTTGCCAGACGGCAGCAGGCCTGCCACGCCACATGCTGTAAGCAAACACATTCAATTCACTTGCTTGTTGCTTGACCTGATTGGATTTTTCCCGGAAACTTGCCGCCCATGAGCATTTCCCTCGATCACCTGGAGCGCAAGGTCGACCAGATCGTCGCCGTTTGCGCCAGCCTGCGCGGCGAGAATCAGGATTTGCGTGCGCATGTCGCCAGCCTCGAAGCCGAAAAGGCCGCGCTGACGAAAAAGATCGATACCACCCGCGAACGCCTCGAAGGCCTGATGGCCAGGTTGCCCGAAGAATGAGCGCCCCGCACGGCCGCCCGAAGGGGCGCAAGCCACAACAAACCGAAGCCGTGAAACGGCGAACCGAAGTCACCCCCTTCCATGGGAAGGGGGCGGGGGGAAGGCCATCATGAATACGCTCGAAGTCAAGCTGCTGGGCAAGGACTATCGCGTCGCCTGCCAGCCGGCCGAGCGCGAGGGCCTGCTCGCCGCGGTGGCCCTGCTCGAAGGCAAATTCAAGGAAGCCGGCGCGAAAACGCCCGGCAGCGCACGCGCCAGCGGCGAGCGCGTGGCGGTGATGGTGGCGCTCAATCTGGCGCATGAATTGCTCGTCGCAAAAGATACTCCGCAAGAACAGGCGGCGGCCCTTGAACGGGAAACGATTCAGCGTAGAATCGATTTCATCGAGGCCAAGCTCGACGAATCGCTGGCGCAGCACGAACAGCTGTTCTGAGCCTGGCCTCCCGGGGTTTCCCCTGCGGTGTTCGCCAAGGCCATAGATTCCTTGAACCAATATCCATTGGCACCGGCCGCAGCCCAAAGACGCCGCTGTTGTGATCGCTCCCGGTGAGCGAACCTGAAGCGGCAGGAACGTGGCCACTCTGAACCTCGGTTCAGGATGCCGGCCAAACGGCACTCGCGGGGGGATCGAATTACAGGGCGCGCTTACACCGCGCCCTGTTGCTTTAAGGGCGACGCCATGACGCGCTACTGGCTGATGAAGACCGAGCCCGCGGTGGTGGGCATCGACCACGTGCTGGCGATGCCGCGGCAGACCGTGGACTGGTGGGGCGTACGCAACTACCAGGCGCGCAATTTCATGCGCGACCAGATGCAGATTGGCGACGGTGTGCTCTTCTATCATTCGTCCTGCCCCGAGCCGGGCATTGCCGGGCTGGCCGAGGTGGCGCAACTGGCCTATCCGGACCGCACCCAGTTCGATCCAGACAGCCCCTATTTCGACCCGAAATCGACGCCGGAAAATCCGCGCTGGATGAACGTCGATGTGCGCGTGCTGAAGAAGACGCATCTGATCGGCCTCGACGAACTGCGCGCCCATCCCGAGCTGGCCCGGCTGCGCGCGCTGCAGCGCGGCAACCGGCTGTCGATCACCCCGGTCGATCCGGCGGAATGGAAGTTCATCACCGCCAAGTTGATGAAGAAAGCCGCGCCGTGAGCCTCTGGTGGCTTACCTACCCGCTGCTGGGCGCGTTCGCCGGCTTCATCGCCGGCCTGTTCGGCGTGGGCGGCGGACTGACCATCGTGCCGCTGTTGTTCATGCTGTTCACCGCGCAGGCCTTCCCGATCGAACACAGCATGCATCTGGCGCTGGGCACCTCGATGGCGACCATCGTGCTGACCTCGGTCGCCAGCATGCGCGCCCATCACGGCCATGGCGCCGTGCGCTGGGACATCGTCAAGAGCTTCGCCCCGGGCCTGGTGATCGGCACCCTGTCGGGCTCCTTCATTGCCACCTGGGTACCGACGCGGCCGCTGGCCATGGTGTTCACCGCCATCGTGTATTACGCCGCGCTGCAGATGGTGCTCGACTTCAAGCCCAAGCCGCACCGCCAGTTGCCCGGGCGTTTCGGCATGGGCGTCGCCGGTACGCTGATCGGCGTGGTGTCGAGCCTGGTCGCCGCCGGCGGCGGCTTTCTCTCGATACCCTTCATGGTCTTCTGCAACGTGGTGATCCACAGCGCCGTCGGCACCTCCGCCGCGCTGGGCTTTCCGATCGCGGTGGCCGGCACCGTCGGCTACATCGCCAGCGGCCTCAAGACGCCGGGGCTGCCGGAATATTCACTGGGTTACGTCTATCTGCCCGCCTTCATCGGCGTCGTCGCCGTCAGCTTCCTGATGGCGCCGGTCGGCGCCCGGCTGGCGCACAGCCTGCCGGTCAAGCAGTTGAAGCGCGCCTTCGGCGGCTTCCTCGCGCTGCTGGCGAGCAAGATGCTGCACGGCCTGCTGAGCTAGGAACGAACCGTACTCGCGTCCTGGCCGAAGAGCAGCTTCTTCGCCGCCTCATCCACCACCGGCGCGGGGTTGATCTGTGCCACCAGCGCATAGGCGCGCTGCGTCGCCGGGCGCTCGCGGATCGCGGCGAACCAGCGCTGCAGGTGGGGGAAGTCTTCCAGCTTCTGCCCCTGCCGCGTGTGCGGCACGATCCACGGATAGCAGGCCATGTCGGCGATCGAATAGTCGCCGGCAAGGAATTCGCGGTCGGCCAGGCGCTTGTTCATGACGGCGTACAGTCGTGCCGTCTCCTTGGTGTAGCGCTCGATCGCGTAGGGGATCTTTTCCGGGGCGTACTGCGTGAAATGATGGTTCTGCCCCGCCATCGGGCCGAGGCCGCCCATCTGCCAGAACAGCCACTGCAGGGTCTCGTTGCGCCCGTGCAGGTCCGGCGCGATGAAGCGTCCGCACTTGTCGGCCAGATAGAGCAGGATCGCGCCCGACTCGAACAGCGACAGCGGCGCACCGCCATCGGCCGGCGCATGGTCGACGATGGCGGGAATCCGGTTGTTGGGCGATATCCTGAGGAAATCGGCGGCGAACTGTTCGCCCCTGCCGATGTTGATCGGCACGATGCGACAGGGCAGCCCGGCCTCTTCGAGGAACAGGGTGATCTTGTGGCCGTTGGGGGTGGTCCAGTAGTAGAGGTCGATCATGTCCCGCGCTCCATTCCCAGCATGATCCGCCGTGCCGCCTCGCGCGCCCACAGCGCATAGATCGCCGGTCCGGGATGAAAGCCGTCGCTGGCCATGGCCTCCAGATCCATCATCTCATAGCCGAGGCCGAGGAATTCGCAGCGCGCACGGGACGCCGCGACCTCGGCCAGGACCCGGTCGAAATCGCGGGCGCGGCTGCCGACGTACCAGCGCAGTGGCTGCGGCAAGGCCGGGAAGCGGTGCATCGGCGGCAGGCCGCTGAGAATGACCTGCCTGGCGCAAAAACGCTCCTGCAGCAGATCGATCAGCTCCCGCTGCGCACGCCGCCAGGCGCCGAGCGAAACACGGCCGGTGACGTCATTCACGCCCAGCGAGCTGAGCACCACATCGACCTCCGTCTCCGGCTCCGCGCGCAGACGCCGCAACATGTCGCCGGTGGTCGCGCCGGTGAAGGCCAGCAAGCGCCATTGCAGGCGAAAGGTCGGCGCCAGCGCCACGGCGAGCTGTCCGCTCAGGGCTTCGTCCTGGGTCCGGGCGCCAACCCCCGCGGCGGCGGAATCGCCTACCACCAGCAGGCGCAGCGGCGGACCGCTGCCGACCATGCCGGCACGCGGCCCCGCCGGCTCGGGAAGTTCCGGCACGGTGCGCCGCACCCGCCAGCCCTGGGCCAGCAGAATCGGCGCCAGGGCCACGGTGGAAATCAGGTGGCGCATCGCCGCCGGCTCAGGGCTGGTTGTGGGTGCCCGAACGCACCGCCAGAAACACCTCCCTGAGGAACAGCCCCAGCGCCGCAATCATGGCCACCATCGCGGCGATGAACAGTGCCGCCACGCTGCGCGCCAGGTCGACACCGAGCAGCGCGCCGAGAAAGGCGCCGGCCACCACCAGGCAGACCAGCAACGCCGACAGCACGGCACCGAAGATCGCGTAATAGACCAGACGGCTGCGCCGCACCAGCATGCGGATTTCCTGCCGCGCGGCGTCCGCTGCGTCGTCGACGCGGGCTTGCAGGCGCTCATGCACCACGCGGCGGCGATCGACGATGCGCCCCAGGCGCGTGTTCAGCGCGTTGATCATGGTGGCGATCGCGGTCAGCAGGAACACCGGCGCCACGGCGAGCTGGATGACGCGGGTGATATCGGTGAGATGGGATTCCATGGCGTGGGCGGGGTCCGATTGGCGTGCGAGCGCGGCGGAACAGATTCTACGGCCGCCACGTCCGACTCCGACAAGGCCGGCATGTGTCCCCGGCCGCCACGCCGCACATGCGCTACTATTTCCCGTTGCGCCGGCGAGCCGCGGGCCGCTTGCCACCAACACCACCAAGGAGACCCTCATGTTGAAGCTTTACTACGGCCCCGGTGCCTGTTCCTTCGTGCCCCACGTCGGGCTGGAAGTCATCAAGGCCGCCACCGGGGAAGAGTTCGAGACGCAGACGGTGAAGCTGCACAAGGGTGAGCAGCGCACGCCCGAGTACCTGGCCCTCAATCCCCTCGGCCTGGTGCCGGTGCTGGTCGCCGAGGGCAAGGCGCTGAACCAGATCCTGGCGATCTGCGACTACCTCGACCGCCGCTATCCGCAGGCCGGCCTGCTGCCGGCGGACCCCTGGCAGCGCGCGCAGACCATGTCGAACTTTGCCTGGATGAACAACACCGTGCATCCGACCTTCACCCGCATCTTCCGGCCCGGCAATTTCGTCCAGGGCGAGGCGGCGCAGGCGGAACTCAGACAAGCCGCGCTGGAGGACTTCCGCGGCCACCTCGAACGCATCCAGGGCATGGCGCAACAAGCCACGCCCTTCCTGCTCGGCGAACGGCTTTCCTTCGTCGACGCCTATGCGCTGGTCTTTCTGCGCTGGGGCGGCCTGGCCGGCATCGATCCGGCCTCGCTGCCGGCCTACCGGGCTTTTGTCGAGCGCGTCGCGGCGACGCCTGCGGTCGCCGCCGCCATGGCGCGCGAGGGCATCAATCTGGAGACTTACAAGAAACCCTGAGGCCGCGACATGCGCCGGTTCGCCACCGCCCTGTTGATCGTCGTCTGCGCAGCGGGCCACGCCCAGGAAGCCGAACGCCGAAACGCGCTGGTGACCGTCTGCATCTCCTGCCACGCCGCCGCGGGCGTCGCCGGCTCGGAGGAAATCCCTTCGCTCGCCGGACAGAACGAAGCCTTTCTCTACGAGGCCCTGAAGGACTTCAAGGAAGGCAACCGGCCCTCGGCGACCATGCGCGGTATCGCGCGCGAGCTTTCCGACCCCGAACTGCGCTACCTGGCGCGCCATTTCGCCATGCTGCCCTACATGCGCAGCGCGCAGCCGGCCGACCCCGAACGGGCGACGCGCGGCAAGGAGGTCTATCTGCGCCTGTGCCAGCTCTGCCACCTCGACGCCGGACGCTCCACTACCTATGCCGACTATCCCCTGCTGGCGGGCCAGTCGCTGCCCTACATGCTGAAGGAAATGAAGTTGATCCTGGACAAGCGGCGCCGCGTCGAGATCATCAAGCACGAGATGCTGGAACTGGTCTCGCGCCAGCAGATCGACGATGCGATTCACTTCTTCGCCAGCCAGCGCGTGGTGCCGGAAGAGGTTGGCAACAGCGTGACCACCCCGGGCAAGCGCACCCGGCGCACCCGCTTCCGCACCGACCCGCCGGCGGACGCCGCGGAATGAGCCGTTCAGCGCTCCGCCGTGTCCAGCAATCGGTCGATCTGCGCGTCCTTGTCGCGCCACAATTGCTGCACCCATGACGCAAACGCTTCACGTGTCGCCGCATCGGCGCCATAGTCGCTTTGCATCAGGAGCTCCGGCACCGGCAGGCTCTGCACCCGGACGATGACGCGCTTGAGCCGGCCGCAAAGGAAATCCCAGAAGTTCGGTGCGCCGTCGGGGTAGACGATGGTGACGTCGAGGATCGCGCGGAACTTGTCGCCCATGGCGTTGAGCGCCAGCGCGATGCCGCCGGCCTTGGGTCTGAGCAGGTGGCGGTAGGGCGACTGCTGGCGCCGGTGCTTGGCCGGCGTGAAGCGCGTGCCTTCGAGAAAATTCATCACGCTGGTCGGGATCAGGGCGAACTTTTCGCAGGCCTTGCGCGTCGCCGCCTGGTCCTTGCCGCGCATCTCCGGATGCAGTTTGAGGTAGTCCTCGCTGTGGCGGCGCATGAAGGGAAAATCCAGCGCCCACCAGGCCAGGCCCATGATCGGCACCCATTTCAGCTGCTGCTTGATGAAGAACTTGAGCAGCGGAATGCGGCGATTGAACAAATGCTGGAGGACGAAAATATCGGCCCAGGTCTGGTGGTTGCTGTTGACCAGATACCAGTCCTGCGGGTCGAGCCCGGCGATGCCTGCGACATCCCATTCGGTGCGCTGGGTCAGCGCCATCCACGCGCTGTTGCCAGAAATCCAGGCCTCGGCGATGGTCACCAGCACCGGGTCGATCCACAGGCGCACGGCCTTGAACGGCAGGATCAGGCGGACGATGGCGAAGACCAGCAGGATCGGCACCCAGAAGAAGACGTTGAGCGCCAGCAGCAGGAAGGCGACGACGCCGAGCAAGGGCGCCGGCAGGAAATTCAGCATGCGCGCCTCAGCGTTTCGGCAACGGCGAATAAGTCTCCCGCAGGATGTTTTTCTGCACCTTGCCCATGGCATTGCGTGGCAGTTCGTCGACCAGATACACCCACTTGGGCACCTTGAAGTTGGCCAGCCTGTCCTTGATCGCTGCAATTATGCCGGACTCCGTCAGCGCCTTGCCGGCGGCATTCTTCTGCCGCACCACCACCGCGGTGACGGCCTCGCCGAAATCCGCATGCGGCAGGCCGATCACGGCGGATTCGACGACGCCGGGCATGGCATCGATCAGCTCCTCGATTTCCTTCGGATACACGTTGAGGCCGCCGGTGATCACCAGGTCCTTGGAGCGGCCGCTGATCGTAAGGTAGAAGTCGGCATCCAGGCTGCCCATGTCGCCGGTCTTGAAAAAGCCGTCGGCGGTGAATTCCTCCCTGGTCTTCTCCGGCATGCCCCAGTAGCCGACGAAGACATTGTCGCCCCTGACCTGGATGCCGCCGACTTCGCCCGGCCTGGTCGGCGTGCCGTCAGCTCTGACTATGCGCAGCTCGGTGCCCGGCAGCGGAAAGCCGACCGTGCCGCCGCGGCGCCCATTCTCACCTGCGTCATAGGGATTCGAGGTGAACATGCCGCCCTCGGTCATGCCGTAGCGTTCGAGGATGGTGTGCCCGGTACGCAGCTTGAACTCGTCAAAGGTTTCCTTCAGCAGCGGCGCCGAACCGGAGATGAACAGCCGCATGCTGCGACAGGTCTCGCGGCCGAAGGCCGGCTCGTGCAGCAGGCGCACGTAGAAGGTCGGCACGCCCATCATCACCGATGACTCGGCCAGCAGCTTCATGGCGCGCGCGGCATCGAACTTCGGCTCGAAGAACATCGCCGAGCCGTTCAGCAGCGCGCAATGGCAGGCGACGAACAGACCATGCACGTGGAAGGTCGGCAGCATGTGCAGCAGCACGTCGCCCGGCTGGAAATGCCAGTAGGCGTGCAAGGTCAAGGCATTGTGCGCGAGGTTGCCGTGGGAGAGCATGGCGCCCTTGGAACGCCCGGTGGTACCCGAGGTGTAGAGGATCGCGGCCAGGTTGCGGCTGCCACGCGGCTCCGTGTCGAAGCCATCGGCCTGCGGCGCCGCGGCATCGATCAGCGAGCCGCGGCCGGCATCGTCGAGTTCCAGCACATGCGGCACGCCCGCCTTCGCTGCCAACTCGTCGGCCAGCGCCCGCGTTTGCGGCCGGCAGACGAAGAGGCCCGGCTTCGCATCGCCGAGGAAGTATTCCAGCTCGTGGCGCTGGTAGGCCGGATTCAGCGGCAGGAAGACCATGCCGGCACGGATCGCGGCGAGGTAGAGCACCAGCGCCTCGGGCGTCTTTTCCACCTGCGCCGCGACGCGGTCGCCCGGCTTCAAACCCAGGGCGACGATCAGGTTGGCGATGCGCCCGCTGGCACGATCGACGTCGCTGTAGGTCCATACCCGCCCGTCGGGCAGGATCATGCAGGGTGCGGCCGGGTTCTTCGGGAAATGCGCGGCGAGCAGGGAATACAGGTTCTGGTTCATCGAGAGATTCAGCGACTATTTGACGTTGTTCGGCAACCACATGGCGATGTCCGGGAAGAAAGCCAGCAGCACGATGGCCACTATCATCAGGCCGATGAAGGGCAGCGTGCCCCAGATGATCTCGGACAGCTTGATGTCGGGCGCGATCGAGTTGATGACGAACAGGTTGAGCCCGACCGGCGGATGGATCAGGCCCATTTCCATGAGGATGGTCATCACCACGCCGAACCAGACCAGGTCGATGCCGTGCGCCTTGAGCGCCGGCAGGATGATCGGCGTCACCATCAGGATGATCGCCACCGGCGGCAGGAAGAAGCCGAGCACCACCAGCAGGATGTTGGCGGCGACGAAGAAGCCCCACTTGCCCAGCGGCAGGCCGACCATCCAGCTCGCGACTTCCTGCGTGATATGCAGGTAGCTCATGACGTAGGTGTAGAGAAAGCTCATGGCGATGATCATCATGACCATGGTCGATTCGCGCACCGTGCCGCCGAGGATGGCCATCATGTCCTTGTAGCGCCAGCAACCGTAGATCACCATCACCATCAGCAGCGAAAAGAAGGCGCCGATGCCGGCGACTTCGGAGGGCGTCGCCCAGCCGCCATAGAGCGCAACCATGATGATGACGATGATGGCGACGAAGGGCGCCAGCCGCGGCAGGGTCTCCAGCTTCTCGCGCCAGGTGAAGCTCTCCTCGCGCAGGATGTCGGTGTTGTTGCCCAGCACCCGGGCGCGTGCCTGTTCGCGGCGGAACTGGATCACTACCCAGACCGAAAACATCGCGGTCAGCAGCAGGCCGGGGCCGACGCCGGCCATGAACAGCTTGCCGATCGACTGCTCGGTGACCACGCCGTACAGGATCAGCGTCAGCGAAGGCGGAATCAGGATGCCGAGGGTGCCGCCGGCGGCGATGATACCGGCCGCCAGTGCGGACGAATAGCCGCGCTTGCGCATCTCGGGAATGCCCGACGACCCGATCGCCGAGCAGGTCGCCGGGCTCGAACCGCACATCGCCGCGAATACCGAACAGGCCATCACGTTGGCCACGCCGAGACCGCCGGGAATGCGCCCCATCCAGCGGTTGAGCGAGGAATACAGGTCGCCGCCGGCGCGCGACTTGCCGATCGCCGCGCCCATCAGGACGAACAGCGGGATCGTCAGCAGGACGAAGTTGTCGAGTTCCGAGTACAGCGTCTCGGCTACCAGCCCCACGGTTTCGCTGGGCATGTAGAGCAGCATGAAGACCAGCGCCACGCCGCCCACCGCGAATGCGATCGGCATGCCGGAAAACAGCGCGACGAAGGTGGCGATGCCGAACAGGATGCCTACCTGGAGCGTACTCATTCCTCGTCTTCCCTGTGCCGGTGAATCTGCTGGTCGCCGAGCTGCACCAGCATCTGCAGCGAGAGCATGGTCATGCCCAGGGCCATGAACAGGTAGGCGGGCCACAGCTTGGGCGCCCAGGCGGTGTTGCTCATCTTGCCCTCGGCCCAGGCCTCGTGAAAAAACTTCCAGGCATGCCAGGCGATGAAAATGCAGAAGGCCATCGACAGGATGTCGCCGACCGTATTGCGCCAGCGGTTGGCGCGCTCCGACAGCAGCGCGTCGAGCACCTCGATGCCGACATGTCCGCGCGAGGCCTGGGTGAAGGCCGCGCTCATGAAGGTGGCGACGATCAGCAGCATGATCGACATTTCGATTTCCCAGTCGGTCGGCCAGCTGAGCCAGTAACGCACCACCACCTCGAAGACGAGGACGCCGCTGCAGATCACGATCAACACCCCGGACAGGTAGCCGGTCAGGGTGTTGAACGCGTTGACCGCGCGGGCGAATTGCCGCCAGGCTGCGAGCATGGTCTTACTTGACCGCGACAGCCATGTCGAACAAAGCCTTGCCGTCCTTGACCTTCTCTTCGAAGTCCTTCCAGGCCGAGGCCTTGGCCACGTCGCGCCACTTGTTGAAGGAGGCCTGATCCATGTCCACGACCTTGCGTCCGGCCTTGGTATAGACCTCGACCACGCGCTCGTCGTCGATCTTGGCGGCCTCCATGCCGAACTTCTCCAGCGAGGCGCCGACTTCCATGACCAGCTTCTGCTGCGCCGGCGTCAGGCTGTCGTAGGTCTTCTTCGACATCAGCAGCGGCTCGAACATGAACCAGAAGGAATGCTTGCGCCCGGCGGTGAGGTAGTCCGAAGTCTCGTGCAGGCGGAAGCTGATCAGCGAGGTGCTGGAGGTGACCGCGGCGTCGAGCACGCCGGACTGCATCGCACTGTAGATTTCGTTCGACGCGACATTGGTGACCGCGGCGCCGGCTGCCTTGGTCATCAGATCCACTTCGCGGCTGCCGCCGCGCACCTTCATGCCTTTCGCATCGTCCGGAGCGACCAGCGGCTTGGCCTTGGAGGCGATGCCGCCGGCCTGCCAGACCCAGGTGATGATCTTGACATTGCGCTCGTCGAGCAGGCGCACCAGCTCCTTGCCGATCGGCGCGTCCTTCCAGCGCAGGCCCTGTTCGTAACTGGTGATCAGGGCCGGCATCAGGGTCAGGTTGGCCGCGGGAAATTCGCCGCCGGCATAGGCCAGCGGATACAGCGCCATGTCCAGCGCGCCGGTGGACAGGGCCTTGTACTGCGGCACCGGCTTCATCAGCGAGGCCGCTGGGTAGATCTCGAACTTCAGCGCGCCGTTGCTCTTCTTTTCCACTTCGGCGGCAAACTTGCGTACCAGCCGGTCGCGGAAATCGCCGTCGTCGATGGTGCCGCCGGGGAACTGGTGGGAAATCTTGATCGTCTTGGTCTGGGCCAGGACCTGGGCGCTGCACAGGCCCAGGCTCAATGCCGCGGCGATGGCCGCCTTGAGAAAATTGCGTCGCATGGTTTGTCTCCTCCGGTAAAGGTCTATTTCTGTCGTGCCAGTCGCCTGACGGCGGCCGACATGGCGATGGCGCCCTCGCGGGCAAAGCTTTCGACGTTGTGCTCCAGGTCGTCGAGGTCGTACAGGTAATTCACCATGATGCCGAGCGATTGCTGCATGCCCTTGGGCGAGCCGTCGGCCAGCGGATTGATGCGCTCCAGCCGCGCGCCGTTGCCGAGGTGGAAGCGGGCGACCGGATCGAGCGGCTGGCGGCCGTCGCCGCGGCGCGCCTTGGCCAGCGTCAGGTAGCGCGCCGCCAGTTGCGCCAGGCCGTCATTGACCCGGCGTGCCGTGGCGGCGTCCGCCGTCCAGGCGCCCGCCGCAAGCTGCTCCGCATCGAGTTCGAGGCCTTCGGCCGCCAGTTCGTCCGGATGTTTCGCCAGCCACGGGAAGAAGCCGGGCAGCGGCGAGAGCGTGGCGAAGTGGCGCAGCTTGGGAAAGTCGCGCGTCAGGTCGTCGATCACCCGCTTCAGCAGGAAATTGCCGAAGGACACGCCGCGCAGTCCGGCCTGCGTATTCGAGATCGAGTAGAAGATCGCCGTGTCGGCGCGATGCGCATCGAACACCGGCGCCTGCTCGTCGAGCAGGGCCTGGATGCTGTCGGCGAGGCGATCGGTGAGCGCCACCTCGACGAAAATCAGCGGCTCCAGCGGCATGCGCGGATGGAAGAAGGCATACAGGCGCCGATCGGAATCGAGCCGGTTCTTGAGGTCGGTCCAGGAGCGGATCTCATGCACCGCCTCGTATTCGATCAACTTCTCCAGCAGCGCCGCCGGCGAGTTCCAGGTGATGCGCGACAGCTCCAGGAACCCGACGTCGAACCAGGCCGCCAGGCGCGATTCGAGTTCGCGATCGAGCGGCGCCAGTTCGGCATCCTCGTCCAGGTAGCGCAGCAGGTCGGCGCGCAGGTCGACGAGGAATTTGACGCCCTGCGGAATGGCGTTGAACTGGGTCAGGATGCGGATGCGCGAGGAGCGCAGGGCGGCCCGCAGATCGGCCTCGGCATCCCATTGGCGGTCCGTACCCAGCGCCGCCTGGTAGGCCGCGTGCGCGGTCGCCACGGCCCCTGGCGCGGGGCCGAACTCCAGCGAAATCAGGCGCAGGAAGTCATGCCGCCCGCCGTCGTCGAGTTTCAGGTAGGTCTGCGCCAGCGCCGCCGCCCGGTTGCGTGCCGATACTTCGCCGCCCCTGGCCTCGGCGCATTCGGTGAGCTGTTGGCGCCAGTCGTCGATCTGGCGGGGCCGGTTCGCCGCCGTGCCGCGGGCGCCGACTATCGAACGCAGGCGCTGGACCAGGCCCTCAACCATGGACGGCCTCCAGCGCCAGGGACATCTCGCGCAAGGCCACCAGTTGCGCCAGCAGATGCTCGCGCATGACGCGCTCCGCGGCATGCGCATCCTGGCGATGCAGGGCCTGCATCAGCGCGCGATGTTCGGCCAGGGATGCTGCCAGGCGGCCTTCCTTGCGCAGGGAATGGTGGCGGGAAAGTTTGAGCAGTTTTCGCAGGTCGCCGATCACCACCTTCAGCCAGCGATTGCCGGCACATTCCTGCAGCAGATCGTGAAACACATAGTTGGTCTCGTAGTAGCGATCGATGTCGCCGGCGGCGGCATGGCGCTCCAGCTTGTCGTGCAGGGCGTCGAGCGCCTTGAGCTGGGCCGGCGTACGCTTCACGGCCACTTCGTGGGCGACGCGGCCTTCCAGCGTGGCCATGATGGGAAAGATTTCTTCCAGGTCGCGCAGGCGCAGTTCCGTCACGAAACAACCCCTGTGCGGCTGCAGGTCGACCAGACCCTCGGCGGACAGCGTCTTGAGCGCCTCGCGCAAGGGCGTGCGGCTGATGCCCATCTGTTCCGCCAGCGCCGCCTCGTCCAGCCGCTGGCCCGGCATCAGGGCATGGTTGTAGATGCGCTGCCGCAGCAGATCGCTGGCTTGAACCGCCAAGGATGAACGGTTAATCTTTGATTTCAAGTAAGTTTATCTGTTGCATACGATATTTTGTATACAACTTAACGGCTAGCGCCCAACGGCGTCAAGCTGCATCGCAACAAATCCTCAGACGGGCATCAACTGCGAAAAATCGTCGATCGCAGGATAGTCGCCGGTGTGCTTTTCCGGCTGCTTCGTATCCGGCCTCCTGATCGTCACCAGATGGGCAATGCCGTACTCGCGGGCGCTGTCGAGCACCGGCAGGCTGTCGTCGACCAGCAAGGTGTGCGCCGGATCGAAGGGCTCGATGTCGCGCAGGCGCTGCCAGAAGGCCTGTTCCTCCTTGGCCGCGCCCAGCGCGTGCGAGCTGACGATGGCGTCGAAGTGGCGGCTGAGTCCGGTGCGCGCCATCTTCAGCGTCACGCTCTTGTGGTGGGCGTTGGTCGCCAGCACGATGCGCCGGCCGCTGACGCGCACGGCGGCGAGGAAGTCCGTGACGTGCGGGTGGACGTCGATCAGGTGCGCCACTTCTTCCTTGAGGCGCATGATGTCCAGCTCCAGCTCGGTTTCCCAGAAGTCCACCGAGTACCACTCCAGCGAACCGGCCCGCGCGTGATAGCGCGCCATCAGCTCCTCGCGCCCGCTGCCGGGCGGCAGGCCGCGCGCCGCGGCATAGCGCTGCGGCAGGGGCACCTGCCAGAAATGGTTGTCGAAATTCAGGTCGAGCAGGGTACCGTCCATGTCGAGCAGGACGGTGTCTATCGCTGCCCAGTCGAGCGGAATGTCAGGGGCGGATATAGGCATAGCCCTGCTGTTGCCGGCGCATCAGCTCGACCACGCCGGCGGCGACGTACTCGATGTTCTTGTGCATGTCGTCGCGGCTGATCTTCTGGTTGCGCATGGTGTTCTCGCAAGCCACCACCTTGACGCCGGAGGCCACGGCCTCCTCGATGCGGTTGGCGATTTCGGCATCGGCCTTGAGCATGGCGATGCCGGGGCCATAGGCGACGATCTCGATCTCGGTCTTGTCGGCGCCGAGGTCGGTCTGCACGTTCTTCGCGTTGTTCAGCGCCAGCGCCCACTTCTTCGGATCGGCATCGGAAACCTGGATGATCACGCGCTCCTTCTGCGGCGCTTTCGCTACGGCATTTTTCGGCGCGTCGGCGGCAGCAACGCCGAGGGGCAGGGCAAGGGCCGCACAGGCAATGACGGCAGCGAGACTACGCGGATTGGCAAGCATGGGTTTTCTCCTCGGGTGGTTGGGCGCTGCGTCTGTTGCGCAGTCGGTGCAGCATAGCAGCCGCGGGGCGCCGGCCGACAACCGCGATGCTTATGCCGAAATACAGTTGCCCTATGGCCGCAGGTAGGCCCAGCCCAGTTGCTGCAAGCGCATGAGTTCGACATAGCCGGCCTTGGCATAGGCGAGGCCGTCGATCATGTCGTCCTTGCTCAGGTGCTGCGCCTGCATCGAATTGCCACAGGCGACGAAGCGCACGCCGGCCGACATCGCGTCCTGCACCCGGTTGGCGGTCAGCGCGTCGGCCTTGAGCATGCCCAGCCCGGGGCCGATGGCCACCACCGTGACCTCGACCTTGCCGAGTTCTTCCTGCACGTTGTTGATGTTGGCCAACACCGTGTTCCATTTGCGCGAATCGTCTTCGTTGACCTGGAACACCACCCTGTTCGGGCTTGCCGGCGCGGTGGCATCGGCTGCTCCGCTTGCAGCGGACATCACCGCCAACCACACCGGCAGGGCCACTGCCGCGAGAAATCGTGTGTTCATGTTGCGTCCTCCTCCAGGGGCTTCGGTTATCCTTGCGCGGCCAGCCTGCACACCTACTGTGCCACAAACCATGGACAAGATTGATTGTGCCGTAATCGGCGCCGGCGTGGTCGGCCTCGCCGTCGCCCGGGCGCTTGCCGCGCGCGGCCGCGAAGTGCTGATCCTCGAAAGCGAGGATGCCTTCGGCACCGGCATCAGCGCACGCAACAGCGAGGTGATCCACGCCGGAATTTATTACCCCGCCGGCTCGCTGAAAGCGCGCTTCTGCGTCGCCGGCCGCGCCCGGCTCTACGACTACTGTGCCGAGCGCGGTCTGAGCCATCGCCGCTGCGGCAAGCTCATCGTCGCCACCGGCGAGCATCAGCACGGAAACCTCGAACGCATCGCCGCCGCTGCCGTGGCGAACGGCGTCGACGACCTGCGCCGGCTGACGCGCGCCGAGGCCCGCGCGTTGGAGCCAGCCCTGGAATGCACGGCGGCGCTGCTCTCTCCCTCGACCGGGATCGTGGACAGCCACGCCCTGATGCTGTCGCTGCTCGGTGACGCCGAGCGCGACGGCGCCGTGCTGGCGTTGAACAGCCCGGTGCGCGGCGGCTGCGTCGGCGACGACGGCATTGTCCTCGACGTCGGAGTTGCCGAAGGAACGCACCGCGCCGGCGCCGGCGACACGGCGATACGCGCCACGCAGGTGGTGAATTGCGCCGGGCTCGGTGCCCAGGGCGTCGCCCGCGCGCTGCGCGGCCTGCCACCGGCCAGCGTGCCGCCGCTGCACTACGCCAAGGGCAGCTATTACGCACTGGCCGGGCGGGCGCCCTTCTCGCGGCTGATCTATCCCGTACCGCAAGCGGCCGGGCTCGGCGTACACCTCACGCTGGACCTGGGCGGGCAGGCGCGCTTCGGTCCTGACGTGGAATGGATCGACGACATCGACTACGCGGTCGACCCGCGCCGCGCCGACGCCTTCTATGCCGAGGTGCGCCGCTACTGGCCGGCGCTGGCCGACGGTGCCCTGCAGCCCGCCTATGCGGGCATTCGCCCCAAGCCGCATCCGCCCTCCGCGGCGGCCTGCGACTTCCTCGTGTCCGCACCAACCGACCACGGTATCCCGGGGCTGGTCTGCCTTTACGGCATCGAGTCGCCGGGGCTTACCGCCAGCCTCGCGCTGGCCGACCATGTTGCCGAAATCCTGGCCCGCGCGCACTGAAGCATGCAAAGCCAGGATAATGGCCGGGTCCCCTTCATCGCCAATCGCGCCATGTCCGGCGTCGTCCGTGCTCCGCCGCGCACGCCGCCACATGCCCTTCCCCATGTACCGACGCAGCTTCCTTTCCATGATCGTCGCCCTCGGCCTGTGGGCGCCGGCGATGCCGGCGCTGGCCGACGTCGCCGCCTTCCTCGCCGAGGTGGTGGCCGCCCACGGCGGCGGCGCGACGCCGGGCGCGATCCACGAGCGCGGCGTCACCGAATCCCTGCGCCGCGGCACGGGTCCGATGGAACGCTGGTGGCAGGCGCCTGACCGCTTCCGCATCGAGATCCGCTATCCGGGCGCGACCGAATCGCGCCTGCTCAACGGCGCCGAAGCCTGGCAGCAGGGCCAGCCGGCGAGCGCGGCATTTCAGGGCGCGCTGGTGCTGCAAGCCGCGCGCATGGCCCTGCCCTGGCGCCTGCGCGACAACGCGGCGCAGGTGAGCGACCTCGGCGGCGCGTCCGCAAGCCCGGGAAAATCCGTCAGGACGCTGGAATGGCCGGTGCGGGAGGGCATCAAGCTGATCATCGAGATCGATCCCGACAGCCGGCTGATCCTGCGCTCGCGCGGCATCCTGACCATCAACAACTCGTCGATGGAATTCGCCACCGGTTATGAGGACTACCGGCTGGTCGACGGCCGCCGGGTGGCGCTGACGGAGCGGCATTTCGCCATGGGCCAGTACATCGGCAGCACCCGGCTGGAGACCGTCGAGTTTCCTGCCATGCTGCCGGCGCCGACATTCAGCCCAGAACCCGCGGCGTTGCGACACATGACGCAGGCAGCGCAGCGATGAACGGCGAAGCGCGCACCTGGACCCTGGTCTTCGGCGCCTGGCTGGTCGCCGCAGGATCGACGCTGGGTGCGCTGTTCTTCGGCGAGGTCATGCAACTGCCCCCCTGCGTGCTGTGCTGGTACCAGCGCATTTTCATGTTTCCCCTGACGCTGATCCTGCCGCTCGGCCTGTTTCCGCTCGACCGCAAGGTGATCCGCTACGGGCTGGCGCTGGCCGTGCCCGGCTGGGGGTTTGCCGCCTTCCACCAGTTGCTGGTCGCCGGAGTGATTCCCGAGAGCATCAAGCCCTGCACCAGGGGCGTGCCCTGTTCGGAAACCGTCATCGAATGGTTCGGCTTCCTCACCATTCCGCTGCTGTCACTGCTGGCCTTTTCCACCCTCATCGCGCTGCTGGTCGCGGCGCACCTGCGGAGTCGCACATGAAACAGAAGACGCTTTTCATCATCGCCGTGGTCTGCCTGCTGCTGGGCTTCATCGTCGCCGCCCTGCTCTACAACGTCGAGAAGGAGCAGCAGGCGGTCCAGGTCGTCACGGCGAACGCCGCAGCGCTGGTGCGCATGCACTCGCCCGCGCTGGGACGGGCCGACGCGCCGGTGGTCATCGTCGAATTCCTCGACCCGGCCTGCGAGACCTGCGCCGCCTTTTACCCGCTGGTCAAGCAGATCATCGCCGCCAACCCCGACAGGATCCGCCTGGTGCTGCGCTATGCGCCCTTCCACAAGGGTTCGGACCAGGTCGTCGCCGCGCTGGAGGCGTCGCGCAAACAGGGCAAGTTCTGGCCGGCGCTGGAAGCCCTGCTGGCGACGCAGGCCGACTGGGCGCCGAATCACGCCGCGCTGGTCGAGCGCATCTGGCCGCAGCTCGAACGCGCCGGACTGGACCTGAAGCAGTTGCGCAGCGACATGAACGCGCCCGGCATCGCCGGCGTCATCGAGCAGGACCTGCTCGATGCGCAAACGCTCAAGGTCAGCAAGACGCCGGATTTCTTCGTCAATGGCCAGCCGTTGCCGCGCTTCGGCATCGAACCGTTGAAGCAACTGATCGACGACGCGCTGGCGGCAAGCCGGCGCTGAGGGTTCAGCGCCCGCTGAAACGCGGCGGGCGCTTTTCCAGAAACGCGGCAAGGCCCTCGGCGTAATCCTGCGTGTCGAGAAAGGCAAAGGAGGCTCGCTTTTCCTCCGGCGTCAGCGGCCGGTCTTCCAGCAAGCGCGCGATCCACTGCTTGTGCCAGCGCGCCACCAGCGGCGCCCCGGCGGCGATGCGCGCGGCCGTGGCCTGCGCCTCCGCCATCACCGCGTCGTCGGCCACCACGCGCGTCAGCAAGCCTTTGGCATACGCCTCGGCCGCTTTCAGCAGCCGCCCTTCGAGCAGGATTTCCTTGGCCACCGCCGGCCCGGCCAGCTTGAGAAAGCCCGCCAGCTCGCCGGGGTACATCGAAAAGCCCAGCTTCATGATCGGCGCGCCGAACTTCGCCCCCTCGCCGGCGATGCGCAGGTCGCAGGCGCAGGCGATTTCCAGCCCGCCACCGACGCAGGGGCCGAGGATCGCGGCGACCGTCGGATGCGGGCAGGACTCGATTGCGGCCAGCGCCTCGCCCACCGCCTCGTGGTAGGCCAGCGCCAGATCGACGTTGGCGCGCGCGGTGCGGAACTCCTCGAGGTCGCCGCCGGCGGCAAAGGCCGCGCCCTCGCCGCGCAGGATCACGCAGCGCAACGATTCGTCGGCCGCCAGCTCGCTCATGGTTTCGCGCAGGCGCCGCCACATCAGGGCATTCAGCGCGTTGAGCTTGTCGGGATTGAACAGGGTGACGGTGGCAATGGCGCCGTCGCGTTCGCAGAGGATGTCGGGAGTCATCGTTTATCTCAGTCGTGCATCTGGCGGCAATGGCTCTCGCGGGCAAATACCAAAATGATGCCCGCGACCACCATGGTGCCGACCAGCAGGGCAAAGCCGGCGCGATAGGCGTTTGCGTCATAGATTCGCACACCGGCAGCAAGCGCGCCGTCCCAGCGCCGGTCGAGCATCCAGCCCACAGCCGGCTGCAGCAGCATGCCGCCCAGCAGCGGCCCCATGTTGCAAAAGCCCGAGGCCGTGCCCACCAGGCGCAGCGGCACCGACTCCTTGGCCCAGGCGAAGCCGATGATGATGTTGCCCGAGGCGAAGCCGGTGGGGATCAGCAGCAGTACCAGGGCCCACAGCGGCAAGGGCAGGAAGATGATCGCCACCCAGCCCAGCAGCGCCACGCCCGAAGCGATCAGGTAGAGCGGCTTCCTCCTGCCCATGCGCTCCGACCAGCTCCCCAGCAGCGGCCCGCCCAGCGCCCAGGCTACCAGCAGGATCGAGGTGATCGCGGCGGCGGCCTTGGGGTCGAGGCCATGCACCTGACGCAGGAAGGGCACGCCCCAGAGCCCGGCGAAAGTCAGCACTGCGCCGGAAAAGCCGATCGGCACTGCCGTCAGGATCCAGATGTTGCGGAAGGACAGCACGTCGATCAGGCCGCGCAGCAGCGAGCCCGAGCCATGGGCGCCATGCGCACCCTGATAGTGGCTGGCATAGCCGCGCTCGACCGGATCGTCGCGCACGCGCAGCCAGGTGGCGATGCAAAGCAC
>ORJL011454584.1_pt1 | contig 25094 bp, 27 predicted proteins | sample 1779941 | NCBI WGS metagenome assembly ORJL01 (sample SAMEA104232317, study PRJEB22302) | groundwater metagenome | biome: forest; feature: aquifer; material: groundwater | place: USA | collected 2011-08-07 | depth 5.8 m
GATGACCGATGACCGATGACTGATGACCGATGACCGATGACTGATGACCGATGACCGATGACTGATGACCGATGACCGATGACTGATGACCGATGACCGATGACTGATGACCGATGACCGATGACTGATGACTGATGACTGATCCCTGAGGCAGCGACTGCCACCGACGGAGAAGAAGTCCGATGCAAAGCAAAGGGACCACGTAACCGAAGCTGTATTGAGGGTTCGTTTCCCATTCCACCCGGAGATTATTGATCAGACGAAACCAGAGAAAGCCAACGGGCAGGACCAGCCAGCCCCATTTGAGAGCGGAGCGGGAATTCAGGAACCCGGTCTGGCCTCCTCGCACAGGTCTCCTATCCACACGTGGATTGGACGACTCACCTTCCGGTCGTTCGACGGCGTCAGACATAAAGCATCAAGTCAGAATCTCCCTGCCAGAATCGCATCTTCCTCTACGGTTGCTGCTACCAAGCCAACCCGATCACCTTTGCGTCAGGGCAAAGAACAGCGCCAAAAGGGAGCAAACCAAAGCCGCCCAGCTCAAAACGATGGTGAAATGCCCCTCTCCGGGGGCTCCGCTCGGATCTGCGCGGATCACCCGGGGCGTTTCCGTTGCACTTACCACTACAGCCAAAGCCCAGTCTGCGCTGTGGGTCAAACTCAACGCCACTGCCGGGGCTCGTGTACCTTCGTCAGTCAACACCTCCAGATATGGTGAACCGGACTTATGTCGTACCACTTCGATTCTGTCCATCTCCCATGTCATATAGTCAGGTAGGCACTTCTTCAGAGCCTCCTTTGCGCACCAACGGGCAGCAAAGTGTATCCGCGGTTCGGGCTGTGAGATACAGTATGAGATTTCACCCGCAGTGAAGTGCATCCGGTAGAAGGGCTCCTCCCAATAGTCCTTTGCTTCCGGCAGACCAGACACTGACTCGACATCAATACCGCAAGCCAACCCAACAGTGGCTGGAGCTGGTCTTGAGAACCGTGGTGCCTCCGAGGCTGGGGCGAGCTGCACATCCTCTGCCGTTCGCACCATCTGGACCTCGCGCCCCGGTGCATGCGGAGCGGGGTGTTTTCCCGCCAGAGCCACCTCCAACTCACCGACCGTGCGGAGAAGGTGCAAGCTTTCCAGCTTGACCCCTAGGCGGCGGCGGATTTTGGCGTCGAGTGCAGCACGGCCGAGCGAGCTACGCAGCCGCCCTGAGGTCAGAGTAAAGTCAGAACCGATCTGTGCAGGATCGACCTCGCAGAGTTCACTAATGATAGCTCTCAGGACTTGGCCCACGTTGGCGGAGGCTGGATCAGCCGGGGCCACGGCAATCGGCCGCTCTGTTGTTGGTTTCATCGTTAATCCCTCAGAATCCTCTCAAGCACAAGCTACACACTCTCCCAGTGGTGCCATCGGGGCGGACTTCCGCCACGAGGTGGGCCTTGATCTCCTGCAATGCCGAGAGGGTCCGCTCGCAATGGCTGCAATAGGCCTCCTCGCGAAGAATCGCGCCCCATGCCTTCTCGTAGCCGTCAAGTCGGCGGCTCAAATCAACTAGAAACCTCGATGCCTCACGCCCATTCGACAGTTGATGGTCGAACGTTAGCGTCAGATGGAACCAGCCTTGCCTTTGCCCTGGCGCAAAGACCTCAGCGCCAACCCCTAGAATGGCAGATTGCCTCTGGTTAATGAGCGGGCTAAAAAAAGTAGTTCCTTCCTGAGCCAAGTCGGTGATGGTAAAGGTGGCGCCGGCCAGAGACTCCCGCGGAAGCTCATCGTTGAGATACAGCACCATCAACTCGCGCAGCTCTCGATCCAGTTCCTCCAGACCCTTGTCACCAACGTGACGCAGCACGGGCACCTTCAGGCCTGCTCCCGCGTCTAAGGCGAAGCCGATGTTCACTTCTTCGTAGAAATGGAACCGATCATCTGCGAAGAAGCCGTTGAACGACGGATACTTCTTGAGCAGTCGCCCGACTTCGTAAACGAGCACGCTGGACATAGTCACACCAGCGTGTTCTGCGGCGGGGCGCAAGCCGAAGGTCGGGCATGCCAGCGTCACGGCGCTAGGTAGGGCATGTTGAGCGCTGGAGCGGAGGAGGGAGATCTCCAACCGCTTGCTGCGAGGGATCTCTTCGATGCGGCAGGGCTGACCTATGGCGTGAGGCCCGGAGTCGGCCCGTTGTTCGTCATGTGGCTTCGCTTCCGTCGGGCTGGCCGCTTCCGTCCGCGACTGGACCAAGGCGATCACATCCCGGGCGCGGACAAGGCCGCGTCCTGCGAACTGTGCTGGGTCAAGAGCGTGTCGCCCAAGAAGCTCACGTGCCTTGGTGCTCAACCGCTGTCCTCGATGCCCAGGTTCCGATGAAGCGACCATGCTTGCCGAGACAATTGATTGGCGGTTAGCAGCGAGTACGCCCGGAGTTGGCTGCACCTCCACCCTTCTCACGCCGGGGTCATCGGGAAACGGCGCGCGGCCGTCCTCGCTGACGATGCACACAAAGCTGCCTACCGGAATCTCCTCGCCTTCCCGTTGCCGATACTGGACTATTCCCCCTACCGGTGCATGAAGCTCGAAGGTCGTCTTGCTCGTCTCGAATTCTGCGAGCGTCTGCCCAGCATTCACCGGGGTGCCTGGAGGCACACGCCATGCCAACAATTTCGCGCTTTCATCGTTGTTGTTCTCCTTAGGGAGGTACACAAGCACGGGTTCTTTGAGGGTGAGGTCCATAGGTTCAGTCTAAATGCGACTGGTCGGCCAGGAGCATCTCGCGTGCTCGCTTGATGACTTGCGCTGGACCGGGTAGAGTCTCTTTTTCAAGCGGCCCGCAAGACGGGATGGGATGATTCGGCGAGGAGATCCGTGCCATCACTTGGACAACCCCTGGCGCCTGTTCGAGGAGTTGAGCCCCGACTTCAGCTCCAAAGGCGGCAAAGCTCAGCCCTTCCTCAACCACCAGCAGTCGACGGCTTCTCAGCACCGATTCCAGGATGGGGCGCAAGTCCAGTGGATAGAGTCGAATCGGGCAAATAACCTCGGAGACGATTTCGTGCTGGTCAAAGAGCACGTCCACAGCTTTCTCCACGTCGAGCAACATGCCGCCGTAGCACAGGATGGTGAGATCTGGCGTCGCCCCTTCAGGGCGCAGGCGGGTTGTGGGCAGCGGTTCGTCCGTGTATTCAAGGGCAAAGCCATCGCTGAGGAGGCCCTCGGCGCGCATAGCGTAGAGCAGCTTGTTCTCGATCACTAGCGTGGGCCGGTCCACCGTCTCGAAGAGCCGGTCATAGAACTCACCCGGGTCAAAGCGGTGGTGGATCGCAAAGACCTGCGTGTCCGGCAACCCGAGGAAATGCTTCTCCAGGCTCTGACTGTGTGTGGCTCCATAGCCGCGCTTTCCTCCCATCGGCGCGCGGATGATGAGCGGTACCCGGACCCGGTCGTTGTACATATAACGGAACTTCGCGGCGTGGTTGATAAACTGGTCAGCCGCTAGCGTTAGGAAGTCGCCGAACATGATCTCGCACACCGGTAGCAGGCCGGCAAGCGCGAGACCGTTCCCAAGGCCGACAATAGCACCCTCGCTGATAGGCATGTTGATTACGCGGCCCGGGAACTCCACGCTCAGGTTCTTGGTAACCTTAAACGCCCCTCCATAAGGACCTTCCAGGTCCTCCCCGAGAAGTATGATCCTGCTGTCTCGCTCGAGGTTACGGCGAAGCGCGTCATGGATGCAGTTCACCACGCGGTCTAGTGTGGGCAATTCGGCGTGGTTCCAGTGTACAGGTTGCGTCGCCGTTCTGGCAGCCTCCGGTGCTTCGACCGCAAAGGGTGATCTTCTCGCAGCTTCGACCGCTGCGGAGATTCGCTCCACGGCCACGCGCTGCATGGTCTTGCCTTCATCGGCGTACGATTCCAGGAAAAGCGTGAGTGGATCCCGCTTCCAGTGGCGCTGCAGCTCCCCGGAGTCGCGGGTGTCATCGCCTTTCGAGTGAGCCATTAGGCGGTAGGTATCAATACGCAGAAAGCATGGCAAGTGAGATCCCCGAACCCGCTCAAAAGCCTCACAGGCCTTGTCCAGCAGGTCTTGAGGTTGCCAGGTGCTTGCTTCGAGTGTGCTGATCCCAAACGCCTTTGGGCGCGCAAGAATATCGCCGGCCAGCGTCTGGTGTTGCAATGTGCTCTGAGCGTAGAGATTGTTCTCAAGCACGATCAACACCGGGAGCTGTTGCTTCGAAATAATGTTGAGCGACTCATAGAGCACGCCTTCGCCCAAAGTGCCGTCCCCGATGAAAGCCACGGCGATGCTGCCCTTCTTAGCCTGCTTCAGCGCCATCGCCATCCCAGCAGCGACAGGAACCATGCCCCCTTGGATTCCATTGCTGAAGAATCCTTCAGCGTACAAGTGCTGGCTGCCTCCGCGCCCACCACACACCCCGGCTTGGCGGCCCATGATCTCGGCCATCAACCCCTCCACATCATCGGTCGCCGCTATGTAATGACCATGGCACCGGTGATTGCTGAACACTACATCGCCACGTCGCAAGTGGGCGCCCACAGCTATGCCGGTCCATTCCTGCCCGATGCAGGTGTGTACCGTGCCAAACAGCTCGCCTTTGGCGAACAGATCGAGTAGCGTCTGCTCAACTTGGCGAATCAGCACCGCCTTGGCATAGTGCCCAGCCAGCGGCGTTTCCTTTGTCTGGGGTGCCTCAGAGCTGGTGATCATTGATGTCATTGGTCAAGATACGTTTTCCGACAACCTGGGCGGGATTGCCAGATAGAACCGTCCAGGCCGGCACATCAGCGAACACCGCCGCTCGCGCTGCCACTACCGCCCCTTGCCCCACAGTGACGCCCGGGCCGACGAACGCGCCAGCGCCAATCCAAGCCTGATCGGCAATGGTGATCGGTGCTTTGGTGGGGCCAAAGTCCGGGTCCGAAATGTCGCGGCCGCCTGTGCAAAGGTAAGAGTACTGTGAAACGGTAGCGTGAGCGCCAATACGAATCACGGCGACATTGTAACAATCTACGCGCGGGCCGATCTCGGCGCTGTCATCCATCACAAGGTGCCACGGTGCCCAGATTACAGCGCTGTTGGACACCCGCGCCGTGCGAGCAAGCTTCGCACCGAACAATCCGAGCAGGAAGCGTCTCCAGCCATGACAAACGCGTGGCGATGGCCGGAAAAGCAGCGTCCAGACCATACTCCAGAGCGCGCGCGCAGCCTTGTTACTCGGCCCGTACGTGGACGGCCCGTCGTTGCGAACGCGGATTTCAGAGTGACTGCTATCGTTAACCATGAAATACTACTGGCTAAATACTCAATCTGTAACGCAGGGCGGTTGCGGGCCCCGCTCCAGAACCCAGGCATAAGCTGATAGCATTAGTGTGGCAACTCGCTGCCAGGAGTAACGCTCCTCAACCAAGCGACGGCCGCGGATGCCCATTTCGGCACGTTCGCGATCCGACAGAGAAGTTGCCTGCTTTAAGGCAGTGGCCAATGGCTCGACACCAATGTCAATCCACCATCCGCAGTGTTCTTCGCGGAGTTCCTTCCAGGGCGTCCCTGTGGTCGCAATCACTGGCAATTCACAGGCCAGAGCCTCGGCGGCCGCCACTCCAAAATTCTCGGTAAAGCTCGGGAGGACAAAAAGGTCGGCCTTGCTTAACAGTGCCCATTTCTGGTCGTCCTCCAACATCCCGGGAAACTCGAAAGTGGCTTCAAGGTCCTGGGAGCGCAAGACGGCCTCCAAGTGCTTGCGATGTCCGGCTTCATCGGGGCCCGCCAAGATGCAGCGCCAACCGGCCGGTCGAACAGTGTGCCAGGCTTGGATGAGATTCGACAAGCCTTTGACGGGGTGAATGCGACCAAGAAACACAACGGTCCGACCTCCGGTTTGTGGTCTGCGGTCTTCGGGCGGAGGCCTCCGGCCTCTGCGCTCTGGCAGGTCCACCCCATTGGGTACCAGAGCAATAGGTTTGCCAGGCACCCGTCGCCGGATGTCCTGGACTTCCCGCTCCGCGGTGGCAACCAGTAGTCGCGCGTTTGACAAGTCTCGGCATTGATAGAGCCACCAAGCGAGTGTCTTCTTCCAGGCTTTATGGCGAAGCGCCCAGGGAGCTAGCATGCCGCAGGAAGAACAGGCCAAAGGGATCTCTAGTTGCTTGCAAGCCACCGCGACCGCATGGTTGGCGGGTTGCCAAAGGCCAAAGTCGTGGACAATGAGGCTGTTCTGGGAGGATGGTTTCTGAGCCAATCGCTCACGGAGTTGGTCCCTAAATGCTGAGCGCCATCTGCCCAAACCGACAGGAGCACGAAATACAGTGACGCGCTGATCCCGAGGGAGGGTCTCTGATTGTCCGGGCTTCGCATGTCCGGTCACCACGGTGACGGAGGCACCCAATGCCGCCAACTGCTCGCTGAGGAACTGGACGACTGTGGAAGGTCCGCCGGACTTTTTGGAGAGGTTAGGAATAGTCAGCCAGATGTGCATGTGAATAGCAGAAGTCCGAGGTCGGAAGTCAGAGATCAGAGGACAGAGGACAGAGCACAATTGTATGCGGATCGTGGAGTCATTGCGAGACTACTTCGGTTGGAAGTGAATGCGTGGAGGTAGGTGCAAATGGTGCACAGCGGCAGTCTATGGGAGCCGATCTCGGCAGGCGGAGAGGCACAGTTGACGGCGGGGAGCGGAGCGATCAGCGGGGCGTCCAACCTGGCCCAGCCAAAGCCAGAACAGGGCGCACATAGGACTGCCGAACGCAAGTAGCCATCCTTCTGCATTCGCGTGAATGGCCAGGTAGATGCCTACAGCAGTCAGAATATCCTTGTCCAGTGGTGCCGAGGGAGGTGAAAGGGCAAATCGAAACAAGAGCGGAGCAAGCGCTAAGCAGAACGAAAGTGCGCCCAGCGTGCCTGTCATTGCTACGAGAGAGAGATAGCTTGAGCCAGGCTCAACGAGAAGCTTTCCGTCCTTCCCGACGTCCGCACCACTGCCTGTGGCCATCATAATGCCGATGCCACAAAAAGGGCTTGCTCGAAACTCGGACAATCGGCTGGCCCAATAGTCGGCGCGGGAATTCAGAACGCCCTTTTCCATCATGGCACCCGTCAGAGACTCGGGAGGACCGTCAGGGACCCTTCCTCCTGAGACGAAGAGAGCGATGAGAGCGGCACATAGGAAGAGGAATCCGAGTCCTGCAAGAGGCTTGCGTCGCACGAGAAGGAAGGAAAGTGCGCCTAACGCCGCGAGCGTTGCGACGCGAGAGCCGGAGGCGATAAGGGGAAGCATCCCGAGTAATGCAAGGAGAGCCCAAAGCCAGGAGCGACGATGAAGGGCACGTGCCGCCGCAATTGAAACCCCGATGCCGCAGAGTGGGCCCATGAGCATGCAATGGTTCAGAAATGCCGAGAAGGCACCCGCACCAAAGCTTGGCAAGCGCAGCAAATACCACAGAACAAATAGTGCCGTAAGGCTTGTGGAGCCAGTAAGGATGAGTGTCCAGGCTGTTGAACGCAGTGCCACCGCGCTGGGGTTCATAACCAGTGGGCCGAGCGACGCTATCAGAAGTGCAAGCGATGCCCAATGGAGCGCTGCAGTGGCAAAATACTCCGCGTTGCAAAGACTGAGCGCAAACGCGGATAATACTATCAGCCATGAGCAGCGCCATGGCCCACCATTTGCGATCACCAGAGCCGAGGCTGCCAACACGCTCAGCCCGCACAGGAAGGTGAAGGCCAGGTCTGGGATGGGAAGGAACGATGGCAGGACAGTTCCCCGGACGAAGTATGCTAATACAACGCAGATCCCGCAGTAGGCAGCAGATCTGGGGGTGGTAAGGGCCGGATCTGGCCTTGCATGGAAGCCAGGACAGGGAGCGAGGCGTTGGAGGGGCCCCGCGGCGCGCCTTACTGGATGTGAAAGGCGGTCGTTACGCAAATTGGAATTAACGCGCACTACTGTTTTAGGCGTGTGTTAGGCATAGTTAGTTCCGGTACTGCACGTCCAATGCATAAGTACTGTGCGCAAGGTCTTCGATCTTTCCGAATGCGGCGAGGTGGGGGCGGCAGAGGGAACGCACGAAGAGGCAAGCGGTGGAACGGCAGGCTGGGTCCGCAGCGCAGTCAGGGGCGTCGGCGGAGCTAAGGAATTGCACGTGTAATGCTCGTGCATATGCGCATCGTGTCCAGCAGCAAGTGTTTCTAACGCCAAACGTGACCTTGGCGGCCCCGCGCTGGCCTGCGGGGAGGTACTCAGGCGCTCATGATGGAGCGCAGCATGGCGAGGCCTTCGTTTAGCGTTCCGGCCCAGATCTCGGGGGTGTATTGGCATGAGAGCTCGAAGCTGCGGCGTCCAAACTCACGGAGGTCGCTGGCACTCAGTCTGTGGAGTCGTAACATCGCTGAAAGGAGGCTATCAGAAGCCCCGGAAGTCATGAGAAAGCCGTTGTAGCCGTCACGAAGCAAATGCACCGCAGCGCCGGAAGCGTCGGAAACTACCAGGGGTAGCTCGCAAGCAGCGGCCTCCTGCACGACGACCCCCCACGGCTCGAAGCGGCTGGGCAGCACGAACGCGGCTGCCTCATGCATGAGGTCAGGGAGATGCTCTGGTTGAACGAACCCGCGGTCCTCTGCGCCCACCGCGGCGAGAAGCGACGCCAACTCACCTTTGCCGGCACAGACTAGCGCCCATGGCTTCTCAACCTGAACCTGATAGCGGCGATAGGCCGCCGCCAATTCTCGAATCCCTTTTTCCTCGACGTAACGGCCCACATAAAGAAAAGAATTCGGCCGCCCAGAGGCTATCTCGCTCCTCCTCCGGGCGAACCGCTGCCAATCGCAGGCATAAAAGCCCTCCCAGCAGCGGGCGCCGGAAAACCCGAGGGCCCGGGCGAGTTGCCGCTGTCGTTCGCCTGTGACCCAGAGGACGTCGATGAAACGATGAACATGCCATGGCGCCACAAGAGCTGCCACGTGTTGGCGTAATGACCCCTTCCACTGCGTGTCACACCCCGCAACCACAGGAATTCCCGACGCCTTAAGGTGACGGCATACCCGCCTGTACCCATGGTCTATCCATCCGCTGACGAGGACCGCATCAGGGCGAAAGGAGCGCAGCATCTGCTCGATCTGTTGCTCGTCAAGTTTCGAGCGGTCTCTGATTTCCCCCAAACGCAGAAAACTAACATCCACAAAAGGGGCGTTCTCTTCAGCGGGCCAGGCGAAGATCAAGAGGGTCGCATTGGCCGATACGCGGTAGGCTTCCAAACAGGCAGCTATGTAGCCCGAGAGTCTGGTGTAAAGAACTGCTAATCTCATCCGTTAAGGTTTTCCAGACAGAACGTAATTACCGAAAGCATCACCGAGAGGGGCACCGTGAATCCAATCTGGCTATAAAGCGACTTACCAAGCCAACAGTGGAATGGAGAGGCCATAAAACGGGTTTCAACCGTGGCGTTTTCGCAGGCCGCTGTATGCCTTGCAGGTCAACTGTGCGTTTCTATGCCAGGTGCACTCCTGCTTATACTTGTCAAATCCCAAATCAAAGCGTGTGTTGTTTGAATGCAAGCACAGCATGGCGGAAGTGAGCGCCTCCACCGAGTCGTCAGCGGCCGCCACTCCAACTCCATAGTGGACGGCACTCTCGACAAGCGTTGGGGCTGATGCTACCAGCACCGGAGTCTCGAAATAGATGGCGCTACAGAGCACGGCACTTTGAGAGGTGAAGTTCCGATCATAAGCCAAGCCACACCAATCGGCGGCGCGAAAATAGTCGGAAACCATTTCCTCTGGTATGTATGAGTCCACAAAATGGATGCGTGCCTGCACCTTGAGCGCTTGCGCGAGCTTTCGGTAATAGATCACGGATTTGTGCGTACGGCTCCGCGAGCGCCCAGCAACGATCAAATGCGTATCCGTGAGCGGTGCTACGGCTGCGATCAGTCTCTCTAAACCCTTGTCGTCCCTGACGTCGCCAAAAAAAAGTCCAACATGGGCGCCTGCAGGTATTCCCAGTTGCCTGCGCACATCGATGGGACGTTCGGCATTAGGGTAACAGAAAATGCCACACGGGACAATCACAATCTTAGTGGGATCCACGCCTGCGAACGTGACCAGATGAAGGCTTTGGGCCGAGCTGTGAACGAACAGAATAGCCGCGTCTTTGTAAATCAGGCCCAATTGTGCGTCCTCCCAAGGCTGATACACCATGGCTTTGTGGCGTGTTACGTCGTGCACGGATAAGGCAAATGGTATGCCAAGTGCCCTAAGGCGTGTTCTCCAGCAACGGTACATAAGGTGGTTGACGTCGCCAAAATGGATAATGTCAGGGCGAACAGCCCTAGCCAGGCGCATGAGGCGAATGGGATTCTGAAGTTGACTCCAAAGGAATACCAACCTTCTGCCAAGTGGACCCGCACGCCTCGAGGACATTAACTGGTAGTGCATCATGGCCCCTGGCACGCAGATGTCGGTAGACGGCGGACAAATGACATGGCATTCAATCTCAGGCGGCATCGCCCGCAGCACTTCCCCGGTGTACCGCGTAATGCCGCCAGTAGGGAAGTTGAGATAGTATAGGATACGCATGGCGTCTTGCTTGTCGTCAGCCGCCTATAACATTCGCGATAAGTGCGGGGCGAGATCGCGTGTCTAAATATGAAGCGGGAAGTGGCTTCCGCAGCCTTGGGATCGAGGTGTCAGCGCCCTCTGGAGAGGGCGGCATTATAGAGGTCTCGAAGTCGTTCCAGGTGCTTCGTGGGTGTAAAGTCCCTTAGCGCTGCTGCGCGTGCGGCTTTACCCATGGCTGCGCACAGCGATGTGGTAGCAAGTAGCCCTGACATTGCCGCCGCGAACGCGTTGATGTCTTTAGGACGCACCAGCATCCCAGTCACCCCGTCCTGTAACCACTCGCGCACTCCGCCAGCATCAAATGCCACAACCGGGCGCCCATGCATCATTGCTTCGATGCCACCCATCCCAAAAGCCTCCGGACAGATCGACGGAAATGCGATGACGGAGGATTGTTGGATTAGTGCATTAACTTTGTCTCTGGCGCACCAACCGTGAAAAGTGACCGCGTTGTGAATCCCAAGGGCATTTGCGAGGTTTACGAAGAAGTCGCGATCCATTCCTTCTCCGGCGATAGCCAACGTCGCATCCGGCAGCTCGTGACGGAGTAAAGCAAAGGCACGCAAGAGAAGGTGCACGCCCTTCGTTTTGGTTAAGCGTCCGGCGAATAAGACCTGTCTGGATTGAGAAAGTAAGTTCGCCTCAAGAGCCGGGACCTCCTGAGTAAAACAGGGTAGCACTGCGATTCTACCTTCGGGCATTCCAGCCAAGATCGCCTGCCGCTTCATAAAACGCGAGTTAGCAATGACCACCGCATACCTGGCGGCTCCAGCACCGACCTCAAAACGCGCGTTACACACTCCAGCGACCAGCCGTTTGGGATGACGATTGCAGCACCTTTGGCTATAGGCGTGCCATAGGCAGTGAATCCCAAAGGGTCTCTCACAAGGCACTTCAGCAACGTTCCAGAATTTGCCCTGCCCAGGGCAAAACATCCTTGGGTCATGCATGGTTCGCACGACCGGAGCCAAGTCAAACAGGCGGCTCGTGAGCCTGGGGTCGGAGATGTTATGCACATGGAGAAGAGCATTCTCGGAGGTTCTTAGTTCGCCACACAAAAAGTCGCCGAGCGACTTGATCTCCCCATTCCAGAACCATCCTGAATGTCCATGTCGAAGGACCGCTACGCGCCTCCCCACACGCTGCACGCTAAGCCAATCGGTCTCCCAACCGCAGCCTGCCGATAACCTGGCCAACTGCTCCAAATATACCTCGGCACCTCCACTCAATCGAATATTATCGTTGATATGGATTACTTTTGTCACTTGTCGCATTACCTGGGGATATGGAGCGCATACAGAGCCGAGGCGGTTAGGAGACGTGTCGAGAGTGCCGTGTCAAGGAAGGAGCGTGCGCTACGCTTCTTCTGACATCAACAGGGCTTATGATAATGGCACGATGGCTTTTGTTTGATTGCATACATTTTCGCGAGTTCAAGAAATATACTATTCAGATGGAACACGACTTTGTCCACTTCTTCCTGAGGCTTCAGTGAAGTCTTCTCTGTAAGTTCTCGAACCGTTTGATACCCGCAAAGCACCATGGGGTTGGATACGCCGCGATTAATTGATGAGTAGTAATCATCGAACTTAAACCGTCCACCCTCTAACCCCGGAGACGCCATCCAGGCGCTCGGTATTCCGAGAGAGTCCGCCACAATAAGTCCATGAAGCGAGGAAGAAACGATGTGTTGACACATGTCAATCTCCCGAAAAACATGCAGGGGGCGTTTTCGTTCGACATTGATGATGGTGACGTCTCCACGGTTTCGTTGCCATATCTCATCTAGAAATGGATTTCTCCTATCCACGTAATGAGGCACGAGACCCAACTCGAAACGTTTTTCCGCGCGTCTGCCGATGACGTGGGCTGCCAGTAACCCTGGATCTCCAAGGACCACATTGCTGCCTCGCCGTCCCAAGCGCTCCAAAGTGAGTCTTCCACGAACTGCCAAGACAGTGGCCTTGGGAAAAGACCTTCTCGAGGTTTCATAGAGGAACCCGGCCCCCACAATCAGCCCCGAGTAAGTGTCTGCAAGATGTTCAAGAATGCTGCCGGTAGAAACAATCTTCGCGTCTTCCTGCGAAGCGTGCAAGGGCGTGAACCCGTAATGGCGCAATAACATTGGGGTAATATGGTCGCCAAAGTTGCGACAGTCGCACCAATATGCATCAATCCTATTCTTGCAGACGGCGGCGACAAGCGTATCACGTGCGTAAGCAGCCCTATATCGCAGGCTTCCAGCAACACGAGTGGCAAAACGGCTCAAGGTGGTCACTTTAATCTATGGCTTTGTCGGGTCACATGATAACAATGCGCCAAGAATGATGCGCTCGGAATTAGCAAAAGCACAGCCAGCGAGCAGCACATTCTCTCCGATACCCTTAAAGTCGGACCGCGCCTTTGTCTCTACATAAGCACCATGGCGCGCGGCGCTTGAAGGACAGCCCCAGTCTCCATCATAAACTCACTATCCCAGACCTCTGCTCGAGCATTTGCGCCCTCCAGTATGCTGCCGATACACAAATATCCATCATAGCACAGCCCGTCCAAATGCTGCGCCCTCCGTCGTGACAGCAGCTCAACAAGCACTGGATTCAAGGCGTCTCACCAGTTGGGAATGCCACAGTACGCCAGAGGCATTCGTCCTCGGTTGCAGACTTTCGCGATCCCACGTCTGGTAGGGTCTGCTACCCCCCGCTTAACCGCCCGCCAAAAAAGTGATTGCTTAAGTGATTCCATGCGCTGCCACAGATTAGCTGCAGTGGGGTTTGAGGAGAGTTCCGACACCTTCCTTACATCTGCTGATCCATACTCGCACGACCGCTAGGACTCGCAGCCCATCACCCTCTGGACGACACCGAAAGTCAGCGACCAACGGGGCCATCATGACTGGCGCAGGTATCTGCGAACAATAGCAAGAGCCAATCCCCTTTCTGCCTTATTCAACCCGAAGCGGAATATGTAAATAGAGTATACCACAGCAATACCTCCTCCCCCAACGATCAGTCCAGTCCAACTGGCGATCTGAAAATATCGAGAGACACTCCAAGACGCGGCCGTGAGCGCCAGCGCGGCGCAGATAGCAGAAAAGGTTCCTCCGAAAAAGCTCCCACCCGGAATGCCGAGAATATGAGCAGCGTACCACGGACCAAAAATCACATTCACCGACGTTAGCACGATGGCGCCCGCAGCGGCGACACCGTACATCCCCAAGCCCGCGGGACCCGCTAAGAGAAGCGCTAACCCAAGATTCACGACACCCATTACGCAAGTTACAATTCCCGGCACGCGCACTTTGTTAGTCGCCACGCGAATATTAAAGAGAGGCAAAACTCCAAGGTTTACTGAGAGGTGAATTGTCATCACAGACATTAGGGGGGCCATGGACGCGAATTTAGGTCCAAGCCATACTGACAGCAACGAGCTTGAAAAGCCGCAAATAAGGCCGATTGGCAGCGCCATCGCTAATCCAAGAAATCTCACCGCCTGCTGGCAATAAAGCACAAGGCCTGGAATGTTATGCCGCGCGTACAGCATAAGGATCGTCGGGCCAAACACGCCCGCGATAACACCACCCAGACTCCTGATCAACGCCGGCCATTGCGCAACGGCGCCATAGCGCCCACCCGCTTCCGCCCCGAACATCTTATTGACTACAATAAGGTCAATGCCGAGAAACAGAAGAGCGCCAATCTGGCTGACGAAAAACCACCAACCCATCCTGCTCAGCTCTCGCAACGTCTGCAGGTTAAATAAGCCTGGTCGAACATGCACCATCGGCATTAGCCGTTGGCAGATAATGACCGATGACACCGTAGCAAACACTCCCGCAGCCAGCGCTCCAACCCCAATGTGCCAAATCCTCGGCAAAAAGCACGTGAACAACGCGACGATAGTACTGATCCGCACCAGATTTCCCAGAAGCTCGACGGTACTTGACAGATCGAAGCGATTGCGACAATAGCTACCAAGGGAAAACACACTGCTTACCACCGTCAGAAAGAAGGAGCATATGATGCAGAAGAGAAGGCATCCAAAAGATCGTTCAAATCCACCGGGGACGTTAAAAAACGCACTCGCATGCGAGGCAACTATAATACCCGGGACGAATAGGACACAGACAACGATGACGTTGCCCACTAACGCTGTGTTGAAAATCCGGTTGGCTTCTATGGTGTCTTTCCGCTCGAGTGCGATGATCAGAAACCGGCCAACCGCGCCGTTCAGCGTGATTGTAGCGAGCCCAAAGTAGGAAGTGACTGTGATGGCCAGAGGAATAAGACCATAGGCTGCCACCCCCAAGTGGCTGATGAGGTACGGAGTATACCAGAGCCCAATGAACACAGACACTAAAAAGCTGGCCAGGTTCGCAATAATGTTCGGGGCGAACTGCCCTCTTCTCTCCACGGGGACCACTTTCATTCTCTGCAGCACCCTCTTGGCCCTCATAATGGCATCGTGCGGCAAAAACATCCTGTACGCACACGCACTTACTTATGACGCATTCCGCCCAGGTATATATACTTTCTCAACGCTGATACGCCGATGTGCTTCCAAGCTGACAGGCGACAGAACATAGGCACATGGATACTCCTTCGCTGCATTTCCCTATAAATGTCCTTATAGAAATATTGAGTGCTATTTGCTAAGACATGAGCTATATATCGATTCCTGCATCGTCTATACGCACACAAATCAAACACCCTGCCATAATTGTTAAGCTTTCCTAGTATATCGAGCGTGAGAAGCGTCCGCAAGCATTTAAAGCAAGTGGAGCAGTTTCCATGTCTACAGGCACATACATTTAAATACTGCCAGGTCGGTTCGTAGTCAGCAATCATCGCGGTCTTTTCCACACGCGTATACTGACATCCAGTCGAATAAATCGAGACTGACTCAGTGGAAAGCATTGCAGTGTTCAGAAGGTCATACAACGCCATGTCGAAAGTTGTTAGGATAAATTCATCCATTCTATATCCGGCCGAATAGTAGTACGTCCGGAACAGCTTTTGCAGCAACAGCACGGGTGCCATACTGCGAATTGTGTACGTTTCCTCATAGTTACGCCGGAGTATCTCGGAGATGTTCGAATCAATCACAATGTACTCTAGTCCGCAGTCTGAAGGGTAACCCTTCAAAATGGAACACCTCTCCTTGAAGAGGGTTCGTGCGGCGTCGCCGCCATAGTCCCCGTGAGAGCCAACATTAAAAAAGGTCAGATGTGTGAGTCTGTAGTTTCTAGGGCACGCCGGATTTACCAGGTGATCGTGGATTGTTGAGAATGAATCAACACCTCCGGAAAAGCCAGTCGCAACGGCCTTTCCGGTGTTCAAAACAGCATTATCGAGGCTGCGCGGGAAAATGCCAACCTTCTGGAGGCTCGGATTGGCCAGTGAAAAGGCGGGAACGAGGTACTGCGACAGGTTATAGTACAGCTTTTCAGACATTGCGCAATCGAGGTAAATGTCCTCTCCGAGCGCCATAGCATGGAGCAACAGGCCAATAAGAAAAGCATCGCCTCTTTCGAGCAGTATGCAATCGCGATATGTCGCATCAAGGCGAAACCAAAGAACGCTTTTCATCTGGCTAGTAGAAAAGTCGGCGGATGCAATCAGACTGCCGCCTTCTGTCGTGAGCTTTGGGGCTGAAATATACATTGTTCTACACTGTAAGTGAGCGTGTCAGGCTATAAATCGGTGACGGGCGAAAGCTTACATCACTGTCTGCGTTTCCAGGTCGGTGGGTAGAGATGCTTGATGGAGGACCGCTGCGGCGTTGTCAGATCACCAATTCGAAATGAAACTCACACGTATGTGCGGTGGCTGGGTTGCATCGCTGAAGGAGCCCGAAAACCGCTTCTGCCTCCTCGTGCGATGCGCAGCAGCAAAGGGGTATGCGTGAACTCGATAGCCCGCGTACAAATCTCACTGAGGAAGAACTTTGGGGTTTGAGGGTGGCGCGGGCTTGAAGGGAAAAGGACTGTACTCATCCAGCAATGACATCCTGGTACTTCCATCAACCAGAGTTACGTAATAGACCGAGGCACTCGGCGTGGCAAAATAGCGAAGCGTCCCAAGGTTCGGGATTTGCACCTGTACAGTCCGGTCGGGCCCGTCGGCGGCCCATGCCGTAACCAACCACTGATTGCTGCCCCGAAGCTTGCGGGATAGTACGCGCGCGGTAGGATCTCCCGTTGGCAACTCATAGGCGGGCTGATCTCTTGATGCGCTGTGCATATTTGGTCCTGGCAACAAGTCTCCGTTCCGGATGAAGCCTTCCAGATGCGAGAAGAGGGCGTGAACGTGCGATAGTGCGGTCATTTGCAGCAACCACTGAGGAGGAGTATTGCTTGGAAATGCCGAATCTGTGAATGCTGAAAAGTAGCCAGCAACGGCACCCACCATTCCTGCGGTATAACAGCATTTCAAATAGCCTGTATAGGTTTCGATGTTAGCAAAGTCGTTTGTCGTGCCACGCGTAAATCCACCACACACCCAACTGTAATTGGTGGATGAGCCGTAAGTCATGTGCCCACCCACAGCATTGAGGTATTTTGTCAGCATATCCTGACTGCCTGTGAACCCTGTGTTGAAGTGCCTATAGTATGTCTCAAAGTTAGCGTAGTCGGACAATGATCTGGTGTAGAGTGAGTTGTAGTGCCATCCGCTCGCCCAATTGGTGCCTCCAATGTTCAATGACCTGTACGATTCGCCATCCGTGTCGTAGTGAATGTACAGTTCGCGGTCCGGAAGTAAGCGACGAACGGCGTCTGTCGTGTACTGATATTGCTGCGCCCGCCTGAACGAACCATAATTAAACCAAAGCAGCCAACTGCTACTGAAAGAGCCATCGCCCCCCGTATACTTATTCCACGGTGGCCTCTTGAGGGACTCCTGCACGCGCGGATCCTCAGCCCAGGCCTGCGAATATCCTCCAAAAAACACGTTAAGACCATACTCCCCGGGGTTTAGAACGATGGCAATTGGAGCATTGGACCGAATCGCTGCTAAAGGTGCCACCCAGTATTCGGCGGAGTTTGACCAGTAGGATTCATTCCCCTCCGGGCTGATGATCTTGGCGTAAGCGGGATTTGTGGCATATTGCCATGTATTGGTAGCATACGCGCCCACAAACCAACCGCTGGAATTGGTCACATAGAAATCATCTGGAATCGGTTTCATGAGCCGCTGGTTCATTCCAACCGAAAGCACATAACGACTTGGGTCATTAGTTGCCAACCGAATAAAAGCCCATTGCCTGCTGTTCGTGTTTTGAAGAGCGGCCTTAAAATCCACCCAGCTTCCGTCTCCCATCGGAAGCGCATAGCCCCAATTCGCCGCAAGTTCTACGCAGAGATTGGATGAGATCTCATAACCATACCTCGATAAGTGGGGCAAATGATGGCCTGTTGCGAACTGAGGCTTTGTCTGACTCGCCAGGTACGCTGCAGAGCTGATGAGCGCGTCAGCGGAATAAGCCGTCATAGGCACAAACGGCGCGATAAACAAGAAAGTGACAAATCGGGCGAAACAAGAGTTCCAAAGGCTGCTCTGGTAGGTCGGAGAGCGTCGGCTCCTGATGGTATTCTGTATGTTCCATGCAAATTCCATTGTCGATTTATCTCCTATGTTACAAGTTACATTGCTTGTCGACCTACTGATTTGTAACCCTTTGATCATGTGAAGGATACTCCACGCCAAGCGACCAACAAATAGTTGGCCCGGTGACATCTGGCGGCGCAACCGAGAACTGCTAACTGGGACCAGAGGGGGGAGATCCGCGGTCAGGGTCGGATGGCAAAAGTCAGCGGCCGGAGGCCTCAATGTTTCACGTGGTAAAACAAGTACTTGACAAATTCGTTTTGAAAGGTGATCAAGCCTTCCTGGTACTGCCACCAATTCGTTACCCCGTATTCCGCAGGTTGTATCGCGCGCGTGTGCACCTCGGCCCCGGTACCTTTCAATTCCTTGCGGAATACCCAACGAACACGGCGAGTATGAAAGATGTCCGTCGGTATGAGTACCGACTTGGCCCCAGATTCCCCAATCCATGCCCAGACCGCTCGGGACTCGTCATACGTACTGGCTACCGATTGGCCGACCGCGATTAAGGCCGATTCCGGCACGTTGTTGCTCAGAAGAAGCTGGCGGGTTTGTTCGCGCTCCGACAGCGTGATGCCGATCTCCGCGCTCGGGCTGAGTTTGACGTCCATGTAGAGGATGCGCGGCGCGATGCCCTGGTGGTAGAGGCGGGCAGCTTCCACGGCGCGAAGGTCAGGTCGCCCGCCCAGGACCACAATTGCATCGGCTTTGGCCACCGGATCATCCACGACCCACGCTTCGGCCAGACCGGTGAGCAGCGGGGCGCGCAGGAACCATGCAGCGAGAGCCAGCAAGGGAAGGGTCAGTAGGATCTTGCGGAGGCGCTTCATCTCGGCTGCTTCGAACGATGTTAGACCCGACCTATCTCCTGCACTGCATCGCTAAACACCCTTCAAATCGCCCTTTGTCTTCTACGGCGTCAAAGGTCCTGTCATCCGCATCTCCAAAGCTCGCCCTTCGAACATCTCTGAAGCCGTGCTTACGTAATTGCTCAGTCATCGCCTTCTCATCCCACATCCACAGATGCGCGCTGTTGCCAAGCCACTCAGCCACGAAACCTTGCAGCCCCCGCGCCCGGCATTTTTTTCCAAGACCAGATGCCTCCATGAAACGAGATGAAGCCAACGGATCGTTGTCAGCAAAATAGCTGCGTGCAAGTTGCTCAAGGTCGGGCAAGACAAACCTAAATGTTCCGCCGGGCTTCAGGTATTCAAAAGTGTGCTCCAATGCGATGTGGAAATCGTCCAACGGCAAATGCTCTAAAACGTGTGAACAGTAAATACGGCTGCACGAGACTCGCTGAATGGGAAGCCCTCGGACGATGTCGCCATATCGGACATTATCTGGAAACCTCTTCGCGTTCTTTGTGTAAAGACGCCCGATAACGGGCAAACGCTCAAACCTCAACGTCGGACTGCAATCGAAATTGAGCCAGGTCTCCGGAGCACACCATCCACAGCCATATTGAATAGATTCATCAATCATAGAAAGACCTGTCGATAGAATTCAGTAAGCTAACCTGGTTTGACTCTGGCAGCATGGACGCTATTTTCCGAGGAAGCCTGAAGCTGAGGTTCTGGTCGAACAACAACTTCATGCGGCGGCAGTAAGGACCCGGCGTTCGCGGTCCGCGGCATAGGCCAGGCAAGCGCGGATGTCTTCTTCAGTGAGTTCACGGTAATCAGACAGGATTTCCTGGTGAGACATACCCGCCGCAAGCCATCCGAGGACGTCCCCCACGGTGATTCGCATCCCACGAACGCAGGGACGTCCACCGCGCTTTCCCGGTCCTAACGTGATGATTCCGTGATAGTTCATGATGTTGGGACAAGGTGGCAAGGGTCAGATCTCAGCAGTGATTCTGCTGAAAAACCCCTGTTTTGGGCAACAACCGACAATCTCATCATCCCAAATCACACGCCTGCTCCTTGCCTCCAGAATGCCCCCAGATGCGCTTGGCGACACGGGGTAGGGGTTTGTCGAGATGGACGGTGTTTTTGGGGAAAAAGTGGGGGTTTTTCAGCCGAATCAGCAGTCAGAGATCGGAGGACGGAGGTCAGGGGAAAAAACTGAAAACTGAAAGCAAAAAGCTGAGAGGCTAACGGAAATCCAGAAGGAAGAACTCTTCGCGTCTGCGGCTTCGCGCGAGGTTTGTCAGCGGTCTGTATGTGTGGTAATCCCCTCGGCCTTGGCGGCGATGGCCTGATCACCGTCGAAAGTCGCCAGCTCCGCGCTTAGGATGCCCGCCATTGCCACATGCAAGGCGTCCATCGCGCGCACTGGACCAGAAACCCTATCCGCAATGTCCTCAGCGGCACGAAAAGCTTCGACCGGCAACGGCTCAACCACCAGAACACCATCCCTGATGGTAGCGGCAAGTTCCGCCAGGGCCGTGGCAACTTCGTTGGCAGTCATCACGCCACGTTTGCGCTTACGGATCAGCGATATCCGGGTCTCGGTCACGGTCAGTTCGCTGATGATCACTTCCGACGACAACCCCAGTATATCCAGCGCACGGCTCGTGAATGTCTCTGGCGAGAAGGCGGCCACCAGTTATCGAAGTGGAAAGCAGAGAACATGGAAAGCCGAAAACAGAAACAACAACATAGAAATCGAGCATCAGTGTCTGGAGTTTGTGCGGTTGATCATGGTCGTGGAGATAGCGATCAACTGCGACGATTCGTCTTCCAGCGGTGTGGTAAGGGCGGGGGCAATGGCGCACTCTTCACGGAGAAGTTCCAGCCACAATGACGATTCATCCGCTTCCTGTATGGCACCGCCCAGTTTAGCGACAAATTCAGCGTCGGAGCGCGCCCGGGAGGCTTCGCGCACATGGGCAGCCACCGAAGTTCCTGAGCGGAGTAACTGCTTCCCGAGGATTCTTACCTCTTCCTGCGGCTTAGGGAGCCTGACAAAGAGCCGAATCACACGGGCGGAAAAGCGTTTTACTCGTTCTCGAAGCTCGTCTGGCAAACGACTGTGCATCTTTTAAAAGCAGGAAGTTGAAAGTAGAAAGCGGAAATGGGAGCAGACCAGTGTTGTTGGGGACTCTTTACTTTCAGATTTCACCTTTTCTGCTTTCAGCTTTTCCGGGCGTCAACGACTTCGCTGCCCTCGTACGGGCGACTGATGAAGTGTCGCTGTAGCGCCACCAGCCGGTCGCACAACGTTGCTGGCGGAGTCACGCATCGGACTACCGGCCGGCCGTGTTCGACGATCTCCACCGCCTCACCCTGGCGCACGGCCGTTACCAGTGTAGTCAGTTCAGGATGTTGGGACAGTTCGATCATTATCATGTTGTGACCTCCGCTTTCCTTTGTGATATGCCAGTCCCGTCAGCCAGATCATCTTGCGCGGAAGGCAGGATGACGATGGTCATGTCAGCCGATCACGGAGTTCCTTCTTGGCCGCCTCCCAGGCAATGAAGGTTTCCTGGCCAGATCGGACTCGCTCTTCTCTATCCTTCAGGATCTGCTCATGCCACGGGGGGGACTGAATCTCCTCCTCATGGCCGCTCAAATCAGCCCAAAGCGCTTCCATCGCGCGCAACTTTTCCGCGATCGTCATTTGGTCCAAGGGCAGAGTGATATCCATACGATTCGGAGATCAGAGGTCAGAGGTCAGAGGTCACGAAGTAGAAAACCAGCCGGGTTTTTGAGCATCGCGCCCAGCATGGCGCCGACTTCTTTGCACTCTCCGGCTAAGCACGCATGGCTGTCAGTGGTCATGTAGCCACAGTCCCTCGCGAAGTCCAACCAAGTGTCTGTTTCGCTGTTTTCGCCATCCGAATCAGATAGTTTGCTGAGGAAGTGCGCCTCATACCTGCGCTTGGACCACGCTTCCCGCAGGTTCGCGCACACGGACCGGGAAGAACGGCGGATCTGATCCGTCAACGAGTACTTCTCTTCAGTTGGCCAACTCTTGCTTATGCGGAATATCCCCATGGCGAGGCGGTACGCCTTCTGGTAAACCAGCAAATCTCTCGCTGACGTGATCTGCACGACTCCCTTTGGCCTTACGTCTGATCTCTGACTCCTGACCTCTGTCTCGGTTTCTGACTCCTAGCCTCCGACCTCCGACCTCTGACCTCCGACCTCTGGCGCGCAGCGCGCGGCGCGCGGCCCGCGCCTCACGCGACTTTGGCTTTGATTTTGTAGTACTTGTCGTAGTTGTAGTAGTAATTGTCGCTGCGGTTGGCGTTGACGCGGTTGAAGATGAGGCCGAGGACGTTGACGCGGCGCTGGTAAAGGAGTTCCAGGGCGTTGCGCACGAGTCTGGCACTGGTGAAGCCGCTGCGTAGGACGAAAATCACGGCATCGGCTTTGGGCGCCAAGGTGGAGGTGTCGTCGGCGGCGAAAATCGGCATGCTATCGATGAAGATGTAGTCGTAGTTGTTTTTGACAGCGGTGAGGACCTGGTCGAAGGATTTGGAAAGGAAGAGTTCCCCGGTGTCGCCGCACTCGGTGCCGCAGGGGAGCAGGAAGAGGTCCGGGAGATCGGTGGGAACGATGTAGCGATCCACTTGGTCGTTGGCGCGGATGAGGTCGGTGAGGCCGGGGCTGGCAGGGACGCCGAAGAGACGGTGGAGGCTGCCGGCGCGAAGATCGCCGTCGATGAGCAGGACACGGGTGCCGGAAAAGGCCATGGTCCGGGCGAGATTGGCGGTGGCGGTGGATTTCCCTTCGTCGGGCACGGCACTGGTGACGACGATGGTCTTGAGTTGGTTATGGTCAACGCCCCGGTAGAGGAGCGAGGAACGCAGGTTGCGGAACGACTCGGCAAACATGTGGCGATCGTCGTTGACGGCGAGGAGTGTGGGTCGCGCTTTCTTGCCCTTGCGCGCCCCCTCGGGAACCTGGCCGAGGATTTCCTCGGGGAAAAGGTCGCGAATCTCGGTAAGAGAATCGAATCGGTCATCGAATAGGGCGATGAGGAAGAGGAGTCCAACTCCGGCACCCACGCCAAGGGCAAAGGCGGCGGCGAGGATCTTGATGGTGGAAGGGTCAGCGGGTTCAGGGGCAGTGGCGTGCTCGAGGATGGTGACGTTTTCCTGGTCGAGATTGCGGTTAATATCGACGCCTTGCAGGAGGATGAGGAGGCGGTCGTAGAAACTCTGGAGGCGCTGGATGCCGTCGCGTATTTTCTGATAGTCGGCGAGCTTGAGGTTCGCCTCGGCAACGAGGTCTTCCTTTTCCTTAATGGCGGCCTGGAGATTCTCGATGCGCAGTTTAAGGGCTTGTTTGGCGGTATCGAGCTGTTGGGTGCCTTGTTCGCGGAAGAAGGCGATGGCTTTTTCGCTGCGGGCGATTTCGTCGTCGAGCCTGACAATCTTGGGGTGTGCGGGGCGAAGGTAGCGGCTGAGCTGCTCGCGCTGCACTTTTAGCATCTGGACCTGTTGAGAGGGGGAAACGAAGTCGGTGGGGAGGCTGGCGGATCCACTGCCGGCGGTCTCGGGGAGCCGGCGGGGATCGGGGGCGCTGGCGAAGAGGTTGGTGCGGAGAAGACCGTTGGTTTGTTCGAGGGCGGTGGCATCCAACATGGCGAGATCAAGGCGGGTCATGGAGAGCTGCCCTTGGAGCTGGGCGAGCTGGCTGCCGCCGTTGCTGAACTGTTCTTGGATGAGAGCGACGTTGTTGGATCGCTGGAATTCGTTGAGGCGGTTTTGCTCGGCCTTGAGGTCCTGCTCCTGCTTATAGACCTGGGTGGAGACGGAGGCGAGCGCATCGCCGGAGGTTGCGGTGCGGATTTCTTTCTTATAGACGAGGAACTCCTCCATGAGAGCATCCAGAAACATCCGTGCGAGCGGGCCGTTGGTGGCTCGAGATTCGAGGGTGAAAACGCTGCTGCCTTTGCCCTGGGAGATCTTGAGCGTGGGCAGGACCGGGCGTCCGAATTCGTCCTTGGGGAGGTCGAGCTTGGGGTTGGTCTCCTTGAGCCGGGTATAGGCGCGCTCGATCATTCGGCCGCTCTGGATCAGTTCCATCTGGGTGCCGAAGAAGCTTGCGGCGTCTTCCGTGTAGCGGGCGCCATCGGGCATCTGGAGTTTGCCCGTGACCCACATGGCGGACTTGGAGACGAACTTGGGGGCGCGAGTGCTGAGGTAGTAGCCGGCGCCACCAAGGGTGAGGCTCAGGGTGATGAGGAAGATCCACCATTTGGAGCGCAGAGCGGCGAGGTAACGCTGCGTACGCTTGGCGGGTCCCGCCATTTGCGTGGAATACTCAGGATAGCCCGGTGGCTGGGCTCCTGCAGGATCGGCTGGGGGTTGAGGATAAGGATTCATCGAGGGGAACGGAGGGCGCTTGGGGCGGTCGTTGGCATAAGGGCTTGTTTGAGAAACCGCCCGGTCAGGGGACCGGGCCTACAGCGCAGGGAGATTCTGCCTCTCTGATGTAGGCCGCATGCCCCCATGCGGCGATTTGTCCGGTTTTTCGTGCAAGCTCTCAGCGCCTAAAAATTGACGGACCGACTGGGAACCACGATCAGGTCGCCCGGTTCGAGCACGATGTCCTTGTCCGTCTTGCCCTTTTCCAGGATTTCGTAAACGTTGACGATGAGGACTTTGGTTTCTGTCTCGGGCTTGTCGTGGCCGGCCTTGCGGGCGAGCTTGACGCGTTTCTTGTCGGAGAAATCGGTGAAGCCGCCAGCGCGCATGATGGCCTTGCTAATGGTGAAGACTTCGTCGCTGGGGATATCCTGGGGACCGGGCATGCGGATGGAGCCGGCGAGATAGACCTTGCCGCGGCTCTTGCTCATCTGGTCCACGGCGATGATGACGGTGGCCTGGTAGTAGAGCTTCTTCTCGAGTTCGGCTTTGATCTCGGTTGCGGCCTGTTTGCAGGTCTTGTCGAGGACGGGGTA
>ORJL010432793.1_pt1 | contig 25069 bp, 18 predicted proteins | sample 1779941 | NCBI WGS metagenome assembly ORJL01 (sample SAMEA104232317, study PRJEB22302) | groundwater metagenome | biome: forest; feature: aquifer; material: groundwater | place: USA | collected 2011-08-07 | depth 5.8 m
GCTCACCAGGAGGGGGCTCCTCAAGAGGGGCCAGATCGCGACGCTCTGCCAGCCGCACGCGGCGACGGAGCAGTTGCTCTTCGGCGCTCAGCCGGCTGTCGGCTTCGCGAGCGCCACCTAGGCGTTCCACCCAACCCAAGCCCATCAACTCATCGTTGTAGGGCAAACAAGGAGGACAGGTCTAACTATCCACATACGCGCCGGCGTCACGGAATCATGCTGTAGGTGGAAGTCGTCGGGAAGAGACCGCCCGACAACTTCGGACCCTGCGCTTGCGTGGGGTCCTTCACTTATTTTTAAGCTCAGGCCTACGCTCAGTCGCCAATCGCGGGGACGCTCTGGCTTCTTCGCTTTCGGCCTTCGCGCTCGCGCCGTGCGCTCGCGGCCCGTGGCCTCGCAACCCGTGCGCTCGCAGTAAGGAAGAACTTATTTTATAGATTTAATTTTCCTTCAATTTTCCCAAAAACTCCTTCACTTTCAGCACCTCCTGTTGCTTCGTTTTGTAATCGCGCACGCTCACGGTTTGCGCCACCTGCTCTTTTTCTCCCACCACCATCATGTAGGGAATTTTCATGAGTTCGGCATTGCGGATTTTTTTACCGAGACCCTCGGCGGAGTCATCAAGTTCCACGCGATACCCTTCGCTGCGCAAAATCTCTTCAACGGTATGCGCGTACTCTAAAAATTTGTCCGACACCGGCAAAATTCGGATCTGCACAGGCGCGAGCCATAAAGGAAACGCCCCACCATAATGCTCAATGAGAATCCCCAAAAACCGCTCGGTTGAGCCAAGAATGGCGCGATGAATTACCACTGGCCGTTTCATTTTTCCGTCCGCGTCCTGGTATTCCAATTCAAACCGTTGAGGGAGATTCATGTCGAGCTGAATCGTGGAGAGCTGCCACTCGCGGCCGATCACATCTTTCACCATGAAGTCGAGTTTGGGTCCGTAAAATGCCGCTTCACCAAGACCGATCTCATGCTTCCACTTCCGGGTCTCGATGAGTTTCTTGAGTGCCGTTTCGGACTCATCCCACACCGTCTCGCTGCCGATGTATTTTTCTTTATCTTTTGGATCGCGCACTGAAATTCGCACCCAAAATTCATGAAATCCAAAAGTGCGGTACACTTCGTCGATCATATCGAGCATGAGGTTGATTTCGCTCTCAATGCGCTCCGGCGTGGTGAACACGTGGCAGTCATCTTGCGTGAGGGCGCGCACGCGCGTCAGACCAGAGAGCTCGCCGCTTTTTTCGTAGCGGTAGTTCGTGGTAGTGCATGTGTATCGCAGCGGCAGATCACGATACGAATGCGCGAGGCTTTTATAGAGGATCATGAAATGAGGACAGTTCATGGGTTTCATGTAGTATTTCGCCTCATCTTTAAGTTCCATAGGTGGATACATGGCGTCGTACTTGTCGAGGTGTCCGGAAATTTCATAAAGACGGCCCTTCGTAATGTGGGGAATCCAAATCGGTACGTAGCCTCGTTTTTCCTGGAGGTCGGTGATGAAATTTTCCACAAGGCGCCGGAGCAGCGCACCCTTGGGATAAAACATCGGTAAGCCGCCGCCGACTTCATCGCTCACGTAAAAAAGTTCGAGCTCTTTGCCGAGCTTTCGGTGATCGCGTTTTTTGGCTTCCTCAAGCTGGTGTAAATATCCATCGAGTTCTTGCTTGGTTTCAAAACAGGTTCCATAAATTCGCTGGAGCATTTTGTTTTTTTCATCGCCACGCCAATAAGCACCGGCGGTATGGAGAAGTTTGAATACCTTAATTTCACCGAGATTTTCCACGTGATTTCCCTCACACAAATCGACAAATTTCGCCTTGCCCTTGCTGTCGACGTTTTCATAGAAACTCACTGAGGCAGTTCCTTCTTTCATCCACCCTTCAATCAAATCCACCTTGTATGGCTGGTTCGCTTTTTTTAAAAACTCGATGGCTTTCTTTACGGGTTCATCGCGCCGTACGAATGTTTGTTTTTCTTTGAAAATAGCGAGCATTTTTTCTTCCAAGAGCGCAAGATCTTCGGGAATCAAGGTGCGCGGCAAATCAAAATCATAATAGAATCCATGTTCAATGGGAGGACCAAATCCAAGCTTTGCCTCCGGGAACATTTGCAAAACCGCTTGCGCAAGCGCGTGTGAACATGAGTGGCGGAGTTTATAGAGACGCGAGGATTTATCGAGAGAAGACATATGCGAGAACGTTAACAGTTGTGTATTTTTATGGTATAATAATACTAAATAATCTTAAACACACCCACTACCCTACACCCCAAACCACCCCCATGTCTACTTCCGCTTTTTTCCAAATTATAGCCGGTTGCGCATTCCTCGCGGCTTTTCCGGCAGCTACCTGGGGGTACATTTTCTTGAAAAAGCAGCCAGAGGACAGATTTCACACGCTCGTTACTTTTGCGATTGGCGGACTGTCCGTTTTTCCGATCCTTCTTTACAAGTGGTTGTGGAAATATTTCCCGGACATTAACATTCTTGCCTACGCGAAAAATTTCGAAAATGATCTCATCGGAATTTCCGGTTTTGTGATGATTCCGGTGAGTGTAATTATTGCCTTCGCGTTCATCGGCGTCATCGAAGAAGTCATGAAGATGTCCTGCGTGCATGCCGTGGATGATAACCGCATCCGGCACATCGATGATGCGATTATGTTTTCCATTTTGGCGGCGCTCGGTTTTGCTTTTACGGAAAATATTCTCTATTTTTACACCATTTGGTCGAAACAAGGCGCCGATCACCTCCTGGTGCCGTTTCTCTTTCGCTCTGTTTTTTCAACTTCTGCACACATCCTTTTTTCGGCAGTGTTTGGTTACTATTATGGCATCGCGCATTTTGCAAAGCCGCTTTTACAGAAAGAACTGCGAAACAACCGCCGCACCTTTTGGGATTGGTATAACAAAATTTTTAAATTTCGGACCGTAGAACTTTTTCACGAACAGAAGATGTTTGAAGGTCTCATCCTTGCCGTCGGTCTCCACGCGGTATACAACATTTTTCTGGAAATGAACTGGAGCTTTATTATGATTCCGTATTTGGTGGTGGGATATGCATTTGTGTCCCATCTCTTGAAGATGAAAGAGAATCATAAACAGTTGGATTTGTTGATGGTATCGGAGCGCAATAATACTCATGGACCCCGCAAAATCGCCACCGGTATGAGTCGAGTCCTGAAAAAGATCCACTCGGAGCCTTAGAGGCTTGAAAATCCGGCAGAGGGATGCTAGCGTTGTAAGTACGCCTATTTCGTTTATTTAAAGCCAGATTTTCGCCATGAAGGATGAAATTATCGTGAAGGGTGCCCGCCTTCATAACCTCAAAAACATCACGGTTTCCATTCCGCGCAATAAAATGACGGTGATTACCGGTCTTTCCGGAAGCGGAAAATCTTCTCTCGCGTTTGACACCATTTATGCTGAAGGCCAGCGCCGCTATGTGGAGAGTTTGTCCACCTATGCGCGGCAGTTTTTGCAGCTCATGGAAAAGCCGGACGTGGATTCCATAGAGGGCCTTTCGCCCGCCATTTCTATCGATCAAAAAACCGCGCCGCGAAATCCACGCTCCACCGTTGGAACGGTAACTGAAATTTATGACTACCTCCGTCTCCTCTTTGCGAAAGTCGGCCATCCCCACTGTCACCAGTGCGGGAAGCCCATTGCGCGGCAGACCACGAGCCAGATTGTTGAGCTCATTGCCGGCATGAAAGAAGGGAAGAAGATTGTGCTCCTTGCGCCGCTCGTGCGCGACCGAAAGGGAAGCCACGGAAAGGTTTTAGAAAAAGCCAAAAAGGCAGGGTTTGTGCGTATCCGTGTGGACGGTGAGATGTATCCGATTACAGATCTGCCGGCTATGGATGAGAATAAAAAACACTCCATTGAGATTGTGGTGGATCGATTGGTCGTGAAGGATTTCGGAAAACAGGTGAAGAAACTTTCTTCCGGGCAGGAAATTGAACTGCCGAATCCGAACCGAACGCGTCTCGCGGATTCGGTGGAGACGTGTTTGCGCTACGGAGAAGGGCTGATGATGGTTTTGGATCACGATGCACCGGAAAAAGATCCCAATAAAATTCAGATGTTTTCCGAAAAATTTTCCTGCACAGATTGCGGCGTTTCGCTGCCAGAGATTTCACCACGGAGTTTTTCTTTCAACAGTCCGCACGGCGCATGTCCGACCTGCCACGGCCTCGGAACCAAACTTGAAATTGACTCACAGCTCGTTACGCCGAACAAAAAACTTACACTCGCCGAGGGTGCCATTATGCCATGGTCCGCAACCACATCGCATCTTTCGTGGTACAACAAGATTTTGGAAAAAGTGGCTCGGGCCCATAATTTTTCTATGCATACGGCGGTAGGCGACCTTTCAAAGGAAGCGATGAACACAGTTTTATACGGCGATGCGGAGGGGAAATATGAGGTGCCGTTTGGGGATGAAGAGTCGGCATTTCAAGGCACCTACTCAACCAAATTCGAGGGGGTGATTCCGAATTTGGAGCGACGGTATATGGAGACCGATTCCGATTACATACGCAAGAAGATTGAAGCGTACATGCGGATTTTGGAGTGTCCGACGTGCCACGGGAATCGCTTAAAACCCGAAGTGCTTGCGGTGAAGTTGGGCGATCTTTCGATCATCAACGTGACCAAATTTTCTGTTTCACATGCCAGGAATTTTTTCACAAAGCTTGAATTAAAACCCATGGAGAAGGAGATCGCACGCCTCATTCTGCATGAAGTTCAATGCCGATTACAGTTTTTGGAGGACGTGGGATTGGCGTACCTCACGCTCGACCGGTCCGCGAATACGCTTTCCGGCGGCGAGGCGCAGCGCATTCGGCTTGCCACGCAAATCGGATCGCGATTGTCGGGTGTGATTTACGTTTTAGATGAGCCGTCAATCGGACTCCATCAAAATGACAATGCGAAACTCATCAAAACGCTGTATGAACTCCGCGACCTCGGCAATACGGTCATCGTGGTGGAACACGACGTGGATACGATGCTGGCCTCGGATTATATTCTCGATATCGGGCCCGGGGCGGGAAAGAGCGGCGGGCAAGTGGTTGCGGCTGGAACGGCTCAGGAAATCATGAAAAATAAAAATTCGGTGACGGGACAGTACTTAGCTGGAACGAAAAAAATTCCCGTGCCAGCGAAGCGGCGCAAGGGGAACGGGAAGTCTTTGCGTATAGTGAATGCTCACGAACATAACCTCCGCAATCTCACGGTTGAGTTTCCATTGGGTACGTTTATTACGGTTACCGGCGTTTCCGGTTCCGGCAAATCAACCCTCATCAATGATATTCTGGTGAAGAAAGTTGCGCAGGAACTTTATGGTTCTCGGAGCCGGCCTGGCAAGCATGAAAAGATCGAAGGGCTCCATCACCTCGACAAAATTATCAATATCGATCAATCGCCGATTGGTCGTACGCCGCGTTCGAATTCCGCCACCTACACCGGCGTTTTTACCGATATCCGTGATCTCTTTTCCTCCACTCCGGAGGCAAAACTGCGCGGCTACAAATCCGGCCGGTTCAGTTTCAACGTGAAGGGGGGCAGATGTGAGGAGTGCGCTGGTGATGGCCTTAAAAAAATCGAAATGCATTTTTTGCCGGATATTTATGTGGCGTGCGAGGCGTGTAAAGGGCGACGGTATAATAATGAAGCTTTGGAGGTTACCTATCGCGGAAAAAATATTGCTGATGTTTTGGATATGACGGTGGCCGAAGCGCTTGAATTTTTTGAAAATATTCCTTCGGTGAAACAGAAAATGGCGACCCTCTCCGAAGTGGGATTGGATTACGTGCATCTCGGTCAATCCGCCACAACCCTTTCAGGCGGCGAAGCCCAGCGTATCAAGCTCGCAACGGAACTTTCCAAACGGGCGACAGGCCGCACGCTCTATGTTTTGGATGAGCCCACAACAGGGTTGCATTTTGACGATGTAAAAAAACTCCTTCATGTGTTGCAAGAGTTGGTGGAGCGGGGAAACACGGTGCTCACCATCGAGCACAATTTAGACGTAATTAAATCCGCTGATTATATTGTGGATTTAGGTCCGGAAGGAGGCGACAAAGGCGGTGAAATTGTGGCGCAAGGAACGCCGGAAGAAATCGCCAAATCAAAAAACTCTTTCACGGGAAAGTGGCTGAAAAAGGTGCTGTAATTTTACCCCATCATCCCGGGCTGGGGAGGGAAGGGAAAATTTGATGATAATTTCGTAGGCTCTGGTGGCGGTGGCCACGCAGGAGGTTCTGCGATAAGGCGTGGGGTTGGAGTAGCGGGAATAGCTGGCGGCGGTGATGACTCTAGAGGTTCAGCCCTCAGCCGTTTTCGTTGAAAATCTTTGAGGGCCGTAACCACCACCTGTTCTGCTTCCGTAATACTTTTTTGTAATTTAAATCCGGCTGCTTGCATATGGCCCCCTCCACCAAAGAGCCCCGCAAGTTTGCTCGCATCGATCGTCGGCGTGAGGGTGCGAATACTGCCGCCAACTTCCATCGGGCCTTTTTCTTTCAGTAGGAAAATTATTTCTGCACCCGGCGCGTTGCTCATGAGTTCATCAATCACTCCTTCGGTTTCGTCCGGGCCGCCGCCGATCTCCGCAAAATCTTTGGCGGTCAGGATGGACCACACGAGATGGAGCGGTTCATCGTACTGAAGTTTGGTGAGTGTGCGCCCCCAGAGCTTGAGCGTGGAAAGTTTTTTCGTTTTATAAATGTTGCGGATAATTTCCTGTTGCCTCGCGCCATAGCCAATAAGTTTTGCAGCGATGGAAAACGCATCCGGCGTGGTATTCGGATTTTGGAAACTGCCGGTGTCCGTGATAAGTCCGGCGAGGAGCAGCGTCGCAATATCGGCATCCATCAAATTTGGTCCAAGTTCCTCAATGAACGGTAACACGAGAGTGGTAGCCGATGATGCCATGATGTCGACGTGGTTTATCTTCCCGAATCCCGTGTTGCTCGCATGGTGATCGATGTTGATGACCGGAATGAGATTCCAGAGTTCTGTGAAGTTTTCGTAGATTTTCCCGAACTGTGAAACGTCAGCCGCATCAACCGTAACAATACAATCGTAGGGAACTGGTCCTTGGGAAAAGGAAACCTGTTCTTTGTTGAGCCCTCCTTTTTGTGGCGTCACGATAATGTTCACTTTATTTCCTTGAATTTCGTGGCGAACATCACCCGGCATGTTTTCGCGGCAATCAATCGTCACGATAAAATCCCGCACGAATTTCAGATCATGAGACACTGCGGAAATTTCCGGAAGGAAGTTGTAGCTTGCCGGCGTTGATTCTTCGGCCACCACCGTTACTTTCTTCCCCATTTTTTTGAGCGCGAGATAGAGGGAGAGGGCACTTCCAAGGGAATCTCCATCAAGAGGAGATGACGGGAGCACCAGCACGTGGTTAGCTTTTTTGAGGATTGCGAGGATGTCTTCCTTCGTTGCCATCTCTTAATTATAAAATAAATTAATATATTAGTCAACCCATCCACTCCTGATAAAAGGATGGAAGGATATCAAAGCGTCGGCGCAAAGTCTATTATTTTTAGCTGGAGACTTTTATTGCCGCGCCAGATGTTTTCTTCTAATTCCCCAACAAGGTCGAGTTTTTTATTGCCATTCACCGAAGAGATGAACTGGCCAAGGCGAAATCCGATGACGTCAAGATGAGCTCCATTTTCAAGACGCGCCTTTATTTTAAGGTGTTTTTTATCTGCACCAACGGTGCCGCATTCGTGTACCGATACATTCCGGCAGAGGAAGCGTGGTACTTCGTTCCCCATGCCAAAAGGCTCGAACCACTGGAGTATTTCTACCGTTTTTTCAGAAACATCGTCATGGGAAATTTCGCATTCAATCGAAAGAGCAGCCTGCGCATTTCCGGGATTGAAACTTTGTTTCACTCCGGCTTTGACGCGCTCATCAAAAACCCCCCGGTTTTCTTTGGTAATTTCAAAACCCGCAGCTGCCGCATGTCCGCCAAAATTCGCGAGGAGATCTTTCACCTTCGTGAGCACCTCCACAATGTTTACCGCCGGAACCGAGCGGCACGATCCCACAAAAACGGCCGATCGCTCTTCCATAACGATTACCGGCCTGGCATATTTTTCAGCAAGTTTTCCTGCCAAGAGGCCAATGATGCCGCCGTGGAATTCAAGCCCGCCGATAATAATAACTGGGTCGCTGCTTTGTTTCTCGGCAAGCGCCTGCGCTTTTTCAAAAAGTTCTTCGGTGAGTCCCTGTCGTTTTCGATTCAGGCGTTCCAAATTTTCAGCAAGCGCGGTGGTGTGTTCGTCATCGTGGAGCAGGAGCTGGAGGGCGTGAGAAGGATGGGAGATTCGGCCTGCGGCATTAATGCGCGGGCTCAGCAAAAAGCCAATGTCATGGGTATCAATTTTTCCTTTCACGCCGGCAGATTCTTTCAGTTTCGATAGGCCGGGCCAGCGGGTGTTTTCCAAAACACGCAGCCCTTCCCTCACAATGTAGCGATTTTCGCCTTTCAGTTCACCGAAGTCGGCGATGGTTCCCATACAAGCGAGGTCAAGGAGTTTCGTGATTTCTTCCGTGCGTGCTTTTTCATCATGCATTCGCCGCGTGAGGAGAGCTTGTGCCAGCTTGAGTGCTACGCCCGCGCCGGTGAGTTCGGTGAAAGGATAGCGGGAGTGAGGCAGTTTTGGGTGGAGGATGGCATAGGCCTTTGGGATTTTTTCGGGCACCGTGTGATGATCGGTAATAATGACATCGATGCCGAGCTCGTTGGCGAGTTTCACTTCGTTGAAGCAGGAAATGCCGTTGTCCACCGTGATCGCCAGCTTGACGTCGAGTTTCGAAAACTCCCGGATAAATTTTTCACGCAGACCATAACCATCTTCGATGCGATGGGGGAGGCGATACGAAACATTCGCGCCGAGTTTGCGCAGCGTGCGCATCAAAATGGCTGAGCCGGTGATTCCATCAACATCATAGTCCCCAAAAATCATGATGCGCTGAGATTTTTCAATGGCTTCACCAATGCGTTTCACTGCGCGCTCCATGTCTTCCATGAGAAATGGATCGTGAAAGTCACGTACGGCATCCGGGTGAAAAAACTGCTCAATTTCGACGTCGCTCTTCAGTCCCCGGTTCGCTAAAAGTTTTTGGAGGAGAGAAGATTTAGGGTCGCTATTTTTTATGTGCCAGGTTTTTTGGAGGATAGACATCGGAGGAAGTGTATCAAATGCACATGAATTTTTCTTAAACTTTCTGTGAATTTTTTATGACATGAGAACCCACACAGTGCCCTTGTCCCGTTTAAACCATGTCATCTGCCGTTTGGCAAAATTTCGCGTGTTTTTCTTGATGAGTTCTCGCGCATTATCCAGTGTCAGCACACCTTCCAAATATTGAATCGCTTCTCTGTACCCGAGTGAGCTCATGGAAGTTAGATTTTTTGAATAACCTATCGCCAGAAGCTTTTTGGTTTCCTCCACAAGTCCGTGCTCCAACTGCTCATCAACTCTTCGGTGAATTCTTTCAAACAACGCCTCGCGCGCCCAAAATAAGCCAATTTTGAGGCATTCGTATTTCGGCGTTTTTTTGATGTCGTGTTTCGGTTTCCCCGTGGTCATGAAAATTTCCAGCGCCCGTACCACGTATGGAATATTTTTTGGATGTATTTTTGCCGCCCCCTCCGGATCCATTTTTTTCAGTTTTTCATAAAGCAACTCCGGCCCAAATTTTTTCAATTCATCCATAAGCTCTGCACGCAACTTCAGATTCTCCGGTGGAATCAAAAAGTTTTCCGTAATGGCTCGAATATAAAGCCCGGTTCCCCCCACAAGCATCGGCAATTTTCCTCGCGCTAAAATATCATCAATAATTTCTTCGGCGCTTGTTTTAAAATTCGCCACGGTAAACCGTTCATCGGGCTCGGCAACATCAAGCAAATAATGCGGCACACCCTGCCGTGCTCCCGGCAAAATTTTGTCCGTACCAATATTCATGTGCCGATAAATCTGCCGGCTATCAGCAGAAATAATCTCTCCGTTGAACTCTTTGGCGATTTCAAGGGAAAGCGCCGTTTTTCCGCTCGCCGTTGGACCGAGCAAAACAAGAAGGGGGGAGCCCCTGGCTGCTTTTTGCTTTTCGATGAATTTTCTAATAAGGTTCCGTAAATCTTCCTGCATAGGGAGATTATAGCAGACGGGTTGACAGATATGCCCTAAGTGTTTAAGATTCGGTTCTTGTATGACTACAGATTCCCCTGATGCGACGCTCGGTCGAGATGCGACGCTTCGCAGTGAAATTCTTGATCTTGCTAGGCGCCTTGAGCGGCGCGGGTTTCGTTTTGAGAAAATGCCCGCGACTGGTGAGGTCATGCGTCAGCGCGAGCACCTTGATACTGTTTCCGTCGAAGTTTTAACGCAGGCTCGAGATGAATTGCGTGCTTCTTATGATGTGATTATGGGGAGGGAGCAAGGAGTAGTACATCGCATCCGGGAGCTCAAGAGAACTCGAATTGCTGCAGTAGTGGTAGCATTGCTGGCTGGTGTTGGAACGACCTACGGAGTTCAACAATTACAGCCAATGGGTTCTAGAGAGGCTACGGCAAGCCACGAATCTGCATCACCGTCCCTTGCGCCCGCCCTACAAGAAAGGGGGTACGACATGGAGTACGGCCATGGAACCGTCCGTACTTTGACGGATGCAAATTTTGAAACTCAAATTTCCCACGGATTTTGGGTGGTGGATTTTGGGGCGGAGTGGTGCAAACCATGTAAGGGTTTCGCACCAGTTTTTGAGGCAATGGCGTCGCTTCATGGAAGGAGAGCGCAGACAAGAGAACTGCATTTTGCGAGATTCAATGTGGATCCAAATAATGATGGTGTATTTAACGAGATCGCGCAAAAGTTCCAAGTCGGCGGCATTCCTTCGGTTTTGTTTTTCAAGGATGGAAAAGTGGTTGCTCGCGCTCGTGGCCAAGGCATCACCGAGGAAGTGAGACATCTCCTGGCGCGTTTTGGCTATTGACTTTGATATTTGCGAACGTTTATACTCCCCCCTGTCTAAGAAAGTAGGCCTCCCGCCATGCGGGATATAAGTCCCACTTGAGACACCTATGCCCGCTACACGAAAGCAAAAAGAGCAAACCCTTGCGCAACTCGTCGACAGTTTTAAACAAGCCAAGTCGGTTGTTTTTAGTCAGTACCAGGGAACGAACGTGAAGGGGATGCGGGAGCTGCGCAAGAAACTTCGAGAGAAGAAAGTTGCCTTTAAGGTTGCGAAAAAAACGTTGATGACCCTCGCGGCTAAGCAGATTGGGTTCGATCAAATCCCCGATGATTTTATGAAAGGCCCCATCGGCCTTGCCTTTGCTATGGATGATGCTATCGCCCCGGCAAAAATCATCCACGATTTTGGAAAAGATCACGAGACGGTAAAAATTGTCGGTGCGATTTTTGAAGGAAAGTTGATGGCCGCCACTGAAGCGCGAGTCATTGCTATGCTGCCGAGCCGCGAAGTGCTCTTAGCAAAATTATTGGGATCGATGAAAGCTCCGATCGCCGGTTTCCATGCCGTGCTCCATGGTTTGCTGCGGAATTTTGTGTACGCCTTGAGCGAAGTCGCCAAGAAAAAACCCGCATAATCCTACTCACTACCAATTACTCACTAACCCCCTATTCTATGTCTGCTCTTACATCCGACGCACAAAAAATTCTTGAAGCCGTCGAAAAACTCTCCGTTCTGGACCTCGCCGGTTTGGTGAAGGCCATGGAGGAAAAATTTGGAGTTTCTGCTGCGGCTCCGGTTGCCGTGACTGCGGCTCCCGCTGGCGGTGGCGCCGGGGCTGCCGAAGAAGAAAGCGGCAAGGTCAACGTAATTCTTGCTGACGGTGGCGCACAGAAAATCGGCGTCATTAAAGTGGTTCGCGAAATCACAGGTCTTGGGCTTAAGGAAGCCAAGGATCTTGTTGACGGCGCACCAAAACCGGTAAAGGAAGGTGTTGATAAAAAAGATGCCGAAGAAATGAAGAAGAAATTGGAGGCTGCTGGTGCAAAGGTGGAATTTAAATAATCGCCTGCGCTCATAAAGCGCTTATCTCCATGGCAAAAAAAGTTGTCCTTGCCTACTCCGGTGGGCTGGATACCACCATCATCACCAGATGGCTCGTGACGAGGGGTTACGACGTCATTTGTTGTTTGCTGGACCTTGGGCAGAAAGTGGAAAATATCCCGGCGCTCAAGGAAAAGGCTCTCAAGTGCGGCGCCAAAAAAGCCATCTCGCTCGATGTGAAGGAAGAGTTTGTGAGCGAGTATGTTTTTAAGGTGATGCAGTGGAATGCTCGCTATGAAGGCGAGTATTTGCTGGGGACCTCTATGGCTCGGCCGCTCATCGCGAAAAAACAAATCGAAGTTGCGAATAAGGAAGGTGCTGAGTATGTATCTCACGGCGCCACCGGGAAGGGCAACGATCAGGTGCGTTTCGAAATGGCTTACTACAGTCTTAAACCGGATGTCAAGATTATTGCGCCTTGGAAAGACGATGATTTTTTAAAAGAATTTCCCGGCCGTCAGGAAATGATCGCGTTTGCGCAGAAAAATAATATTCCGATCAAGGCAACCAAAAACCAACCATGGTCCACCGATGAAAATCTCATGCACATCAGCTTTGAAGCAGGCATGCTGGAAGATCCCTGGACCAAACCGCTGCCGGAAATGTTTGAGCTGACGGTGTCTCCCCAGGATGCGCCGAACAAGATAACCGAGGTGTTGATTGATTTTGAAAAAGGCCTTCCGGTAGCTGTAAATGGGAAGAAACTTTCTCCGGCAAAATTGCTCGAAATGCTCAATAAAATCGGGGGAGAAAACAGCATTGGTCGGCTGGATATGGTTGAGAATCGATTTGTGGGGATGAAATCACGCGGCGTGTATGAAACACCCGGCGGCACCATTCTGTGGCAGGCGCATAAGGCCCTTGAATCCATTACCATGGATCGAGACACCATGCACTTACGTGACAAGCTCATGCCGGAATTTGCCGAGATGGTGTATTACGGATTTTGGTTCTGCGACAAAATGAAGGCGCTCGATGCATTCATCGGGGAGACGCAAAAATATGTTAGCGGGACCGTTCGTTTAGAGCTCTACAAAGGCAATATCATGGTTACGGGCCGAAAGTCGCCAAACTCGCTCTATGACATTAAAGTGGCTTCCATGGATGATGACCGCGGGGCGTATAATCAAAAAGACGCCATCGGCTTCATTCGTTTGAATGCCCTTCCGCAACGCGTGCAGAGTTTGAAGCGGAATAATCTTCATCATGCAAAAAATCTGGCAAAAAAACAGCGGACAGCGGTTTGATGTCGGGGTTGAGGAGTATACGGTTGGTAACGATCATGTGCTTGATCTCGAACTCGTGATTTTTGACGTTGAGGGAAGTCTCGCACACGCGCGGATGCTTAGAAAAATTGGAATTCTTAAAAGCGCCGAGCTGAAAAAACTCGAAAAGGGACTGCTTGAAATTGCCACCCTCGCCACCTCGGGCAAATTTACGATTCAAAAATCACAGGAGGATTGCCATACGGCAATCGAAGCATATTTGACGGAAAAATACGGCGACGTCGGCAAAAAAATCCACACCGGGCGCAGCCGCAATGATCAGATTTTGGTAACGCTGCGTCTTTTTTCAAAAGCGAAATTACAGGAACTCTCCGGCGCTGTTTCGGGGCTTGTAAAAGCCCTCGCGAGCCAATCAAAAAAATACCGTGGTATCAAAATGCCTGGCTACACGCACATGCAACGCGCCATGCCAAGTTCTGTTTCCATGTGGCTTGAGTCATTTGCTCATGGTTTGGAGGATGATGCGCAACTGGTGAAGGCGGTACAAAAAGTTATAGATCAAAATCCCCTTGGTTCCGCTGCTGGATTTGGGGAAAACGTGCTCGGCCTCGACCGGAAATTCACCACTCAGCTGCTTGGTTTTGCGCGCGTTCAAAATAATCCGATGTCCTGTGCGGCTTCGCGAGGAAAATTTGAGCTTATGGTGATTGAGGCGCTCTCTTTCATTATGTTGGACCTTGGAAAATTTGCGACTGATTTGCTGTTATTTACCACGAAGGAATTTGATTTTTTCGCCCTGCCGGATGAGTTCCGAACCGGCTCGAGTATCATGCCGCAGAAGAAAAATTATGACGTGCTTGAGCTTATGCGGGGCAACGTCGGTATCTTTCTTGGATTTGCCTCCCAAATTCAGGAAGTTGTCAGGAATCTCCCGTCGGGATATAACCGTGATTTTCAGCTCACGAAGGAGCCATATCTCAAGGCGCTCAAACTTTTCAGCAATACCGTGAGAATTGCCACGGGCGTCGTGGAAAATCTCAAGGTGAACAGGCCTCATCTTGAGGCTGCGTGCACTGCCGAACTCTATGCTACGGATGAAGTATACCGACTCGTGAAAAAGGGCATGAACTTCAGGGATGCCTACCGAAAGGTGGGGATGAAATTTAGCAGGTGAAAGCCGCAATTTTGCGCCTCTGTCTATCGCCACCATGCCAGCCTTGCGTTTTAACCTGTTTTTTGGTAAAATAATAAGAATAAAAAATAAACAAAATCCATAAACAAAAATGGCTGAAGAAACAAAAATTCCCGACTCCAAAACAACCCCTCCTCCGCCACCATCTGGAAATAGGAGTAATGGCAACGGAAAAACCGATGTTTTTACGAACCTGACGGCTCCTCAAGAAAATTCCAGCTCATCAATCCAGGCACCTTCCCTGGCGACCCTCCTCGGGCCAAAGCCGCTTTTTTCCAGGACGGCTTATGAACAAAAAGAACTTACGCGCAGGAAGATTGCCAAGGGGGTGCTTATTTTTTCTCTGCTTGCTGCCCTGGGGACGTACCTTTTTTTCTCAAGCCAGCTAAATCCAAATTTTACTTGGCTGGCAGATCAACTGGGGCCAAATGTTGCTCAGCAGTTTGAGCGGAGCAACTCTGAACTCAAAAAAATCCAGACCGATCTTAATCTCATCAGCTTCCGCACCGCGCGTCTCTGGCTGGATGAGGCAAACAGTCAGATTGATCCATATCAACGGCAGATCGCGATTTTAGGTTCGGATTTTTCCACACGGACCGAAAAGGAAAATGCCGTGGTACAGCAACAGATTCTCGGCGCCCAAATAAAAAATTCTCTTCGCGAAGTTCAAAAGATTTTGAATCAGCCCCTGAGCGTGAATCTCTACACGGTCGAGCCCGTTACCCCGGAACAAAATGAAGCTTTGTTTGAAAGCCTTTTGCAGGAGGAGCTTGCCAAACAGAAAGCGGCCCTCTCTGGCGGTGACGTGCAGAACAGCGGCGAAATTCGCGTGATCGATAATGTGGTGCGATTTGTAGACAATAAAAAATTCCGCGATGCCATTAAGGGCGTGGATCTTGCCAGTATCCGCGAAGAAGATTTCAGCGCTATGCTGAATCGAATTCGCGCAGAGGGAACCGACGAGTTATCCCTCATCGACCGGATCAAAAAGCAGCGCCTTGATTGGTCCCAGGTCATTCAGAATATCCATAGCGTGACGCGCAAGGCCGATGCTTCGTACGGGCAAGGATTATTTAAGACCGTCGGTGGATTTTTGTTCAACTCGTACCGGTTTGACGCGAAGAGCGGCCGCATCAGTATCTCGGGCCTTACGCGAACTTCCGATTCAAAAACCTTCACCTTCATCGCAAATCTCGTCGACGCTATTGAAAAATCCACAAAATTCAAAGACATCGATTTCCGTTCGTTCTCCAAGAGCCGAGACGAAAAAGGCGATTTCTCTTCATCCGTAAACTTAGATTTTTCCATTCAGACCGAACAGGATCCTCGGGATGATATTCCTCAATCCGAAAATAAACCCACATCAACTCCGTCAATTTCGTCACCCAACACCTAATTTTTTATGTCCTCTTCCGTTTCATCTCCATTGCGCTTCAGTAACATCGGGTTCATCGCTGCCCTCATCATTCTTGCGGCGACCACGGTGTACGGCATATTCCAATTCCGAACGATGCAAGGGGAGGCGCAGGCTATCGTCGACAACGACACGCGTGTTCAGGCGCTGAATGGAGGCCTCAAGGATATCAAGAAAACCTACCAGGTTTTTGCCGATGCACGGACGAAGAGGCAAGCAGAACTCGCCAAGAAGCTTTCGATCATTCTGCCGCCGGATGAAAATTATACTGATCTCACACGGCAATTCGATGATTATTTTTCGAATCATGACAAGCCAGGAAACCCCATCCTTCAAAGCAGTCTGCGATTTGGAAAAGGTGCGCCCGTAGGAAATCTACCGGACGTTTCTGCTTTGCCGGTCGCTATGAACCTGGAAGCAACGCGTGATAATTTTCTCAAATTTTTGGAATATGTGAGCAGCTCAGGGTCGCTCGATTCTGTGAGCCGCATGATGGATATCAATTCGATCCAGCTCAATTTTCCCGAAGGCGGCGAGGTGGTGAAGGATTTGAGCCAGAAGATTAATTTCACGGTTGATATGAATTCGTATTACCTCACGCCGAAAGTGGCGCGATAATTTAAAATCCAAAATGTCCGATGGACGCAATCAAACTCCAACAACTCCAAGAAGCCATTCTCGCCGGCAATGTGCCCCAGATTGTGCTCGCGACCATCTCGAGCGCGCTCGACATGCGGGCGTCCGATATTCACATTGAGCCGGAGCGTTCCACCACGCGCATTCGATATCGCGTTGATGGTGTTCTTCGACGCGTCGTGGAGTATCCGCCAAACATGCATCCGGCGGTAGTTTCGCGCATCAAAATTATGTCGAATTTAAAAATCGACGAGCAGCGCATCCCGCAGGATGGACGCACGGCCGTGACGACGAAAGATAACCGTGAAATGGATCTTCGCGTGTCTTCGTTTCCAACCGTGAACGGCGAGAAGGTCGTGATGAGAATTCAGGACAAGTCGCGAAAAATTCCAACACTGGAGGAGCTTGGGCTGGAGGGGAATAGCATGAAGTATTTAAAAAAAGGGTTGGAAGCGCCGAATGGAGTTATTCTCACTTCGGGCCCCACGGGTTCCGGAAAGACGACGACCCTGTACGCGTGTTTGAATATTTTAAATACGGCAGAAGTAAATATTTTGACCATTGAGGATCCGGTTGAAATTCAAATGGAAGGATTAAATCAAAGCCAAGTGCACGCCGATATTAATTATACGTTTGCAACCGGCTTACGCACGGCCCTGCGTCAAGATCCGGACATCATCATGGTCGGTGAAATCCGCGACCGCGAGACCATGGATACAGCCATTGAATCTTCGCTCACAGGCCACCTTGTGTTTTCCACGATCCACACGAACAGCGCCGTGGAGACACTCACGAGAATTGCGAACATGGACATTCCGGCGTTTTTGATGACGGCAACGATTAATCTCATTATCGCCCAGCGGTTGGTGCGCAAGATTTGTACGAATTGTCGGGCTGAAGCTCCGGCTTCTCCGGAGATTTTGCAACGCGTAAAACGCGCCATTAAGTTCCTCCATCCCGATGAAGCGAAAGGGCTGGATCCGGCCGTACTTGCAGGGCTGAAGTTTTATGAGGGCAAAGGCTGCGATCAGTGCGGAAAGAGCGGATATTTTGGGAGGTTGGGTATTTACGAAGTGATGTGGATGAACAATCGTTTGCGCCGTCTCATTCTGGATCACGCCCCATCGATGGAAATCGAAAAAGCCGCTATGGAAAGCGGCATGGTTGGTTTGGAACAGGCGGGAATTATCAAGGCTTTGAAGGGAGAAACGACGCTTGAAGAAGTGTATTCTGTGGCGCGCGAATCGGAGGTGGAAGAGGCGGACGAGTTAGCCCAGACGGCGGCAGCCGTGGCGGCGACGGTACCAGTGGTTGTACCAGTTGCCGCGCCGATTGTGACCACTATTGTTGCGAATGGTAATGGAAACGGGAAGCCCGCCGTCAGCATGAATTAAAAAATCTTTATGCCAAAAAAAGCTCAAGAATTTCTCGTCGATAGCGCCCTGGGAGAGAAGAAGTTTGAACTTCCGGGAGCTCCGGGGACCGCGGTGTCCGAAGAAAAAATCGTGCTGTCGATCGAAGAGGGCGCCGTGCCCGTTTCGCTCCTCAAGGAAGCATCTCAGAAATTGAAGGATGAGAAGAATTTTTTTGTGCGTCTGGATGAAGCCGTAAAATCCTTCGGAAAACCAAACCCAAAAGACAAAGCCACGTTTTTCCGGCTCATGGCGATTATGATTAATGCGGGGATTCCGCTCATCAAATCGCTCGATACGATTATGGATCAGACGGTGAATCATCGTCTCAAAACCGCCATTTTTGAAATCGCCCGTGGCATTGAAAAAGGGGGAACTTTATCTGAATCCATGGCGCGCTACCCCAATATTTTTTCCGATGGTCAGCTTGGTTCCATACGAAGCGGCGAAGCTTCCGGTCAGCTCAATAAAGTGCTGAAGCAACTTGCCATCGAGGTGGAAAAATCCGCTTCGATCGGGCGAAAAGTGAAAGGAGCCATGATGTATCCGGCCTTTATCATGGTTGTGATGATTGGCGTTGTGGCGGCCATGATGATCCTCGTGGTTCCAAAAATCGCTGAGATTTTTACGCAGACCGGAAAAGAACTCCCACCGCTCACGAGGGTGGTCATTGCAACGAGTCATTTTATGCAGAATCAGTGGGCGTGGATTTTTGGCGGAGTTTTTGGAATTATTCTCGCATTCATCGGGGCGCGCCGGACGGTGCAAGGCCGTTATGCGACCGATTGGCTCGTTCTCCATACGCCGCTTTTTGGATCGCTCATGCGAAAGTCCATTCTCGCACGCTTCAGCCGTTCGCTCGGCAATTTGCTTTCCAGCGGCGTGCCCATCATTCAGGGTCTCATCATTAATGCAAAAGGCCTTGGGAATGAGATTTATAAAAAGCGCGTCATGCTCGCTTCCGAGGATATTAGCCGCGGAATCCCGCTCGGGGAAAGTCTTCGCGATACGCCAGAATTTCCCGCCATGATGGTGCAAATGATCGCGGTGGGCGAAGAGACCGCGCAGCTGGATAACATTGCGGCAAAGATTGCCGAGTATTACGAGGACGAAGTGGATACCGAAGTGGCGGGTTTGTCGAAGGTGCTTGAGCCGGCGATTTTGCTTGTAGTGGGAGTGGTGGTCGGAGGCATTGTCGCTGCGATCATGTTGCCCATTATTCAGCTCACGCAAACGAGCGGAGCGTTATAGAAAATGAAAAACCAAAATGCAAAATTCGCCTTTACGCTGCCGGAAATTCTCATCGCCGTGTCAATTTTTTCGGTGGTTTCGCTCGTGGTATCAACGATGTACATTCAGTCTTTCCAGGAAACGCGCCGAGCGAATTTACAGAATCAGGTGTATGAGGATGCGCGGTTTATTATGGCGCGGATCGTGCAAGAAGCGCGTGATGGGATGATCGATTATGACGAGTATTACAATCAAAATGTGGTGATGCCTTCGCTTGCAGCGGGTGTTCCGATTTTGGGAATTGCTCCAGGCACGCCACAGAATTTCGGCCAGAATTTCGGCCGGTACTATTCCTCGTTTTTTCATCCCGGGCAGGATGAGGCGCTCGGGTTCGATTGCAACGATGCGCCAAGTGGAGGGGAGCCGTATGTATCTAATCCGGATCGTAATTTGAAGCGCAATCAGCGAAATTGCGTTCTTTTGCGAAAAACGATCGACCGCAACACGGGAGCCAATCCATTTAAAGGAAAGTACAGTGCTGCGGTAGCGAATAAAGAGGAAGATGCTTTTTGTGGGACGGTGACGTATGCCACGGGATCCGGGGCCCTTACTGATCGGCATGGCCAGTGCAGCAGCCTTACCGGTGAGCCGGACTTAGCTGCGGAAAGAGTTCAGAATCAGCTGTATCTTATTTCCGCGGACGGTTGGATGAAGACGATCTTGGTACGAGAAAAAATTGGAGAAACCGGAGCGGGAGCAGCGGCGCAGGAAGTTTATGCCCTTTCGCTCTTGCGCCTGAAGGGTCTAGATAAAAATCATGACGGAACCCCCGACCATTTTGTTTGCGCGGATGATTTTCAGTGTCGCAGCGCCGATGACGTACCCAATGTTGATGAGACCGATCATGGCATTACGCCGGTGACGGTTGGCATTACATCAATTACAGCTGAACTTCCGCGTGATGCCGATTTAACGGAAGGTCCCGTTCCGGACGACCCTCAAAATGATGGTTTTTCAAAAGATTTTGTTCCCATCAGTTCGCTGCGCGTCAATATAAGCCGGCTGAATTTTTTTATTTCGCCGACAGAAGATCCTCACTATGCTTTTTCCGAAGCGACCGCTCTCGAACAGCCGCGCGTGACCATTGTGCTCACCGTGGAGCAAAATCCGTTGACGACCGGCGTATACGAACCATTTGAGCCAGTGACCCTCGTGCAAACAGTCTCATCGCGAGTATTAAGTCCTATACCGGCGCCCCTTTTGATTCATCCATAATATGAAAACTTCTTTCTTCACCCGTGCGGAAACCATTCTCGAAGTCGTTGTTGCGATTTCGGTCATTATGATTATTCTCGCGCCGGCATCAGGGTTGTATATAGCATCCGTGCGAACCGTCGCAACGAATCGAAATGATTTGACCGCCGCAGCCTTGGCCGAAGAAGGGATCGAGATCGTGCGCAATATCCGCGATACGAATTTTATGAAATTTTCCAATAAGGCGCGGGATTGTTGGAATACGGTTCCGGGGCATACCGATGGGGCAACTTGTGATGCCGCGGCGAATAAAATTGCCGAAGGAAGCTATCGGCTTTTCGTGAATGCTGATAACACGAGCCCCAATTATTTGAAGTGGAGTTTGAATTCAGCCACCGCGGTGCTGCATGAAAATGCAGAGGGGAAGTATGATTTACAGGGAGAAGATGATGAGGATTATCGATTGCGCTTGGATGCATTGGATATTGCTGTTCGTCCGGAGTGCACGAATGCGCCGGGCGAAGCGCGCGCTCCCCCAGACTGCCATGTTCATTTTCAGGATGATACGCATTTGTACTACCATGCGGCGGGGTCGGCGGGGAGCGAGAGTCCTTTTTATCGAGAGGTGACCATTGAATATATTAACTCGATTGAACCGCCAGCGGGGCCGGATTGGACCGCCGGCGTTGATGTGATAAAGGTTTTTTCCCGGGTGCTCTATCGTACTGGTACAGCAGTACGCGCTATCGAACGCGTTGCCTTTTTAACAAGAGAGCCATCATGAAAAAGAACAATCCCCGTTCCGGCGTTTCGCTCATCATCGCCATTGTGTTTGTGTCAGCGTTGCTCCTCGTCATGGGCGGGTTATTCGAAATTCGGATTCGTGTCATTCAAGCGGTTGGAAATCGGGAGACCGAAGCAAAGGCGCAGTATTTGGCCCAGTCAGCCGTGGAGTTGGCAAGTTTTTGGGCAGCCACACACGGGGTGGGGGTTAATACGGCAGACGCTGCCATGGATTTGAGTCCGCTTATTTCGGCGGCCGTGGAGCTTGGGATTACCAATTGTGCAGATATAGATAATGACGCGACCAATGGACCGGCTATTTCTTGCGTTGGAGTTGAAGTGGTGAATCGGCCGGCAGATGCGCAGAAAGTGAGCTTTGATGGCGCCTTGTACTATAGCGCTCCGATACGCGGGAGTGGCGATAGTGCCGGAGAAAGTGTCGATTGCGGGGCAGTAGCGGCGGCGGAAATAGTGTCGGCGGATCATTCGTGCAATTGGAATCGGTTGTATGTGGGCCGGACCATGGAGATACCGCTGTATTATGAAGATGCGGATGGAGCAGTGACGAAATTAGATTTTTCGGCAGGCTCAACCGAGGAATTTAAGTTGAGAATACGGACGCCTGAAAATATTATTTTGTATCCGCCGGTAATAGATGGCCTCGGGGGCGAAAATACCGATTATCGTGATCCTGAAAAAGATCCGGTACTTGTGCAGTGGAGTATTTTTAATGCAGAAGGTAGCGGCGCCTTGACTGCCCTTGACCTAAAAGATGGGGCGAAAAGAGATGTTGTTCCAGAAAATACTGAAATATCCGGCGGCCAAATAAATACTGCAAATCTTAACTCTTATCCAGATATAGAGGAGCTAGATCATTTAGAAAATTCTATTATTTTACAGTATAAAGTTAGCTCAGATACATTCCAAAAACATAAAGGAAAAAATATAACTAGCGGTCCAACAAATGGACAGCCGCAACTCATTGGAAGCGCCATCGATAACTATGATCGTCCAGTGCTCCGTTTATCTCTTGTGGGCCAGCCGCAACGTAATGTAAGTGAAGACAATGAGACGTTTTCATATTTAGATGGTGATCTTAATGAAAGGAAGTTTGATGTGCCGTATCTGGAGTATCAGGTTCTTACAAAAGAAGATGCTGCGTCAGACAGTAAAAGCTTAATTATCGGGCGGGCAGAAATCGGAGGATTTCGGAAAGAATTCAGAAAATATCTGAAGCGGAAAACCTCTGCTTCTGGCTTTGCCATCGAGAGTTTTTAGGTTGACTTCAGGGGTCAAATGGTTATAGAATCAGATACTTTATGGATACACGAGAAGTATCTGAAGGTAAATCACCTCGGGGGCCGCGACTACGCGACCAGAATGTTGGGCGTATTCCAAGCGTGGTTCGGAGGCTTTCTTTAGCAGCTGCTGCTGCAGCTGCCATTGTTTTGGCGCCGAAAGTTGCCCGCGCAGGTACTCCTTTTGATGAGGCTGTGAACGGAACTCCGGGTCCATTCCGAGAAGCTGCGAGGGCTCAACTTGCTCCTGGCCCCGCCGTGGATCGATTTGACATGCTTTATTCCACACGTGGTGATGAAAGCCTAGATTTTTCCCGGGTGAGGTTTCGTGCAGAAGAGGTATCTGGCGAAGAGGAGCCAGGCGGAGGAGTTATCTTCAAAAGATTAGGTGGCGTTGATCGCATGGCGGTGAGCAGTCCTGATCCAGGAATTCCTGACTCCATAGTGCTTGCATTTCTTCGCCCTGACGGCAGAGAAGATACGGTACGTCTTCCCGGTATTAATCCAGACGGTACATCGTCGGGTGGGTTTGATATGAACGGCGTTCAGCGTTGGTCTGAGGATGATAGTTGTGTGAATGGTGGAGTTACGTTTCTCCATCCTTCTGCCCACAATCCACGAGAGTTGAAAATTGCAGTGAACATGCCGGTTCCGGCATGGGGAACCCTAGATGAAGATATCTACCGCGTCTCCATTGATACTCCCGCCACCAATTTCTGCGCGGATATTGCAGACCGCATTGCAGCAGCCGCCGCGGCTATTCCTAGCCAAGATCCGTGCGCGGCCGGAATTCTGCAGTGCAATGCGGAAAGCTACCCGGGCAATCGGGAACTTCGTGCTCCTGAGACACCCGAATTTGAAATTGTAAATATGGGGTCGAATCACATGTTGAAATGGGATTCGGCAACGAATCAATACGATATATACATGGAGCGTGGAGATGATGGTTGTTATGTAGAAGAACTCGGTCCCCCTTACGGTGGACCGCCACCAAATTTCGACGAAGGTTTGGGTCTCCCCGACGCCCTCCTCACGCAGCCCCTGAATCTTGGCGGCCGCTTGATTTACCCATACGTTTCCGAAGCCCCCGGCGCGAATGGCCGCCCGCAACTCGAGGCGATGGCTTTTGAAATGAATGCTGACGGGAATCCATGTGAAATTCCTGTGACGATGGACTGGGATGATGAAGTAGAAGTGGATGATGACGGAGATGGCATGAATAACGATGTGGATAATTGCGCGTGGGTGCAGGAATCTGAAGGTATAAACGTGAGCGGTCCTGCTGGTGTCGCGGACAGCATTGGCGACGCTTGCCAAACCACATGTGCCAACTGGCCGGCGGTGAACCCGCCCGCAGATTCAACCTCATCGGATTTTTGGGAATGCGCCGGAGGCACAGAAATTTCCGGATACAGCCATGCGTACGTACGAGGCGATGGTTCAAGGCTGTTCACGAACTTTGAACTTCCTGACGACGAGTTTGTTGACGGAGCGCTTGATCTTCCTGCCGGAGGTGCTTTCTACTGGCTCCACGCGGAGGCGGCGCAATTTGAAGGTGACGAAGTGCCAAGCCCCGAATTTCATTTTCCGCCCGGGAGTTCCGCGGATATAGAAGTTTTGTCCCTCACTCATCCGAATGGAGACCCTGGCGATGCCACATTCACCCATCTTCCTTATCCACCTGGGTCGGCGGAAGTGACTTCTTCTCTCGAAATTGACACACATCATTTTGAACCCGGACTAGGAGACGCGCTTGGTCTTTCCGCGAGCGTTGTGCGTGGCCACGCTGGTGATGAAAATTTATGTTTGGAATGCGCGCCCGGATGCTCGGCAGAATGGCCATCGGTTTCTGAAGGATGCGATGGAGTAGTTGATGATAATTGTAACGGTGTGGTTAATGAAGGTTGTCCGTGCACGGTTGGACTTGGCATTTGTGTGGCACCCGGCGTGATAAACGAGGTTGGAGATTGTGCAGGAGAGAGCGATGTTGATCCTACGGAAGAAACGTGCAACGGTCTTGATGATAACTGTAATGGAAGTACCGATGAAGATATCGCACCGAGCGCCTGTTTATCGGATTGTGGTCCCGGTACGGCGGTATGTGTCGGTGGTGTTTGGGACTGTGATGCCCCAGATCCTCAGCCAGAAGAAAATTGTGATAATGGAATAGATGATAATTGTAATGGTTCAACAAATGAGGGTTGTCCATGTTCCGTGAGTGACGGTGAGTGTGAAAGATCCGGAACGATTCAGTTAGACGGAAGTTGTGGCATTGAGCCTGGAGGAGAACCATGCAGCAGAGATGGTGGTCCTGGCAATGACGATGGAGGCACCGGAGAGGATGCCGGGGGAATGGACGATGGTGGACCGGGCGATGACTCCGGTGATGGTCCCGGAGGTCCTGACGCACACGTCGAAGGGGTGGATGGAGGACGCGGAGGAATGGATGCAGACTCCGAAAGCCCCAATGACCATCCCGGAGGCGGCTGTCACTGCGCCATGCA
>ORJL010670900.1_pt1 | contig 25067 bp, 16 predicted proteins | sample 1779941 | NCBI WGS metagenome assembly ORJL01 (sample SAMEA104232317, study PRJEB22302) | groundwater metagenome | biome: forest; feature: aquifer; material: groundwater | place: USA | collected 2011-08-07 | depth 5.8 m
CCCAAGGCTTGAAAAGGTTGAAATACCACCTACCGTGCCATAGGTCTCTGATATCTGACTACTGCCCCCGCCACCGGTCCACTCATCGCGCGCCATGAACGAGCCGACGGCGATCACCCGGCTGGCCGTTGCCGGGATGGTCATTGTGTAATTGCTGTCGCCGTTTACATATGCATAATTATTGTCAAACGTATTTGTGGTGAACATATCCTTTGTGAAATAGTGATTACGAACAGAGTCGAAATAGAGCCACGCATGGCCCGTGCAGGTCCCGCTGAAGACAAGATCGAATGAATATTTTATAAGCGTTGAATCGGTCCCTGCCGTTGCAGTTGCGACCGCGTGCTGCTTGCCATTGTTCGCGTTGTCATCGTCCGTAAAATCTATTGAAACGGACATGCCATAGCTGTCCTCTGCGCTCCCTGTGGCGCCGGCCGCAACGGCACCGGTCGTTGCCGCGACAGTGGATTTATTGGATGTGCCCGTTGCCTCCCTGTCCGATGCGCTATCGTTCCTATAGCCTTTGAGTTTCACCGCGCATGAGCTTCCATCATCGAGCCATATATCCACAAAACTCCCGCCGAAGCTCGAAACATTGGGATTGCTTGTATTGGCATCATAGATAGGCAGAAACTCGAACGCCTTGGTCTCGCCTGACACGCTGATCAATGCATGGATGCCACCGGCCTTACTGTTCTGCAATATTTCCGCGTTCTCATTTCCCGCAGCATTAACTATCGAACGGCCAAATTTTTCGGCGCTGGTCGTACTGTCTATAAGCAAGCCATCGAGCGAGCTTTCAAATAGTGATGTCCCGTCATGCGCGCCAAGTGAAGTCCCGATCGAGAGGTTCACCACGATCGGCTTCTTGGACTCCTGCGCCTTTTTGAACATATAGTTCACGCCGTCCGTCACCTTTGTCGAAAGCCCTGTTGTATAAGCGGAGTATGAACTCCCCTTGAAGGACGGTTCATCCAGCCTCACCGAGATTATCTCCGCCTCGGGGGCAACGCCCAAAAATGTCGAGTTACCTCCGGCGGCGATGCCGGTCACGTGGCTTCCGTGGCCGATACTACTTGAATCGGTGGCGGCCCCGCACGATCCATCTGTGATCGCCTCTCCTGTGTATTCATAGCCATAGCTATTATCAATTTCGGTGGGCGCATTGCCGCTCCCTGACTGGTCCCAATACGCCAGGATACGCCCGGCAAAGTCGGCATGCTCGCAATCTAATCCCGAATCAGCAACGCCGACGATCACCCCGCTACCTTTATATGCACTACCGCCTGTTGTGCCGCTCCCCGCCTGAACCGAGCTGACATAGGTGGTTTCACGCGCATAGTCCATCTTTGCGCGCATGGGCTTTGCCGCCTCGACATAGATGATGGCCTCTGAATCCTCCAGAACTTGAAGCGACCTGATTGGAATTGCGGCGGTCATGATATCGCCGATGACCGTGCGAACCTCACCGCCAATATCTTCTATTAATGATCTCACCTCATCCGCACGACCGCTCGCGGCCTTCACAAAGGCATCGGCCATTTGAACGCCGCCAACGGACTTTGCCCCGAAAGATGCCATTGCATTGGCCGAAAAAATGGGCCCTTGCGCCATCATGCGCAGCATCGGGTCGATCTTGGTCCCGGCAAACGCCGTGCTTGAAATCAGGCATAAAACGATAGCTAAACGTTTGAACATTTATTTTCCCCCTAATATGTAGTTGCAAAGCTTGCTTTGCCGACTTTCGTAGCGCAGGACTTTAGTCCTGCTTAAACTGGCAGGTCTAAAGACCTGCGCTACACACCTTGGCAGAGCAAGCTCTGCCACTACTTTTTCGTCGTCACCTGCACCGCCCCCTCTATCACATCCACAAAAGATAGCCCGGCAAGATCCTTCAGCGCATAGGCAGGTATCGTCCCCGTCACAATGGAACCCGCTGGCAGATATGGGATCACGCTCCTATATTTGAAACCAACCGTTTTAAGGGCATCTTTTTGCTTCTGCCCCACCGGCACATTTGTGCGAATGAATACCTCCACCTCTACATTTACAATGTCCTTCCATAATATCTTTGACTGGCCGTCCAGTTTTTGCCATCCGGCAAATGGCTCCTTAAATTGCTTATCAGGCGCCTGTCTTGCAAGGCTAACCCCGCAGAAAATAAAGCAAATCACCACGACCAAGGGTATTATCTTCATAATATTGAAATCGTCCGCCTACGGCGGACGATCTCCTCAGATAGTGTCATGCTTCATCCCCGATTTCCCCCATTCGCCAACATTCTCCACTCCCGCACCTTTCAGAGAAGCATGGCACTTGGCTAGCATTCTCCCATAGTTCCGTTATGTAAGGTCTGGCACTTGGTTCATTATACAGGAGGGTTAAATGAATTGCACGCGGAAAAATGCGGGTTAAGATAATGTCCCCAACAATCGCTGATGTTCCGAGATCAAATAAAGTGGGAAATTTATGACATTGCCGTCCCTTTTTAAGTTTCGAAGTGTTGTCCGGCATACGAACGGAGGATCGAACCGGTCGGCAAAGGACCTAAGGCTTTTACTTTTGACATTAATGCCGGCCTTCACTTCTAACGGATAGACCAACCCCTTTACTTCGCAGACAAAATCTGTCTCGGCCATTCCCGCCTCGGTCTTCCAATAGTAGAGGCCGGCATCAAACGTTGTCACTAACTGCTCTGCAACATAATTTTCAACGAAGGCCCCGCCAAACTCGGTGAACAGGCTATCGCCCCGCGATAACACTTCTACCGGAACATTGGCCATGGCGCCCAAAAGCCCGACATCAACAGCATAGGCCTTAAAACAGCTGTTGTCACAAAAACCCTTCAGGGGACTTTTGCACATGGATAATAAGAATGACCGATAGATCAGCCCGGAGTGATCCAGCCAAAGCAGTGCGTTCTCGTAATCTCTGGCACGGGCACCCTTGCGCACCGCCGAAAACATGAATTTTTTGTTCTCTCTGGCCAACTGCGCCGGAATGGAATTCCAGATCTCCGTTAATTTTGGGATGTCGGATGACGGGGCATGTTTCGCAAAATCAAGGACATAGGAATTGATTATCTCCGAGTGTATCTTCCTCACCTCGAAGAGGTCGTTCTGTTCCGAAAAATATCTGACCGCCTCAGGCATCCCTCCGATAAAATAATATTTTCTCAACAGATTTATAAGCTCTTCATGAAAAGGTTCAGCTAGCGGGGTTATCCGGTCCATCCCCTCCAGCAATTTTCGATACTCTGTCTTTCCCAACGCATCCAAGAACTCAAAAAAGGACATGGGATGGAGATCAAGAAAATTAACCTTCCCGACAGGGAATGATTTTGGGGTGGAAAGCTTGACTCCAAGGAGCGATCCGGCGGCAACGATATGGAACTCGCCCGCCTGTTCTTCAAAATATTTAAGTGAATTGAGCGCGTTGTTCGAACTTTGTATCTCGTCAAAAAATATCAGGTCTAACGCCGGTCTTATTTTTTTCCCCACATAGATGGACAGATTTTCAAGAATAGCCGTGGGGTTCAAACTTCCGCTGAAAAAACCCTCTAATTTTGGGTCCTCTTCAAAGTTAAAATAGAAGGAATTTTCGTATTCCTTTTTTCCAAATTCCTTCAATATAAAGGTCTTCCCCGTTTGCCTTGCCCCTTTTAACATCAATGGCTTTCTTCTGGGCGAGACCTTCCACTCCAACAGTTTATCGTATATATCCCTCTTCATACAGACTATTATAGTGAAAATGTGGGTTTATGTCAATAATTCATATGAATAATGGGATAATTTGGTTGAAGATTACCATTATCCAAACGCAACAAACTCCGCTAAAACCAGCCAAAAACCCAACTTTTCGCCGAGTATAATGTCATACTTGGCGAAAACCATGATTATGCAAAAAATCCTGCCCGCGGGAATGATCACACCGCCAAGAGGGCGAGCAAAGGGATGGGAACAACGTCTAATTGATCGATCGTGAACACCTGTTGGCCGCGATAACCAACGATCCCCTTCTTATATTTTATGATCTGCTTCAGGTCTTTCTTGTTCAAGACTAAAGAACACTTTATCTCTATTGGAAAGATTTTCTTTGAACTCACGAGCGCAATATCAACCTCCTGTTCTGCCTTGATGTAATATGTATCAAAACGGCGTTTAAAAAGTGAGGAGATGACACCTTCGATCATTGAATTCCTCATATCACTGTTCTCGCTGCATATTTTTTGGGTCAGTGCAAAACAATCTTCCATATTTTTTTCCCATGCATGCATTGCGTGGAACACGAACGGATCGCAGAAGTTCACCTTTTTCGCCTTCTTGATCGCCGCCTGAAATTTGTCCTCGCGCAGGGCATATTGGATGAAAATGACGTCCATTTGTTCAAGTATATTGAAATAATTGGCCACTGTCTGGTGATGTTCGATGGACATTTCAGCAGTGATATTGTGCAGTGTGATCTGCTTTGCGATCCTTGGGATAAGCGCCCTAATGATCTCCTTTAAATACGACTCTTGTTTGCCTTTTTTCAGCATGTCTCCGACGATCCACTGGGCATATGTTTTATAAACAGCCGGCGATATTAAGTTGTTCTTCGCATGATCATTGAGGGCAACGACATATCCGCCCGTAAGCAGATATTTATCAAAATAGCCAAATAGCTCGGCAATTCGCCCCGTTTCACCGGCTTCTATCTGAAAGCCACTGTTAAATCTATCCCTTGCACCGGCAAATGACGCCGCAAGGTTTTTGTCCTGCAGAGAGACATATTCAAAGAACGAAAGAGGATGGATATGAAAATCCTGTTTTGGCGACATTCCCCTGCGCCCCGGAAACCTCATCATCGCCTCTTTCAGGATCACGCTGTCCGAGCCGGTGATCAACACGCTGCCATTGAAAAAAAAGCCTGTGTCGGCAAGATATTTCACAGCCCTGTCCCACTCGCGGACATAGGTTATTTCATCAATGAAAAGGCAGAAGTATTCGCCTTGCTTTATCTGTTGTTGAAATTGTTCTATCTCGAACAAGAGTTGTTTGTAATTATCGATCGTGTCGCATGGCAGGTAATATATCTGCGCCGGAGCGATCTTTGATTCGTTCAACAAGCGCAAGATCATCAATTTGAGCAGTGTTGATTTGCCTATCTGCCTCCCTCCGGTCAAGATATAGATCCCCGGCACCATGAGCGGAATTTCGTCTTCCATCCCAGAGCGATAAACATAAGGCAGATTCTTTAGGCGCATCAGGTGCGGGTCGTATTCTTTGAACTCGTCAAGGCTCTTTTTGAAGAGATTGTGTATGGCAAAATCACTCATAATACTAGCATGTTAGCATAAATTATGAGTTTTGTCAACTGTCATTATCCAAGTTTGGATAATAGCCATTATCCAAACAAAAACCCTGTCCATGGGAATGGCGGGCAGGGTGGATAATTTTCATCTGACCCAAGCTGATTCATTTCATCTTCTCTCGCAACGATTTTAGGATCTCTTGCACGCCTTTGTCTTTTTTCATCGTGGCGGGCATTTTTCGCAACATACCGTTAAAGAAATCTGTTGTGGATTTGGAGGGTTTTACCTTGAAAGAGCGGTAGGTCAAGATGCCATTGAATGTTTTTTGGGCTTCTTCATACCTTTTAAATTCCCAGAGTGCATAGGCAAGGACAAATCGCGCCTCATACTCAGAGATATCGCCCCCGCCAGTTTCATTCCAAAATATGCCGGCGGATTTTTTCAACCCCTCGGTCGATTGCCATTTCTCCTTTGTTGCTCCTAATAGATATTTGTGATAGAGGGCATGGTCTAATGTTGATGTTTTTGCAAAAGTTGCAATTGCATTGTCCAACTTGCCTTTCTTATACCAAGCAAGGCCGCAATTGTAATAAACCCCTGCATCTTTTGAATCGATCTCTATCGCCCTTGTGAAAGCGGCTATTGCCTCATCCAACTTGCCTTGACCTGCCAAAATAACGCCGCGACCGTTATAAGCCGGTGCAGATTTTGGATTGATCTCTATCATCCTTGTAAAATCAGTCATTGCATTGTCTGGCTCGCCCTTATCCACCCAAGCAGCAGCACGATTATAATAAGCCCATTCAAATTTTGGGTCGATCTCTATTGCCCTTGTGTGATCGGCTATCTCCTCATCTAACTTCTTATTGCCTCCCAAAGCAATACCGCAGTTGGTGTAAGCCAACGCACTTCTTGGATCGATCCCTATCGCCCTTGTATAATCGGCTATTGCACTGTCTAGTTTGCCCTTATTTCTCCAAACTCCACCACGATTATTATAATCAAAACTTAAATATTGTCTCAATGAAAGGGGGGTGTAGAGCTTATAATTGGCATTCGAGTTTATAAACATCGAATCAAAGAGCCTGATTCTTTTCCCGATATAAAGGCCGACACATAGATGAAACATCGCTGTTGGCATGCTTTCAATGGCTTCTTTAATTATAGGGTCATTCGTCTCCTCTTTTAATATATCTTCGTATATAAATACCGGCCGAAGCCCCGCCATTTTCATTGCGGCAAATAGTATCTTCGATATTTCGGTGCACTCTCCTTCACTGTTCCTTAATGCCTCAAGTGCGGTGTATTCTTTTGAATAGTCTCCTTCAACTCTAATGCCGCCACCCTTTTCCAGATATCCCCAAAACCCCTCTAATCCGTCTTTTTCTATTCCATCTATGATTCTTTGAATATCCTGTTTTTTCGCTACTATCTTGCCGGTAGCCTTATCTATAGGAAGCGTCGCCACAAACCAAGTTAACCCTGCCGCCAGCATCTCTTTGTATCTTTCCGAGTTCTCTTCGACCCCTTTTGCCTTTATAATCCTCTTCAGCTCATCTATTGCCGCCTGAACCCTTTCGCGAATCTCGGCATCGAACGTTGTATTCGGATCTAGATCGTCCAGCACCCACGGCAGGGGATCTCCAAGCCGCCCTTCGGTGAGTTTCCTGTATTGTTCATATTTATGTGGGTCCGGTTCATATTCCTTATCCAGCGCATATTCCTTGACCTCGTCTGCCTCAACGACCCCGTCCCCCTTGCCTATGACACATGACCTTGCATCCTTTGCGGGGCAGTAGAGCCCGGCATAATTTGTAACATTGTATCCATGATCCAAGGCATCGCATGAGTCTCCCGCTTCAAGCATATCCTGATATATCCCATAAGCCAGCTGGTCCGATCCTTCCGTAAAATTGATCTTGCAGTCTGTCATTTGCCGCCTCCGATTATGCGACTGCTTATAACCATCCACTATATAATGTCAAGAAACAAAAAACCCTGCCCGTGGGGATAGTGAGCAGGATGGGATGGGATGGGTTGAATTTTATCTTATTTTCTCAAACAACTCTTTCGGAGACAAGATTATGAACTGCTGGAATATTTCCTGAACTTCCTGCTTCAGGATATGTTTTCTGTTCAACGTAAGAAAAAAGCCTGCTTTACTTTTCAGCGCGGCCGCAAGAATGGGTGCGTCTTTCCAGTGGACCCATTTACCTACAGAACTTACTTCTTCACTTGATGGCTCCGGAATTACGACTAAAGGCAATTCTGTCATAAGCTTCTTGAATTTTTCCAAATGCGCCTTTTTTAGTTTTAAGGAAATGTTTCTTTCAGCTTCGATCAGAACAAGCCTGCTGGTGATGGCCTCTATTTTTCGCGCCTTTGCCAATTTCATGACCAAAGCGGAACCGCCTGTAGGCGACGCAACGGCACAAAAGAGAATATTTGCATCTAAAAACACTCTGATCATACAAGTTGTTTAAGGGCTAATTTCCTGCTGCGGTCATCGATCTTGTCGGCCGCTTTAAACTCCGCTAACCGTTCATCCGTATATTCTTCGATGAATTGCTCTTCCAACAACCATTTTTCTATGCGTTGATATTCTTCGATATCAAGGATCGCCGCAACCGGCCGCCCATTCCTCTCAACGATGTAGGGGGTCTTGCGATACCGGACATCATCCAATATCTGCCCAAAATTCGTGCGTGCCTTAAATGCCGAAACTTTCCTTGTAAAATCAGCCATATAGCCCCTCCTTATTACAGTTTGATTATATTGATTAAATTGATTAAATTCAAGTGAAAAGTTGCTTGGGTAGGTTATTTCATCTTTTTTCGCAGCGACTTTAGGATTTCTTGCACGCCTTTGTCTTTTTTCATCGGGGCGGGCATTTTTCGCAACATACCGTTAAAGAAATCTGTTGTGGATTTGGAGGGTTTTGCCTTGAAAGAGAGATCGGTCAAGATGCCACCGAACATTTCCCTAGCTTCTTCATACTTTTTAAATTCCCAGAGTGCATAGGCAAGGGCAAATTGCGCCTCATACTCCGAGATATCGGCTCCGCCCATTTCGTTCCGAAATATGCTGGCGGAATTTTTCAACTCCTCGGCCGATTGCCACTTCAACTTTGTCACTGTTAGCAGATTATTGTAATAGATGCTTTGATCTAATGCCGCCGCCTTTGCCATATCTGCAATTGCCTTATCTAAATAGCCTTTGTCTGCCCAAGCAGCGCCGTGATTGTTGTACGCCTCTGCAAATTTTGAATCAAATTCTATCGCCATTGCGTAATCGGCCATCGCCTCATCTAACTTGCCCTTGACTTCCAAAATAACGCCGCGATTGTAATAAGCCTGTGCAAATTTTGGATCGATCTCTATAGCCCTTGTGTAATCGGCCATTGCCTCGTCTAACTTGTCTTTGCCTTCCAAAGCAACGCCGCGCTTGAAGTAAGCGTTTGCAAATTTTGGATCGACCTCTATAGCCCTTGTGTAATTGGCTATCGCCTTGTCTAATTCGTGTTGTTTATACCAAGCAACGCCGAGCTTGAAGTAAGCCCATGCAAACTTTGGATCAATCTCTATCGCCCTTGTGTAATTGGCTATTGCCTTGCCTGACCAAACACCACGATTGAGGTAATCCATACTTAAATATTGCTTTAATGAAACTGGAGTATAATATTTATAATCAAGATTTGAGCTCATAACCGATGGGTCAAAAAACCTGATTCGTTTGCCGATGTAAAGGCCAATACATACATGGAACCGCTGTGATGCATTTCCCCGCAAATCTTCAATGGCCTCTTTAATTAGAGGGTCATTTATTTTCTCTTTCAGGATATCTTCATGCACAAATATTGGATTAAATCCTGCCATCTTCATTACAGCAAATAGGATCTTCGATATTTCGCTGCATTTCCCCTTTTTGTTCTTCAATGCCTCGATCGCGGTATATTCCGCGGTATATTTATCTGAAGGACCACCCTTAACTCTAATGCCACCGTTATCTTCCAGATATTCCCAAAACCCTTCTAATCCGTCCTTTTTAATTCCGTCTTTAGTTCTTTGAAAAAGCTGCTCTTTCATCACTATCTTGCCGGCGGCCTTATCTATGGGAGGGGTCGCCACAAACCAAGTTAACCCCGCCGCCAGCATCTCTTTGTATTTGTCCGAGCCCTCTTTAATCCCCTTCTCTTTTATGATCCTTTTCAGCTCATCTATTGCCGCCTGAACCCTTTCGCGAATTCCGGATTTGCGGATTTCGGCATCTATCTTCGGGTCTAGATCGTCCAGCACCCATGGGAGAGGATCTCCAGTCCTCCCTTCTATGATCTGCCGATATTTGGCCTGTTCATAGTTATCCAGCGCATATTCCTTGACCTCGTCTGCCTCAACGACCCCGTCCCCTTTGCCTATGACACATGACCTTGCGTCCTTTTTGGGGCAATAAAGTCCGGCATAATTAGTAACATTATATCCATGATCCAAGTCATTGCATGAGGCTCCCGCTTCAAGCAGGTCCTGATATATCCCATAAGCCAGCGGGTCCGATCCTTCCGTAAAATTGATCTTGCAGTCAGTCATTTAGCACCTCCGGTTATGCGACTGCCTATAGCCATCCACCATTATTGTCAAGCCCAAAACCTTTGGAAGATGGAAGATTTTCTCCAAAAAATTATTTGACAATCGGGTCTTTATAAGGCAGGTCTTATAAAAGAATTCAAAAACACCAAAACAAAGGGGTTAAATATGTCCGAAACGCCAATAAAAGCTAAAGTAGAAGAATTTTGTGCAGTAGATTCAAGATTAGCGTCCATCCCAAATTGTGTGGGCGAGATGACGCCAATCGTTACAAAGGCCGTGGAATCATGCACGACGGAACTTTTGGACCCCGCACAAAATGATACTTGCATTAACAGTTATGTGGCCAAAAAATTGTTGGATCACTATACGCTTGAGGAATTAGTGCAACACTATGTGGCTGAGGAAAAGGCACAAAAGATAAACAATTTACGTTCTGATTCAACTGAAAGATTTGACAATTTGTTGGGGCTTGACGTTGTAAGTGATTTTCTTATGTCATCTGGGGATTTTAGCCTTGGCCGGGTGAGGCTGGGCCCCACTCTTACACTATTCAGCCGGCTGGTGATCTCCACCCAAGGCTTTGTTGGAGTGCCTCTGTTGCCGCCACTGGAAAAAACAGAAAAAAAGTGGGTTCATTATAATACAGGGGATTCGAGGATCGAGACATCAACAGAAAAGTATCGGAATGATTATGCAGCTCTTGGAGGAACTCTCGACCTGAAGATTGTTGCTTATCGAGGCTCGAATTCTGCCGTCCTGCTTGGTCTGGATGGTTCGATGGGCAGGGTTCCAACCCACTTTACCATGGGCAGCGCAGCCGCTATAGCCGAATTTATGCTATATGAGAGAAACTCATCTGCCCCAGCGGTCGGCCTTTTCACAGGAGGCGGAATACTTTGTAATATAACTGATGGAGATTGCTTTGGCATGATGCAAAGCGGTGTCCATATTAATTTTTTTTAAAGGCGCTTAATTTAAACAAAGGGGTATAAAATGTCTGAACTCGATCTTTGTATAGATTCATGTATCGTCAACCCATATCACAATAGCCAGAGTGAGATGTGCTATGACCAGCAGCGGATCATAGCAAAAGAACCGCCTGACAAAAATAAGAACATGGGCCCTTCCTATTCTGAATTTCTCATTGCCAAACTTGCAAAAGAAAAGAAAGGCACCTTTGGCTTCCTTGTGGGATGCGAACAGGAAGAATTCAAGGCCGAGCTTCCGGCCTTTGACAATCCTGATATCGACCTTGTAACGGTAACCCTTGGAGGAGAGAGAACCACTAGCCCAAATTATTGCTCCGATATTAGCGCTGATGGAAACGTTATTGCCTTCAGCTCGGATGAAAATGAACTTGTTGATGGAGATACGAATGGCGAAAAAGATATATTTATTTTTGACAAGTTGAAGAAGGAATTTGAACGCATAAGCGTTTCTTCGAATGGCTCTGAGGCAAATAATTGGAGCAGCGCATCGATGATAAGTGGCAACGGCAGATTCGTGGCGTTCAATTCGCTGGCCTCCAATCTTGTGCTAAATGACAATAATGACAAGGCCGACATTTTTGTTCATGACCGGCAAGCCAAGAAAACCGAGCGTGTTAGCGTATCATCTAAAGGTGAAGAGGCGAATGGCGACAGCCATGCCCCCAGTATTAGCGCCGATGGCCGGTATGTAACCTTCAATTCAAGCGCCACCAACCTCGTCCCCTACGGAAAGGAAGGAATTGACGATGTGTTTGTCTATGACCGCCAAACCAAGAAGATCAGTAAGGCCAGTGCTACATTTGAAGGATTGGATCCAAACGGAAGCAGTGGTATCCCTGCTATAAGCGGCAACGGCCAATTTGTGGCCTTCGGTTCATGGGCGGACAATCTTATATCGAAGGATACAAATAACGTCTATGACCTCTTTTTGCGCGATCTGGTCAACGATTCGATCAACCGGATATCGGTCCCTTACGCCGCCGGCAGTGGCCAGTCAGATCACAACAGCAGCAGGCCGGATATCAACGCCGATGGAAGATTTATCGCCTTCCATTCAGGGGCATCAAATCTTGTTAAAGGTGACGATAATGATAACTGGGATACATTTGTATATGATACCGAGGGCGCAAAAGCAACAAGTTGCACGATTGATGGGGGTGGCAATGCAATGTACCCTTCTATTAGTGATGATGGAAAATTTGTCGCCTTTGCCTCTGCCTCGGCACTAACACCTGACGATACAAATGACAGGGTCACAGATGTCTATGTCTGCGATCTGGAGAATGACAAGATAGCCCGGGTAAGCAGATCAAAGGACGGCAGTGACGGGACAGCAGATGGTTGTAGTGACGCTGCGATCAGCGGAGACGGCCGGTTTATTGCCTTCGATGCATGGTCGGTGAGTTATGATACGACTAAAAAGACATATGTAGAACGTGCAGAGCGTAGCGATATATTCTTAGCAAAGAATCCGTTGTTTAAAGAAAAAGAGTGAGAGAAATCATTTGACAATCATTTCTTTATAGGGCAGGTCTTATAAAGGAATTTAAAGGCACCAAAAACAAAGGAGTTAAATATGGATAAAACACAAATAGAACAAAGAGTACGAGATATAGTACAGGGGGAGTGGGGATTATGCGTTATGGATACAAGATATAATTCCGTTTCAAATTGTATAGATGAGGTGACACCAATTGTTACAGAGGTTGTGGAAACATGCGATGCGCAATTCGGGGATGATGGGACAAAAATAGCGGAGAAGGATATTTGTATTAACAAAAACGTGTATGGTAAAACCAAACCATTATTGGATCGTTATAACTCCCTGTTAATAAAAGCGAAGGTAGAAGAATATTGCACAGCACATTCATCCATTCCAAATTGTCCAGAGCAGGTGACACCAATTGTTACAAGGGTTGCGAGATCATGCGGATCAGAATATTCGAGTGAAACACAGATAGCGCAGAAAGATTCCTGTATTGACGAGAACGTGACTGAAGAATCCAAACGATTATTGGAACTCTATGATCTGTCGGATCCGTTAAAAAAAGCGAAGGTAGAGAAAGTCTGCGCAGATTCAAGTTTCGCGTCCATCCCAGATTGTGTGGGTGAGATAACACCAATCGTTACAAAGGCTATGAAATCATGCACGATTAAATTTCCGGACCCAGCACAAATAGTAGAAAAAGATTCCTGTATTGACAGGGGCGTGACTGGGGAATCCAGACGGTTATTTGGACTCTATACGAACGAACAAAATCTTAATATTTTAGCAAATATGCTCGAGATGTCCAATGAGCTAAACAGACTTTATCTGGAAGTGGAAAACAGTGGTGTTATTGATGACGAAACCAAGGCAGCGATCTCTGACGCAGAAAAGAAATTGAATGAATTGGGTGAATTTAAATTTAGCGGCGATACTGACACACTTACGAAACTGCGGGAATCATATTCCAATCTCAAAGACCAAATGGATAGGGTAAAAGATGCCGCCGCCATTTTAAAAAGGCATAATAAACGTCAGCTAGATGTAACAAGCAGTTATGCGGTTGTCGCAAACAGTTATGACTTTTTTAGGCTCGGCCTTGGTTTCTCTATCCCGGTTTCGTCACGCCTCTTTATCAGGCCCAGTGCGGATCTTCTGATTACATCTGATTTTTCATCACCCAAAATAGTTCAGTGGCGCATCGATCCAAAAACAGGTGAACAGGTGGTTGAGCGGACGACTGATGACAGAATTACTCAGACTGATATGGGTTTTGATGGCGGCTTAAGTCTTGGCATCATGTTGCATAATGGCCGGGATTTTGCATCTTTTTTAAGGACTGGCGCCTTTTTTGGACGCAAATATAGTCAAAGAGATGCATCCAATAGCGAGACTTTCGGTATCTTTGACGGCGAATTGGAATTTCGAACGGGGGCGGGCGGGGGTATATTTATCGGCGGCGGCGTGTTCGGTGATCTTACAAATAACGAATGGGACCCCATGTTCCAAAGCGGCTTGCGTGCATCGTACTAGATTTTAAGAGAGGAGAATAATATGAACGGGTTAAATTTGCTGGGCCACTATGATTATCAGAATGCAGTATGTTTGAACGATTCTTTTTACAATCCGCAGGATGAGGTCTGTATTGACAAACGCCTGCCGATCACAAAAACACCGCTGGATCGCGGTTATAGCCGCGAATATAAGCCTGCGATAGGCGAACGGCGCTCCGGCTTTGACATCCTGGTCGGCTGTTCCTCTCCAAACAAAGAACCTGACCCGCCAAAATTCGAAAATCCGGACATATCACTTATATCTAAGTCCGGCGACGAGCGGGCAGGTAGAAATAGTCATGTGCCCGTCCTCTCACTTGATGGGAGATATCTTGCCTTCACGTCTTGGGCCACCGATCTGATAGACGATGACGACAATAAAGCAAGAGACGTTTTTATTTATGACCACAGCAACGATAGCATCACACGCGCCAGTCTTTCCAGCGACGGCGAAGAGGCCAATGACGACAATGCCTTCCCATCGATCAGCGCCGATGGGAAATTTGTGAGTTTTACATCTGCGGCAGATAACCTTGTCTCTCATGATACAAATGACAGATATGATATATTCGTTCGCGATGTGGAAAAAAAGAAAACGGAACGGGTCAACATATCCTCTAATGGAGAAGAGGCTAATGGGGACAGTTACCTCTCTCAGATCAGCGCAGATGGAAGGTATGTAACATTTAATTCAGGCTCCACAAATCTTGTTCCTTTCGGCACGACCGGGATAGACGATGTGTTTGTTTATGACCGCCAGACCAAGAAGATATCCCGGACCAGCATTTCAAATGAAGGATGGGAGGCAAATGGCAGCAGCGGGGCACCATCTATCAGCGGTGATGGGAGTCTGGTTGTTTTTGGCTCATGGGCTGATAACCTGACAAGCGGCGATGACAGTGGATACTATGACATTTTCCTCCGGAATCTTGCGACGAGCGCGACAATTCTGGTATCTGCCCCACCGAATACCGGACAAGCCAATGGCAATAGCAGCCTGCCGAATGTAAGCCAGGATGGGCAATCCATAGCATTTATATCCCAGGCATCTAACCTGAAATCCGGTGATAACAGCGATTGGTGGAAACTGTTCGTGGCAGATGCGGAAAATGGCAAGTATAAAAAGTGCAGCGGTTTGAAAATTGTGGAGAGCATGGATGAAATTTATGGAACGAAGATATCAGAAACTGGCTTCTTATCTATCACACCAAAACTAAGTGAGGATGGTAAATTCGTGGTATTTAGCTCCGAAGAACAACTGACCGCTGATGACTCTAACGATGTGGAAGATGTTTATGTGTGTGATACCGACAATGGTGATATCAAGTTGGTAAGCAGGTCCACAAAGGGCAAAGAGGAGATCAACGGTGGAAGCAAGTCTCCTTCTATAAGCAGTGACGGAAGTTTTATTGCCTTTAGCGCGTGCGGCGACCCCTGTTATTACAGCGACGTCTTTTTAGCAAAGAACCCGTTGTTTAAAGAAGGGGAGTAAACAAAAAAACTCTGCCCGTGGGGGTGGCAAGCAGGGTGGGTGATAATAAATCGGTTCAAAATTATTGTCTGCCACGGTTGGAATCTTGTACACATCTATCTCCACTCCAGTGATGAAGTGCACCACATTTGCTTACACATTCACCAACGCTAGGAGTTCTTACTATCCAGTCACCACATTCTACGCCTTCGCTTCCTGGAGCCGGTTTTTTAGAAGAATCGCCACAAGAAGACGGCTCGAGGCCAGGAATAGTTCGACATCCAATTTCTCCTCCTTTTTCATCTATAGAATCCAATCCAGAATCATCCTCCACCATTTTCACAAACATATCCTTTGCCTGTTCATAATACTTCTTCGCTTCTTCTAAATTTGTAGGCATTGTCTTTTTTGCCAAATAGTCATTCCTTATTGCGATCAAATCATCTGGGTCAATTCCCCCGGGACCGTCATCACATTTTTCCGCCAAGTCGATCAATTGTTGCGCCTTTGTCCAAATGTCATTGCCTTTTCTTATGTAACCTGCAACTTCAGCCTGCCTTTGCTGTTCGGTAGCCACCTTCTTTGCTTCTTCCGCCCTTCTTTGCGCTTCAGCCGCAGCCACTTTTTTTGCCTCTAACCGCGCACGTTCCACGCCGACATTCTTTTCGACATCTTCCACGCACTTCTTATTCCCCTTTACCTCGCATTGATAGAACTCGCGCAGAGATTGATAAAGCAGGTCATCCATTGAGTTGACCGGCTTTGATCTGTCACTGACAACCGCCACAACCCCTTGCGGCAGATCATCTAACTCAATAACCTCAAATATCTTTCCAGAGTCATCCACCCATATCGGACGATCTTTGATATATCCCGTGACCTTGCTGCCCAGATCAATTAGGAACGTATCATCCCATTCGCCGTTGTCACAATAGTAGCTACCGCTGAGGTTTGTCGTTTCACCATTCACGTCAAAACCTGAGGCATCCGCATCGGCCAGCGCCCTTTGATACACCCCTGTATCAAAGCACATTCTTACGTTTCCCATATCATTACCCTCCTTTTTGCCCGTCTTTCACGGGCGGTTTTTGTTTTTTTTAATCAGCCCGATGAATCGGGCAACTACACACAGTTATCATGTCGAATAACAATGTCAATGGTAATTATGTGGTAATTCATATTTTGTAGCGCAGACCTTTAGGTCTGCCACTGCTGGCAGGACTAAAGTCCTGCGCTACATATCTATGGAGGGCTAAAGCCCTCCGCTACATAACCAAAACCCGCAAAAAGACTATGCAAGATGGGTGCCAAAAACGCACTTTTGGAGATAAATATTATTTTGGATAACTTGTTGTGTTTAATGAGTTTTTAGACGCTCGCGCGATCGCCAAATTGACTCCGTCTTATGCACATGCCTAAAAGGTGTCCCGAATTTCGAAAAGCCGAACAAAAACTGTTCCGAATAGCGAACACAAGCAAGAGGCTATTGATTTTGTCATTGCGAGGCCACCTGCCTGCCGGCAGGCAGGCGAAGTGGCCGTGGCAATCCCCTGAAATCAATTGGTTATGGGAGATTGCTTCGGGCGAAAAACCCTCGCAATGACAGGCAACTTAACGCTTTATCAACAGCCTCGCCCATCTTTCGGGTTGCACAACAGTTCAGTTAAAAAACTTGACCTGACTATAATGTCCATGGTAACTTTAGTTACCACATGGTAATATAACATGCTTTAATGGGAGGCGAGAATGTTCTTAGTAAACTCTTTGGAGCGGATACTTGGTCAGGCATCCAAAATCAGGATCCTTCAGTTCTTAGTAACGACCGGCGCAGAGCTCAGCGGAAGAGAAATTGCATCTGCCGTTAATCTGTCACATGTAAAAGTTCATACGGCCCTAAAGGAACTGAACCAATATAATATAGTTGATATGCGCTATGTTGGAAAGTCGATCCTATATCGTCTCAATTTAAAAAATGTGATGGTTAATAAGATATTACTCCCTCTTTTTGAAAAAGAGGCTCGCCTTCGGACCGTCCTTTCGAAAAGGATATCAAAATATTTAAAACAACCTTCACCGAAGAGCATTATTTTATTTGGGAGCTTTGCATCGGGCAGGGCAAGGCCAAACAGCGATATTGATATACTTGTAATAGCCTCAAAGAAAAGGGATATCCCCATTCTTGAAGAGTGCTTAAAAAAAGCCGAAATCAGTATCACAATAGGTTTTGGTAATCATCTTGCGCCAATAGTTATGGATGAAGCAGAATTTAAAAAGAGATTCAAACTTTGTTCCCAGATCCGATCATTCAAATTATTTAAAGAAGGCGACCGAATTTCATGATGCCATGATGGAAAGCCTGTCAAAGGGGAAATGGAACGCAGTTGGATTGAACGCTATTCACGCTGGCATATCATCGGCCGATGCGCTATTGGCTTTCTCTAGCGGCGTAAGAAGCACAAGCCCAAAACACGACGATGTGATCAAACTCATCACGTCTTTAGTCTCGCACAGGGATGTAAAAACGAACGTTCCGCATCTACGAAATCTTATTTATATGAAGAACATTGTCGAATATGAGGTCAGGTTAATAGACAAGAATGAAGCGCTCTTATTATCCAAACATGCCTCTCGCTTTTTAGAATGGGTCAAATCAGTACTACCATCAGCCAGTTTTTAGAGGTCATCCGCGAACAAAAGACCCTGCCCGCAGGGTGGCGGGCAGAGTGGGTTTTAAAATATATGAAATTCATTTTACTTTCTCGCTTAATTTTTCGACTCTCGATTGCAAATGATCTATTATTTCTTTAGGGACAATTAATCCATGCGCAGCCGCCTCATGAAACATGCCCATTGATTTCTGATACATCTCAACGGCCTCTTTTATCTTGTACTCTTTCTTCAATATGTCGCCTTTTATGGCATAAGCTTTCCCCAAATTAAAATATGATTCAGAATAATGGGCATCCATCTGAATGGCGTTTTGAAGTTCTTTAATGGCCAATTCTATCTCCATTTTATCAATATATGCCACTCCCAAATTATTATGAATAGCAACAATATTAACACCGGCTGGATTAATTCGAATAATTTCTTTATATTCAGATATAACCTTTTCTGTTTGCCCTGCTTCATCATATATTTCTGCTAGATGAATATGTGCGGCAAAAAAATCCTTATCGATTTGAACCGCATCCTGAAACTCTTCAATAGCTAAATTTACCTGCCCTTTCTTTCGATACAAGATTCCTAGATTGTAATGTGCCTCCACATAATCAGAATATAACTGAACTGCTTTCTTTAATTCAATTGCCGCCGAATCATATTCCTCTTGTAGTATATTGATACGGCCTAGGTTGTTATGCCCTTCGGCGCAATCAGGGTTGATTTGAATCGCTTTTACAAATTCTTCTTTAGCTGAATCTCGCCTCCCAGTCATTAAATAAACCACTCCTAAATTATTATGAGCCTCAAAACAATCGGAATCTATTTGAATTGCCTTTGTAAATTCTTTTTCAGCTAAATCGAACTGCTTTTTACTTAAATAAGAAACTCCTAAATTTCCATGATGTATCGCTAAAAATTCTCTGTTCGTTATGTTGTGCCAAAAATTGAAATATCTCTTATAAAACTGTTCGGCATCTGCCATTTTTAGAGCCGGATCGAAGTAACGTTTCTTCCCACTTAAAACTAAAGCTATTGAGATATGTGTTTGAGATTTGATTGGTAAATTTTTCATGGCTTCGTATTTAGGTAACCCATATACCGGTTCAACCCAAAGTTCCGCCATTTTAAATACTGCGTAAAGTATCTTCGTTTCTTCTGTGCACCAGCCGCAACTATTTTTCAAAGCCTCAAGCGCTGTTGCTTCTATCTCACAATCATTTTGGATCTCTATAAGAGCCAATCCTCCATTTTTCTCAATATAATTTTCGATGTCTCCTAAGTCAGCGACTTTCAGTTCTTTCTTTGCATCTTCAGGAACCTTCGCCAAAAGAATACCTCGCCTGTTCGTAGCCATAACAAAGGCGTAAAGTGAAACACCCAACAATTCATTATAAGCATCTGCCCCTTCTTTATAGCCTTTATACCCCAGTATTCGTTTAAACTCTGCTATCGCACTTTTTATCTTTGTTTTTATTTCCACATTCTCCAAAGTCCATACTATTTCTTCACCTGTTGTTTCTTTGATGTCCGTTGACCAACTTCCGTATTTATTCCTTTCTAATACAAATTTCCATACTTCCTCCTCTTGAATTTTGTAGTCATCTTTGCCAACGGTCTCTCGTTTTTTTTCAACATAATCAGTTTTAAGATATCCCATATTTAGATCTTCATCTTTTACCCCTGCTTTCTTTAACCTCTGATACAAATTCCAAATTGGTGTTCCTTGTTGAAAAGTTACTGTAAAATTAGACATTTTCCCCTCCTATGGACATAAAAAAGATTCTACAAAAAACCCTGTCCGGGTAATTCCGGACAGGGTCTTTGATTTCCCTTTGCAATGGCCAATTTTTACTTGGTTAATGATCTCATCACATTAATCGCGGACTCTGGCGAAGCTGGTTCAACGGGTTGAGCCGGAACCGGTTCGGTTTTGGCGATCACGGAAGATGTCTCGATCGAGCTATATGCTCCCTTTTCCGTTGCGGCATATATCCCGACCTTTGAGTTATTCTTGCCAACCGCGACTTCAAGGACCTTTTTGGCGCCACCCATCGTATCCGAAACATTTGCCCAGTTCTCACCAAAACTACGTGAGACATAAACACCGCTGTCTGTCCCGATATAGACCGTTCCACTCTGTGTTGGATCGAGTGCAACTGAATAGACCGTTCCGCTATCAGTTAAACTGGCTGATTGTTTCCAATCAGCTGTGCCACCAAGCGTCCCAGCAAAGAGTCCATCAGGACCGCTTGCATAAATTTTCTTGTTTTCGCCATCCACTGCCAAGGCATAGACCTCCTGTGAGCCAGAAACATCGCCACCGTTGAATTCCGCCCAAGATTCACCGCGATTATCGCTCACCCAAACACCCTTGGCTGTTCCAGCATACATCCTCTCACCATATGCCACCAGAGAGTGAACAACAACACCGGAGAGCTCATTGGTTTTGGAACACTTATTGTCCGGAACTCCTTGCCAGCAATACGCTGAATCTTTTCTATTATCTATATGACCTTGAACATCATCTACATAATAAACGCCGTTATCAGTTGCTGCAACAAGGCGGTCTTTTCCTGTGCTACGCTCGACAATCAAATCACATATCTGAATAAGGTTATCAAATGTATTTAGATCTGATGAATTGACTTGTTTCGAACCCTTGCAGGAAACCCTTTCCTTCTCTCCGTCAAACAAAATAAAAGCATCTAATATTTTCCAATTATCTCCATTATCATCGGAATATAATACGCCACCCACTGTGCCAGCATAAATACGTTTGTTTTCAGGGTCAGAAGCAAACGTATTGATTACAAACGAGCCATAATCAGCTAAAATTTCTTCGACTTTATTTTTTATTACATACATCTTTCTAAAAAGTTTCCCAAAAGCTATCGTAATATCTCCATATGTTGTTCCAACAATGCGGCCTGCTTGTATATCCCCGCTTGCCGGATCTGATTTATCAAAAAAGCTTTCTTTCCCATACAGAACAGTTTGAGAATCCTCAAAAGTCCCTATGCCGATCCACTTACCTGTTGCATTTTGCACACTCCAACTCCTAACCGAAATATTCACAACATTGCTCTTATAAATTCCGCCACCAGTTGCCACATCAATTGAATATGCGCCCGAAACCATTGGCTTGATCTCTGCGCCACCACCACTGACCGGCACGCTTCCATCGGGCCCGACAAGCGTCACAACAGAACCCTCTGCCAGTGTTGCAACACTGCCATCGGCACCGGTGACCTGCCAGCTGAGAGCCACCGGTTCACCCGCGAATACGCTGGTGCCGCTGGCCGTTAACTGAATATTTAAACCCTGAGCCACAACGATCCTGTTAACGTTGACCGTCACCTGCCTTGCCAGCACAACGCCATTTCGACTCGCTGATAATGTATATATTGTGTTGTCGCTGACCTTGACGGTTGCATCTCCATTTGCGGGAAGGTCCTCGCCAACGCCGTTGTCAATTGATACCAACACGCCTTCAGACGGTGTTACTTCCCATGTGAGCTTCACATCTCCCTCTGCATCGAGCGTCAGCGAACCCTCAACGCTATTTGCGGCAAATGAGACTATCTTGAATTCAACGGAGACCATTGTTACGCTTGCCTCCTCCGTTACCGTTGCATCGTTTGCACGGGCGGTCAGTGTATAGGTAGTATCTTTTTCAGGTCTGACATGAACGCAGTCAATGGCCTTAAAACCGGTTTCAGGAACTGATTCACCTTCGGCGATGAGCGCCTTGGCTACAGCACTTGCACTGAGTTGTCCGGAAGTCGGAACTTCGGGAGTTGCCGGAGGATTTTCAGTGGTTCCAGTTGGATCAACCTCTGGAGGCGCTGAAGGAACCAGCGCATTGCCGGCATCATCAACTATTGTCACGGCGGCACTTTCCGGAGTGACCTCCCAGCAAAGCTTTGAAGACTCACCGGCATTGAGCTGCGTCGGCGTTGCCTCGAATTTCTTCACCTCCGGCTTTGCCGTCTCGGGCGTGACCTCAACCGAAACTGAAGATGTGACATTTTCGCACGGAAGGTCTTTGTCGGTATTGATCGCCTTGAGCGTGAACTCGACATTTTCCTTTAAGACCGTGAATTCCTTTGAACCCTTGGCAGTCTTTACCTTCTGTTTTTCCTTCACGCCATCGGCATTGACGATCTCTTTCTCCTCTTCAACCACAATGAGTTGTTCGGGTTGGCCAATGACCTCGGGTGGATTTGAAACTATCTCGCCACCGGAAAGCCCCTGAACGTCCCAAAGGATTACCACGCCTTCGCCTGAAGCGATCGTGATCTTGCCCTTTACCGCAGCCTCATCTGCCTCTCCAACTTTTTTGGCCATTAATCCGGCCGTCGGCTGGGGCAGACTGCACTGAAGCTCTGGAATGACCGGCGTTGCGCCGTCGCTGCATGCGACAGCCAACACCCATACCGCCAAAACGCCCACAACTGCTGTAAGTCTAAAAATGTTTTTCATATCCCTTTACCCTTTCTTTGTCTCCCCCAACTTTAATAGCCTAGTTTAAAAATGTCCAATTATGTCCAAACCCCAACCTTTACCACTTTTTTCCTGTGCTGGCCCATCTGCATTTGAATCTCTTGTTACATCAATAAGTGCGGCGCTAAGACCAAGGTCTATTGTTCCTATAAAAGGAGCGGGAATGTTTTTTACGACTATACTAGCCACTGCACTGAAAATAGTCTTCTTTGATCTGGTAGGTGCTGTGCCACTGGATGGAGATGTATCAGTGGTTAGAAGATCCAAATTGGTAATACCCTTGAAGTAACCGCCCGCTAATCGAGGGACAACTACGACGGGTTTTTCCCCTCCAGTAATTGGAATCGGTACCTCAATCGAACCCCTAACAACAGTTGTGCCGGATTTCTCATCAGAGAACTCATCCGCAGGTTGCGGCTCACTTTGATCTACCGTATGTTCAATAAGCACGCTCGCACCACCACCCAGCGTTGTTCCACCGCCAGAACCATCATATTTTGCCCCGACACCCACGATTGTAATAGATGCGTCCGCTTCCGCTTTGGAAGCATCCTTGTCGGGATTTAAAACTGCCCCCCCTCCCTTTTGGACAAAGAGAACACCGCTCACTTCATGACCACCACCTGCTGTTACGTCGCCTCCTCCCTCAATGCCAACAATGATATTATGAACGCCTGTCTTTTCTGCGGAAGTGTCACCAGTAGCTAAATTTGGCTCGTTAACTTCTTTATGGTATGCGCCCCTGCCAAACAAAGTAATGTGGGCACTACGTTTCTTTATTTCTTTTTTACCATCTTCCCCAATCACCTCCACCTCACTGGTAAGATCAAATGTATGTTTTGCTGAAACCACTAACCCCCAACCTGTTGGATAAAATAATGGATAGTTGTAAAAGCCTAACCAATTTCCCGGCCCATAAGAACCTGCAATGGTATTTGCCAAAACATCGTCATCATTATATCCGCCCCCCACCCCAACCTCTCCACCTTTTGCCCACTTACAAGCCAAGGCACCATATAAATTCATCAGCGAAAGTCCCGATGGCACTTTTTCCTCGGAATTATAGGCATCACCATGTGCTTCCATCAATAACTGGCTACTTTTGTAAGCGCCTCCCGCAGCACCAAGCCTAAGCTCAAGATAATCCTCTAAAATAAAAGGATATGTAATATTGTATTCCGCGATGGTCACAAATGCATAATTCCCCTTACCTTTTATCCCCCTGTATCTCGTCAACCAAGAACCCTCGCTCGATGCCCTTGGCCCACCCGCCCAGTTCACCGCCTCTTTGCGTAGATCTTTAAAGTCCTCTTTTGCTTTTTTTGCTTTTTCTTTATCCATACCCCCTATATCTATCTTTATTTCTTCCAAACGTGCCTTCAAAGCGGCCTCTGATGCTGGTGTTTTCGCATCTTCACCATCACTCTTTCTTATGTCTTCTAGCAGCTTATCAATCGTCATATCACTTCGCGCTGCCTGTGCTGTAAACCAGTCATTAAACTTTTTTATATTATATACTGAGTCTTTCTCGTCCTTCCAAGTTGGAGGAAGTTGCACAACAAGACCTGTTGCTTCAGTTAAAGAATCTGTTTGAGCTTTCTGAACATCGTCGCGCTTATCCTGCTCTACATTCTTTTTATCCTGCCCGGCATCAACTCTTTTCTGTGCCACCATTGATATTAGATTCTTGTAATGCCGTTGGAAGTCTTGATCTGCGCTGGTACTCACCTCATCTATCTTCGATCTTAATTCGGCGGCATTGCGCCAGTTACTGTCATCCCATGTTTTAACTCTTTTTCTCGCCTCGGCAACCCACTCGCCATAAGTGGGTGGAAGGGCGTTGAGCTCCCGGGCCAGCTCTGCGGCAGATCGCCCGCCCGCCACGGATGACACTTCACTGAACATCCCTACCACTGCAAACTGCTCGGCAACATATTTCTGCAAGTTTTTTACAGCATCTTCATATCCTATTCCAACAACACGAGGGCTTCTTGCCGCTGCCCCGCCGAGTAAGTTCAGAATCTCTCCCCAGAATAGATCTCTAAGCGTTTCCACGGTTATATCCGGGACAGGTTCAAGGGTCGGGGCAGTATAAGGGGCGATATCTACAATCGGGGGGGTGTGTATCGGTTCATGGTTCTGCGGGCCATCTTGCACTGCTAAGAGCGCCGTTTTGCATCCACTCAGACTAGCCTTCACTTTTTGCAGGACAACATCGTTCCATGGCCGAACCTTGCCACCCAGAGTTTCCGGTGTTGGCTTGATACATGCTTGGACCGTATTTATATCTCCTTCAACATAAGTGCTAAGGGTGGCTTGGTTATCGCCCCACCATTTTTTGACAGTCTGGATATATGTATTGCACGCGTCAACATCTGTTTCCTTTTTACATCCCCCAGCCTCGGGAAATCCGGTGAATTCAGCCTGCCCTAAAGCCGCGCGATCTTTGATCTTAATGTCTCCCATATATGCTCCTTTTCTTTTGCCCGATTAATCGGGCAACTACAATATTGGCAGGTCTAAAG
>ORJL010076713.1_pt1 | contig 25063 bp, 25 predicted proteins | sample 1779941 | NCBI WGS metagenome assembly ORJL01 (sample SAMEA104232317, study PRJEB22302) | groundwater metagenome | biome: forest; feature: aquifer; material: groundwater | place: USA | collected 2011-08-07 | depth 5.8 m
CGGAGGCAAGGGCGTCACCGCGATGAGTACGGGCGAAGAGGATTTCGTTAAACAGCTTTTTGTGGCCTCGTCTAAAGATTATTTGCTGGTTTTCTCCAATAAAGGCGTTGTGCGCTGGTTGAAAGTTTATGAAATTCCGATTGCCTCCCGCGCGGCCAAGGGAAAAAATATCATCAACTTACTGAGCTTTAATAAAGAGGAACAGATCAGCGCCATTGTTGCCGTTAAAGAATTTAGCGAGGATCAGTATTTGGTGATGGCCACATCCCAGGGGAATGTTAAGAAAACCAAGCTGGCCGCTTTTAGTACCCCGCGCAAGGGCGGCATCGTCGGGATTACGCTCGAGAAAGGCGATAATTTAATCGGCACCTCTTTAAGTGGCGGCAGGCACGAGGTTTTGCTGGCGACTAAATTAGGGAAATCGCTGCGATTTTCGGAGAAAAATATCCGCGATATGGGACGGGGGGCCAAGGGCGTGCGCGGAATCAGGCTCGGCAAAGGCGATGAGGTGATGAGCCTGCAGGTTTTTTCGGCGGATATCGGGAAAACAGGCAGTACGCTTCTGACCGTCACCGCGTTAGGTTTTGTCAAGAGATCCTTATTTGAAGAATATCGGACCCAATCCCGAGGAGGCAAAGGGATTATTAATGTTAAGGTGACCGAGCGCAACGGAACAGTGGTGGGGGTGCTCGCTGTTTTGCCCGACGATGAGATCATGGCGGCCACCAAACAGGGGATGATTGTGCGCTGCTCTCCGGAAGATATCCGTCAGACAGGCCGCAGCACGCAGGGCGTGCGGTTGATTAAGCTGGGCAAAGAAGATGAGGTCAGTTCCGTCGCCCATGTCATTGGCCGCGAGGAAGAAGACTCGGAAGATAAAAGCCCGGCAGACAAAGAAGCCGTGGCCGCGTCATAATTTTAGTTTGACCATAATCAAATCTAAGGTATAATTTTTTTGCTTTTAGACCCCATCGTCTAGCCTGGTCAGGACACAAGCTTTTCAAGCTTGCAGCGCGGGTTCAAATCCCGCTGGGGTCACTTTTCTTTGTAGCTTAGATTTTCATTGACAACTCCTCAAAAATGTCTTATATTTAAACTAGACTAAACTAAGATAAGGCAATAATTAGGAGGAGAACTATGATTTCTGTTAATACGCATGAAGCCAAAACCAGGCTATCTGAGCTTTTGATGAAAGTCGAGCAAAAACATGAAACTGTTGTCATTTGCCGCAACGGAGTGCCGGTAGCTGAATTGTCCTCTTGGAAAAAAAACCAAGACCCTCTAAGACAAAATCCAAAATTAAAGAATGTCATTTTTCATGAAGACCCTTCTTTGCCATTACAAGAAGAGGATTGGTTAATGTCATCGGAGCAGACATGATCCTTTTAGATACATGCGCATTGCTCTGGCTGGCGAGTGATCAGGGCCAGCTCTCAGAGAAAGCTAAAAAATGTATTGGAAGCAATGCCGGCTCCTTGTTTGTGTCGGCTATTACGGCATTTGAAATAGCGGTAAAATGTCGGAATAAAAGATTGGAATTAAGGCTGCCTCCGATGGATTGGTTTACTGAGGCGTTAGATTTTCATGGGATAACAGAGCTCCCGATAACTAGCAGCATCGCCGTTTCTTCCGTTCAATTACCAGCGCTGCACACGGACCCTTGTGATCGGATTATTATTGCTACGGCCCAAATGCACGCGATGAAAATTCTCACCCGCGATAAAGTCATTGTTAAATATAAGGAAGCAGAAGTAATCTGGTAAAGAGAGTAAGGGTTTGCTGGCCATGCTCGACGTAATGTTTTACGAGGTTTTTAAGGAAGAGGAAGGTGCCTTAAGAAAAATTTTTCCTAAATCACTGCGCGCCGCTTTTACCTGGGAAACTATTCAAGAAAGTAAAGATCGAAAAGCGCCTGCCGCGCTAATCAGTATTCGCACGCAGTCGCGTATCCCTCCAGAATGGGCCCCGCAATTAAAAGGAATCTTAACGCGCAGTCAAGGGTTTGATCATTTAGTTTCTTTCCGTCAGAAAGCGCAAGAGAAAATACGTTACGGTTATTTAGGTGATTATTGCTCCTGCGCCGTCGCTGAACACGCCATTCTTGTCATGTTGGCGCTTTTGCGCAAACTAAAGGCGCAGATAAAACATTTCGCTGAATTTAAACGAGACCATATTATGGGATGCGAATGCCGGGGCAAAAATGCGCTAGTCATTGGCGTGGGCAATATCGGAGAAGAAATTGCACGCATGGCGCATGGTTTGGGAATGCGCGTCAAGGGCGTGGATATTAGTAAACGGTTAAAGAGCTTAGCGTATGTCTCGTTACCAAAAGGATTGGCTTGGGCGGATGTTATTTTCTGTTCGCCGGAACTCACCGACAAAACCAGAGGGCTGCTTTCATACCAGGCATTAACACGGGCTAAACAAGGTGTCATTTTTATTAATGTCGCTCGAGGAGAAATTTCTCCCTTGGCGGATTTAAAAAGATTGCTCGAGGAGGGGAAAATAAGCGGTTTGGGCCTTGATGTTTTTTCGGAAGAAAGCGTGCTGGCTGAAGATTTAAGGGGCTATAGCCAAGAATTAAGGGAGGCCAGCCGATTAATTCTTGAGCTCAAAGACAAGGATAATGTTATTTTTACGCCCCACAACGCGTTTAATACAGAAGAAGCTCTTGACCGCAAGGCCGCTCTCGCGGTACAATCTATTAAAGTTTTTTTAAAAACAGGCCGGTTCCCTTGGCCTGTGCCTAAATCATGAAAGGAGCAAGAGATGCTTAAAATTTATGGATCCGATTTATCCGCGCCCTGCAATAAGGCGCGCTTTGTTGCCAACGCCCTGGGGTTAAAATACGAATATGTTTTGGTCAACCTTCGCGGCGGCGAACATCAAAAACCAGAATTTTTAAAAATTAATCCGGTGGGGAAAATTCCCGTTATTGATGACGATGGATTTTATCTATTTGAAAGTAACGCCATTATCCGTTATCTGTGCGAGAAAAATAATTCTCCGCTGTATCCTGAAGGGTTAAAAGAGCGCGCTATCGTCGAGCAATGGCTGGATTTTGGCAGCATGCATGTCGGAGCGGCGTTTTCGAAGGTCATGTATAACCGTGTTTTTGCCCCAATCCGCAAGATAGCGGTGGATGAAAATTCGATCAAGGAAGGATTGGCTTTCCTGGATCGTTTCCTACCGGTTGTTGACAGTCAATTAGGAAAAAATTCTTATTTAACTGGTGAAAATTTAACCATCGCGGATTTTAATTTGGTGGCGCTGCTAGACCCGGCGGAAATTGCCGATATTGATTTATCTAAATATAAAAATTTAACGGCCTGGCGCAGCAAATTAAAGCAAGAAAAATTCTATACCCAGTGCCACAAAGAATATGGTGAGAGCTTAAAACAGGCAATGGCCAAGAAGTAATTTTGCAATGAAAACAGCGGTTATTCAATTCAACGCGGGAAGCAATAAAAAAGAGAACATTGCCAAAGCGGTTTCTTTCGTCGAGCAGGCTATTGGTGAAAAGGCGGAATTCATCGCTCTGCCTGAAGTATTCCCTTTTCGAGGACGGGTCAAAGAATGTTTATCTTCCCTGGTAGAAGATGTCCCTGGGGAATCGACAAGGCCTTTGCAAGAGCTGGCTAAGAAACATAAAGTATTTATTTTAGCCGGGTCCATTTATGAAAAGGCGCAGGGAAAGGACAAGGCTTACAATACCTCGCTTTTAATTGATGACTGCGGCAAGGTCGCCGCGGCGTATCGTAAGATCAATCTTTTTGATTTAGAATTGGCTGAGAAGAAGATGAAGGAATCGGATTATTTTATTGCTGGCCAAAAAACGGTGGCCGCGCGGGTTAAAGATTTTTCCGTCGGACTTTCAGTCTGTTACGATATAAGATTCCCAAATTTATATCAGGAATATTCTCGTCAAGGAATAGAGGTGATATGCGCGCCTTCCGCCTTTACGTACGAGACAGGAAAGGCCCACTGGAAAACGCTGCTGCAGGCCAGGGCCATTGAAAATCTTTGTTACGTGGTGGCGCCGAATCAATGCGGGGGGCAAGGCGACATCACCCGTTCTTACGGGCACAGCTTAATTATTAGCCCGTGGGGAGATGTTTTAGCTGAGGCCTCCGGAGATAAAGAAGAAATTATTTTCGCGGATTTGCGCAAAGAAGAATTAAAGCATCGGCGAAAAATATTGCCATCGGTTGTCAAATAGGAGGAAATAATATGTCATCAAAATCTATCCGTGTTACCGTGACCGGTGCCGCCGGGCAAATTGGCTACGCGCTGCTTTTTCGCGTTGCCGCTGGAGAAATGTTTGGCTCCCAGACAGAAATTCACTTAAATCTTCTCGAAATAGAAGCGGCCTTGCCAGCTCTTAAGGGTGTAGTTATGGAGCTTGAGGATTGCGCCTTCCCTTTGCTTAAATCGATTACGGCCACGGCTGATTTGAGTGTCGCTTTTAAACAGGCCGATTGGGCTCTTCTCGTCGGAAGCATCCCTAGAAAAGCGGGGATGGAGCGCGGCGACCTTTTAAAAATTAACGGCAAAATTTTTATAGACCAGGGGAAAGCCTTATCTGAGCACGCTAAGCCTGCATGTAAAATATTAGTGATTGGAAATCCTTGCAACACCAACGCGTATATTGCCAAATCGGTTTGTAAAAATATCCCTGCCAAAAATTTTTTCGCCATGACCATGCTTGATCAAAATCGAGCCGTGGCCCAATTGGCGCAAAGGGCAGGGGTTGATATTACCCAGGTTAAAAATTTGGCCATTTGGGGAAATCATTCCACGACTCAATACCCAGATTTTTATAACGCAACGATCCAGTGTAAGCCGGTGCTGCAAATAATAAAGGATGAAAAATGGCTGCAAACATCTTTTTTGGAAACCGTGCAAAAGCGCGGCGCGGAAATCATAAAAGCTCGAGGACTCTCCTCAGCGGCTTCCGCGGCCAACGCGGTTATTGATACGGTAAAAAATTTGACGAGACTCACTCCCAAAGGTGAATTTTTTTCCGTGGCTGTTTGCTCTGATGGCAGTTATGGCGTACCAGAAGGTTTGATGTTCAGTTATCCCATTTCTCTTGATGGGCAAGATTGGACAATTGTTCGTGGGATTGAGCATAACCCTTTTGCTAAAGAAAAAATTAAACTCAGTCAAGAAGAGCTTGTCTCAGAAAAGGAAGCCATCAGCGGTCTTTTTTGAAAAGTTTGTAACTGCTCTAAAATTAAGGAGTTAAGAGGTCTTGACAGGGTAGAAAGATTTTTATGAAAGACCTTGCCTTTTTTTGAAGATAAGGTATACTTAATACTAACCATCAAAATTTTAAATAAAAAAGGAGAGTTCAATTGTCCAAAAATCCGATTTTTATTGTTGTTAGTTTTTTAGTTTTCTCTTTAACTTTTTTAGGTTGCGATCAAGTTTCAGCGATTTTTGAATATTTTCAAAAACCTAAACAAGAATCAGAAAGTTTGAGTTCAACGCACGCAGCCGTTGCCCAAGAATCCGTTAAAGCCGAACAAGATGCCCAGGGTATTCCTCAATTACCAGGCCAGCCGACAATGGATAAAAAATCAGAATCTTCTTTGCCTCCTAGTGTATTAGCAAAAGTCGGCAATTGGACGATTACCATTGAAGAATTTAAGGAAAGGCTCAACGCCCTGAAAGAGGTAGTCCCTGATTTAAATATTGATGATCCCGAAACAAAAAAATTAATGCTGGAAGAATTGGTCCGCCAGCAGCTTCTTGTCTGGGATGCCGAGCGTAAAGGCGTGGCCAACCAGAAAGACATTAAGGACGCGGTAGAGGAATTCCGCCGGACATTAATTGTTCAAGAATCCGCCAAAAAGATAACTGAAAATATTAAAGGAACAGAGGAAGAGGCCAAAGAATTTTATGAGCTAAACAAGGACAGGATTATCGATCCAGTGGAATGGCATGTCAGGGAAATTGTCGTGGATTCTAAGTTAAAGGCCAATGAATTATCGGTGGAAATATTAAAAGGCGGAGATTTTGCCGAAATTGCCAAACAGAATTCCCTCAGCAAAACAGCGGCGCAGGGCGGAGACCTTGGGTTTTTAGCTGAGATGCCGTTTGAGGATATGGCTGCCGCCGTAGAGCGCTTAAACACTGGTGATGTCAGCAGCGTATTTCAGGGCCCCGAAGGACATTATATAGTAAAGGTAGAGGAAAAAAAAGGCGGCATACCCATTCCTTTTGAAGAAATTAAAGAGGAAATTATTAACGATCGAACAGCTTTTAAACAGCAGCAAGCCATTTTAGGTTATCTTGATAAACTGCAGAAAGAAATAAAAGTCGAAACAAACGAGAAGCTTTTAGAATAATCTTAGGAAAAAATTAGGCAGGGAAAGAAATGAATATAGAAAATAAAAAACAAGTAGCGATTTTGCTTTTAGCCATTGGCCTTGGTTTTGTGGCTGTAGTTTTAACAAGCCAGTATGTAAAGAAAAGCGTAGAGCAGCAAACGCAAATTTTGGCTCAAGAATACGCCAATCAAACGGGGGGCATAGTTCAGGAAATGGAATTTTTAAAGATGGAGCTTAAAAAAGTTGCCACTCAACAAATAGCCATGGCCAAAGAAGGCCCAGGAGACCTTGCTCAGCCAAAAGATCAAGAAGCTAAGCTCCTGAAGTTTTCTTTAAAAACTCCTCAGGGCAAGAGGGCATTAACGGTATTAATTGATTCTTTATCAGCCGTAGGAGGCTTAATTAATCCCGGAGATTTTATTGACGTTATTGGACAGCTTAATATGCCGGATCCCGAGAAACCAAAAGAGAAAACCCAAAAGGTCACCACCATTTTATTTCAAAACGTTCAAGTATTGGCTGTTGGAACAAATTTTTCCTCCGCTGCCGTTGATTCCGCCTCCATTTACGAGGCTCAACAACAGGCGAGATCACTATACATTACTCTTGCCCTTGACCCCCAGGAAGCCGCGCTGGTAACCTTTGCCCAGGATAATGGGAAACTGCAATTATCTTTAAGGGGCCCCAATGAAAACGAAACAAAGATTTTACAGGTCGCGTCATGGGATACATTATCCGATTTTGTTTTGGAGCACCAGGGAACAGAATTGAACGTGCCAAAATCCAGGGCGTCTCTAGAGACTGTGGGAGAAACAGAAGAGTCTCCATCCAGACAAGAGGTAAAACCTTTCATTCAAATTTTTAAAGCTGGGCAACAATTGTAGAAACTTTATTTATGAAAATAATAAGATATTTTAAAATTATTTTTTTGTTTATCTTTATCTCGAGTTTTATTTTAAGCGCCTCTTTATGCGCCCAGACAGATACGGATGCCATTGATTCGTTATATGTTAATGAAGTGAGCATGGTCGAGGGCGAGCTGTCAACGATCACGGTTTATTCTTTAACAAGGCTTTCTTTAGTGGACCCTGGAGTGGTAGACATTATCAGCGCCGATGACAAAAAAATCCTTCTGGTCGCCAGGAGACCCGGGCAGACAACGCTTTTTTTGTGGGATGAACACGGGAAACGGCAAATGGTCATTTATGTGTACGCCCAAAGCCTTGATTTTACGCGGGCAAGATTAGAGCGGCTTTTTGAATCAGCGAATATTAAGGAAGTGACATTGACCGTCAATGAACGAGAGGGTAAAATTGTTGTTTCCGGGAATTTGCCCGAAGATAAAAAAGGGAAATTTGACCAAATCATAGGCCCCTTCGGTAATGAAGTCATCAATTTGGTCGCCGTGGCCAAAGTTGAAGATATGGTTCAGGTGGATATGCAAATTACTGAACTCAAGGAAACCCTGTCGAAAACCCTGGGAGTTGATTGGCCGAATAAAGTCGTTCTTGCTGAAACCCCGCCTAAATTTGATGATGGGACCATTTCCGATTTGTTTAAGATAGGAGATTTCGCCCGATCCACGGTTCTTTCTGCTGAGATTAACGCCTTGCTGGACGAAGGGAAGGCGCGTATTCTTTCTCAGCCGCGCCTGGTTGTTATCAGCGGCCAGGAAGCGTCGTTTCTTGTCGGCGGCGAAATTCCCATTAGAACATCAACAACCAGCGATGGCGGGGTCATTCAAGAAAGTGTCACTTTTAAGCCTTATGGGGTGAGCATGACGATTACCCCAACGATTATAGAAAACAAAGTGGATATTATTTTGAGTATCAATGTCAGCGAAGTAGATACTTCCACGGCCAGCGCCGTTAGCGAGTCAGTCGCGTTCTCAACAAGAACGGCGAGCACGCGTTTAAATCTCGAAGACGGACAGTTAATTATTTTGGCGGGTTTGATTAAAAGAAACCATAGTGAAGCGGTCAGCAAAGTACCGTTCTTGGGAGATATCCCCATTCTGGGATTATTATTCCGCAGCAAGAGCAGTCCCGCGGAGGCGGACCAGGAGCTGGTTATCTCTTTAAGGCCGCATATTTTAACTAAAGGTAAAATTAGCGGGGAAAGCCAGGAAGGGAAAATACCTGATAAGGCCGCGGCGATGACAGCCCAAGAGCCCTTAGAAGTTTCGGAAGAAGCCGCGCTGGAGCCTTCGGGAATCGAGGGCCAAATAACAACCACTGAAGAAGAGACAAGTATTCAAGATGTGTCACAGCCAGCACCAGACACTATTCCCACGGCAATGTTGGAATATGCCCAGTTAATTCAACAGAAGATTTCTCAGGCCATTCAATATCCGAAAGAGGCCTTAGAATACGGCTGGGAAGGGACAGTGAAAATAGGTTTATTGATCTTGAAAGATGGGTCTCTGGCTTTAGCTTCTATTAAAGAATCATCGGGTTTTGAGATATTTGATGAAAATGCCTTGTCCACAGCCAAAAATGCCGCACCTTATTCAAATTTCCCCTCGGGAATAGGCCTCCAGGAATTAAGCATAACAATACCGATTGTGTATAGTTTAGTGAACAATTAAACAGTTTTTAAATTTATTTTTATTATGAACTCTAGAACTATCACTATTTTTGGTAATAAGGGAGGGGTAGGAAAGACCTTTGTGACGGTTAATCTCGCCGCTTCCTTAGCTTTAAATGGAAGCAAGGTTTTAGTCGTGGACATGGATTTAGATGCCGCTCAGGATATGGCGCGCATGCTTAATTTGTCACCCAGGTATTCCATGGTGGACATTTTTTCGCAGTTGGAATCTTCCGCCGATATGGATTTGATCCGCCAACACACAGTCAAGCATGCGTGCGGACTGGAATTTCTGCCGGCGATTAAAAATGTCAAACAAATTGGACATATTACCCCTGACAATATCCAGCCGTTTTTTAAAAAAGCCGCGATGGAATATGAATATATTTTGGTTGACGCGGGGAATGTTTTCAGCGACACATTAATTACAGTGCTGGATTATTCTAATCTTATTCTCCTGGTTGCCACTCCCGATATTTTAGCCATTTACCAAACAAAATGGTCTATGGAAGTTTTACAAAGCCTGCAGTTTCCTTTAAAAATGGTCAAAGTTATTTTAAATCGTTCAGAAAGCAGGGGAAGTTTTGCCTGGCAGGAAGTTAAGTCCGCTTTGGGCTGCGATATATTTGGGCATATCCCATCGGATGGCAAGGCGGTTGGCATGGCGTTAAATCGAGGAATCCCCTGCGTTATCGATGATCCTAAAAGCAGGGTATCGGAAGCTTTTAATAAAATGTCTGTTTCCATGCGAAAGGAAAATATTTTTATCGCTGCCGCGGAAACAAAAGTAAGGACCGGCCCCCAGGCGGAAAAAATCGAACAGTTTTGGGAAAAATTTGGCATTACACAATCCGTGACGCCTGCCGAAACCCCCTTTATCAGCGAGGAAGATGAAATTATTACTTTGAAAAAGAAAATCCACGAAAAATTGGTAGAGCGGTTAAATCTTGACGGAATCACTCCTGAGGCCTTAAGCGATCCTCAATCCGCTCAAAGAATTAAAAAGTCAGCCGAAGAGGTGGTGGGTAACCTTCTCCTGGAGGAGTCGGGAGGAAAAATCACTTCTCACGAGGAAAGAGTAAGGCTGGTCAGAGACATCATTAGTGAAGCTTTAGGGTTAGGGCCGCTTGAGGATCTTTTGGCGGACGCGGAAGTCACCGATATCATGGCCAACAACAGAAATGAAATTTATGTCGAGAAAAATGGAAAAATTATTTTCACTAATAAAAAATTTATCTCCGATGAAAAAATGAGGTCAGTTATAGACCGCATCATCGCACCCTTGGGACGGCGTATTGATGAGTCGACCCCCATGGTTGACGCGCGGCTTCCCGACGGATCGCGCGTTAACGCGATTATCCCCCCGCTTTCTTTAGGGGGCCCAATGATCACCATCCGTAAATTCGGAAAAGAACGGCTTAAGGCCGAGGAATTGCTCAATAAATATAAATCATTGTCACCTTCCATGGCCGAATTCCTCAATGCTTGCGTTCTTGGCCGTCGCAATATTATTGTTTCCGGAGGAACGGGCGCTGGGAAAACGACGCTGCTCAATGTTATTTCAGAATATATCCCAGACAATGAGCGTATTATTACTATTGAAGACGCCGCGGAGCTGAGGCTAAAGAAGGTCCATTGGGCAAGGCTGGAGTCAAGGCCGTCTAATATTGAAGGGAAGGGGGCCGTTACTATCAGGGATTTGTTTGTTAATAGCCTTCGTATGCGCCCCGATAGAATTATTATAGGAGAGTGCCGAGGCCCGGAAGTGTTAGACATGCTGCAGGCTATGAACACAGGCCATGACGGATCTATGACAACGTTGCATGCCAATTCCACGCGTGATGTTTTGGTTCGTATGCATTCGATGATTCTTTTAAGCGGGATTGAGCTCCCCGTAAGGGCCATTAATGAAATGATCGCGACAGCCATTAATATTATTGTTCATATTAATCGATTCTCCGACGGGTCAAGAAAAATTACGGGGATTAGCGAGGTGACGGGATTAACCAGCGATTTTCAACTGGATTTAAAAGATGTTTTTGCCTTTAAGCAATCCGGCATGAATGCTGAAGGAGTTGTTTTGGGAGATTTTCATTCCACGGGATATATTCCACAATGCTACGAGGAATTGTTTACGCGAGGCATTCCGCTCGACAAAAAGATATTCTCACGATAAAATATTTTTCTAAATTTTTTTAAATTTGAAAATATTTAATGCCACGCAACAAGTAGTTCTTGCCCAAAAGGCGCGGATCGCGGATACTTTTTCATCTCGGCTGATAGGCCTGCTTAAAAAATCCGCTCTTTTGCCAGGGGAAGCCCTCGTTTTGCCCCATTGCCAGTCTATTCATATGTTTTTTATGCGTTTTAATATTGATGTCATATTCGTGGATAAAAATAATAAAATCGTAGGTCTTGTGGAAAGAATTAAACCCTTCCGTTTAAGCCCGTTTTTCCTAAAAGCAAAATACGCTGTTGAACTTCCAGAAGGGACAATTGCTTTGACGCAGGCGTCTCTAGGGCACCAAGTTTTATTAATTGATTGACCTTAAAAGACTTTTTGTTATAAAATGAGTGTTAGAAAAAATGTCCATTTTGAGCAATTCGTGAGGGTTCCATGGGCGTTGTCCATAAACTTAAAGATAATGTTATAGAGTTTATTCTTGAGCAGAAAAAGAATAACCCTTCCCTTAGCTGCCGCCATCTGGCGAATTTAACAGGGGGAACCTTTAAGATAGATATTGCCAAGTCTTCCATTAACAAAATTATTAAAAAAGCAGAGTTAAGCAGCACCGTTGGGCGGCGCCCCCTTTCTTGCCCTCTTAAGAAATTTCAGATTCCAGACGCGAAGAAAAAAGAATTATTGGAAAACCTTGAGTCGTTAGAAACCAAAACAACAAAAGCAACGCCTATTCCGGCCAGCCAGAGGGGTTCTCAAAAGCTCCCTATTGAGAGCACAGTTTATGAGGGCATGGGAGCTATTCTCTTAAAAATAGCGCACTGGCAGTTAGCGGGCCATTCTTTTGGTCAATTTATTAAGAGAAATATGCCAGGGGTAGAGGCATTTTTAGGACAACAGCCGATAGCTGAGTTTGAAGATCTGTGCGGGACAATGAGCCTTTTAAAAATATTAGACATTGACATAAAAACACACAGAGGGCAAACACATCCATTATGGGTTTTAAGCCGCGATAGCGGCCAGTCACAATTACAAAAATTAGAAGAATTAATGCGGAGCGCGCAAATTCCTTTTCATCTGAGCGTGGAGTATCTTAACACAAAGGAACAAATTTTTCATGAAGCTAAGGGGGTAAAAATTTTTCTTGAAGACGGAAATTGTTTTATTTTTGATGTTTCTTTGGAAGCTTTGGTGGCGGCAGAAGAGGATCTGGCCTTCAGCTGGCCTGTTAACAAAGCCATTGAATTTTTATCCAGCCGCCTGATTAGCCAGAGAGACAGCATTGTTTTAAAGAAAATACCGACGGAACCAGAACTTTTTAAGAAATTTTGTGAACTGATGGAGTGCTTTGAAGGGCTTCCCGGCAAAAACATAAAAAGTATTCAGCTGCTAGGCAGGCGAGGAAAAGCGCTTACGGATTTTTCAACGATTCCTTTAAGGAAAAGGACCTTTATGGCGGGGCTGTGGCCGGCCCAAAAAGAATTTGAGGAGTTGACCAGAAGCATCCAATGGCCGCCTAAAACTCCCTATTATGATGAACGGGCAGATAAAACTTTTTATTTTTCCGAAAGCACAATCGATTTATGCGGGCAAGAAAAAAAAATAAAAGCTTTAAAAATCGCGGCGATCTGGGAAGAAGAAAACGGGGGCCCGATTTTGGCCGTTGTTACGAATAAAAATATTTTGGCGCGGGAAATCATAGCCGAGTATTGGCCGCGGGGGTTAAATGAAAAGGACGATGGGCCAAACGTAAGTCAGTATTTTGCAGATGGCTGCGAACAATCAGAATTTCCCGAAGCCTCGCCCCTTTCTTCCCTGCGTACCTGGGAGGATATTTTTTATGATTTTGGAAACAGTCTGCATTCTTACTGCCAGAGGAATTTTTTCCCTCGAGGCTATCAATCGCTTAACCCGAAAACAGTTATGGACAGATTGTATGGCCTGGCCGGTTATTTTTCGGAAACAAAAAACGTTCTTTCCGTAACTTTATTGATTCCGGATGATTATCCTCACAGGAAGGACGCGCAATACGCCGTCAAGGCGGTTAATCAACATTGCGTTGAAGACGAAAAGGGGGTTCGGATTCGAATGGCGCTGGAAGAGAAACAGGGAAGGAAAATAATATTATAGGGTATTGACACCCCCTCCCTATATGATATACTTTAAACACTAAGAATTATTTGTTCTAGTATCGGAAACTGAAAGTTTCCCACACGTTATAAAATAGTGCCGAACGAAGAGAGGCCTATTTTAGGCTAACCAACGCCGCAAGGTGTTTTTTATTCCCTTTTTCTAAAAGGGGAAGCTCCTTTGAGTAGGAGTTATATAAGCCCCGCTTAAACATTCTTTCCCTTAAGGCAAAGGGATTCTGGGGCGGAAATGTCCTGTTCAACACGAAAGGTAAGCGCGATGTGGCATTTGTTAAAAAAAATGAAAAATAAAAAAGGCCAAAGCTTAATAGAATATGCCATGGTCGCCGCGATCATCTCTGCCGCTGTCATTGCTATGAGCACCTACGTGTTTAGATCGGTACAAGCCACCCAACAGGCCATTCAAGAAGAATATTCAAACGAATAAACTATTCATTCTAAGGATTTAAGGAGGAAAGAGATGTTAAAGAGAAATAAAATGAAAAAAAATAGAAAGAAAGGGCAAAGCACGGTCGAATATATTGTTTTGGTTACGGCCGTTATCGCCGTGATCCTTGTTTTTCTTGGATCTGGCGGAATTTTCCAAAGCGCCTTAAATACAACGTTGAATCAAGGCACGGCGAGTATGCAGCTATTAGCTAACCGGCTGGCTAACTCTTATCTCTAAAGACTTGGGTTAATTTTTTAGGAGGGAAAAAGGATATGTTTAGAAAATTAATAAAGAATAAAAAAGCGCAAAATACCGCGGAATACGCGATCGTCATTTCGCTGGTGGTGGCTGGAATTATAGCCATGCAGACCTACGCTCAGCGGGCCCTGCAGGCTAGAGTACGCGATGCCTCAGCTTATTTGGCCAACACCACAAGGGCTATAGGCGCAACGCAACAATATGAGCCTTACTATTTGGAGACATCCTATACGATCAACACCGTGGATACAGACACAAAATATTTAAGCAATACTGACCGGTTCGCCACAAAGCAGGAGACTACTTCTACGAGAAATAGAGTAGCGGGCGGGTATGAAGTTTATAACTATGATATTCGCATTGAACGTGATTTCATTATAGAGTAAAATGGGAACATAGAGAAAAAGTGTTTTTAATTGAGGAGGGATAACTTATGTTTAAGTTTTTAAATAGAAAAAGAAAAAAAGGGCAAAGCACTCTGGAATACGCTGTCCTTATCGTGATTATTATAGGCGCCCTTCTGTCGATTCAGTTTTATATTAAACGCGGTATTCAAGGACGTCTGAAAAGCGCGGCCGATGATATTGGCGATCAATTCTCTCCCGGCAATACCAATCTCATTGAGTCAACAACAACGAGTGGTATGAAAAAAGAGACTTTTAGAGCCGGCCGCACTACAAAGAATCTGTTGGTCGATGAAGTCACTACAACAACGATGAACGCTCAAATTATCCAGGAGAACTTTGAATATTGGGCAGCTCCTTAACAGAAATCCATAACGATAAATGGTGATCGCAAAGTAAGAATACCATGGCTTACCTGGGGGAAGAGAACTCTCGGGCAAGCCATGTTTTTTCTCTGTAAGATTATGCTTAAATATTTGCAAAAAAAGGAAGGACAGGCGATTTCGGCGGAGTACGTCTTGATTTTTTTTGTCGTGATGAGCGTGATGAGCGCTATGTTTATCTATTTCCAGAGAACTTTTCAGGCCCGGATTTACGACGCTCGCAACGCGATGATTAGAATGGTTGTCCTGCAAAACTTTATGGGGTCTAATATGCTGCGTATAGAATCTGAATATATAGAATACGAACCTTATTACGGCAGCACGGAATCCATTATTTCCCAGAAACGCAATGAAGAAACGCGGATGTATCCGGTCACATGGGGAGAGCACTATGACAAAGAATACGAGGAGACAACGGATGTTAAATCGGAGAGCCGTACGGCTCCGCCAGGGGAGGGCCGCTAGAGGTGAAAAGAGCCCAGACCTTAACCGAATATTCCACGGTGATAGGGATTGTCACCGCCGTTTTATTGGCGATGACGCCGATGATCCGGCGTTCCGTTCAAGCCATGATCAAGTTCACGGCTGATCAGGTGGGCGTTCAAAGAAACGCCGAACAGAAATTCGATGATTCAGGGTATCTTGACTATTCTTATACCGTCACAAGAAGCTCGACGGATAAAAAAACGGAACATACCAATGTTCTGATTAACCACAGCTATCGTGACTGGACCATGGCTTCGACGAATATGTTTATTAATTTAGGGTTTACCCCGGGGAATTAAATATGTTAAGAATAAGAAAAAGAGGGCAGAGTATTATTGAATACGCCTTTATGATCACAATTATCATGGGGGCATTCCTGGCCGTCGGCTATTATTTTAAGAGAGGGATTCAGGGGCGGTGGAAAGCGGTCGTCGATGATATGGGAGATCAATATGATCCCGGCAAGGCCGCTACCCTCGTCAGGCACCTGATCATCTCGAACACAGAGACAAGGATATCCGTCGAGAGTGGAACGGAGGGCAGCTGGACTTCCCGCACGGATCTAACCAATACCGTGGAAACAAGGGGCGGCGAGGTTACGATCGATCCTTAGGGTAAGGCAGATAAAAAATGATGCCATGATGAAAAAATTTCCCAATTTACAAAGGATGGTTTTTGTCAGAAAATCACAGGCGGCCATTGAATTGGCCGTTTTTGGAGCGATTTTAATTTTTCTTATCAGCATTATTATCAAGCAGGGCATAGGATTCTCTTATTTTCAGAACAACAATCTGCGCGCGACGCGCCTGGCCTTGAAGATGTCTTACGACTATTCCGAAGGGCTTAAAATAGGGGACTGCCATGGCGAGCGCTGCGGCGAAGGACTTTCCTCGAGGAACAGCGCCAGCGTCCTTTTGATAGAAGACCGCCTGACCGCGGAATCGGCGAAGTACGGCGCAATCGACCGCACCCCGCAGATTTCCATGGGAAGCGGCCTGCATACCCGCAATTTATTCCAGGATTTCGATAGGAATGAGCACTGGAATGTCCCGGTCGCAGATTTTTTTATCAACGGCCAGCATTTTCCATTTACCACCGCCAAATTGAAAACCATTTGTTTAACGCGAATCACAGATGAGTGTCCGGATTATAATGGAGATACCCACCACGACGCTAGAGATTACGATGAGTGGTATGGGGCAACTGAAAATTATGGAGATTCTAACTGGAAATCAGATTGTTCTCAGGAGGACAATGGCGATCCTCACGGGTGTATGCGGTTTTATCGTCCGACAGCCAATCATCCCGCGAATTTAGAATGGTGCAATGCCGATGCGCTGCCTGGAGTACTCTGTCCTGCTTCGTGTGATTCTTCTCTTTTCCCGGGTTGTAACCTGTCGGTTGATAAACGATTTGACTTAAACCGCAACGACGGCATCGCCGATGTGCCTCTCGCTCCTCTCAATGAACGCATCGACTTTAGCTGGCAATGGTTTATGGTTTATGCCTTTCGGGAAGAGTATTTAGATGACAAGGAAGTCAAATACCCTGACGCGCAGATTAACGGCGCCGAAGGAATTATTCTCCATGACCTTACAACGAAGAACACCTCGCTGGATGTGGACAGTGATTTGAAAGAAGAGACAATAATCTCTCTCTATCCGACTAACCGTTATGGGGGCATCGAAGGAATGCAGGTTATAGATTATCAAGAAGGCGATCTGGATTTTACTTTAAATGACAGCGATGCCAAGCCGGCCGCGGGGCTTACCGAGGAAACCCAGATGTACAGCTTTGTGCGGGGGTATCAAACCGATCGAGATGAATGTGGGGAGATAGTGTGCGACCCCGCGGTGGATCCGAGATGTGACCAAAGATGCGGGACATATCTTTTAATCGAGGAGGGAAAACTTTTCGATTCTGACCACCAGTTCGTGCGTTCAGCGCAGAAAAAAGATCAGATTGATATTATCTCGCGGGTGATTCAGTTAAGTAACGACACGGATCGATTTTGCGATGAGAATACTGTTCCCACCGCGACCGTGGACGGATTCCCCAATCCGGTAGAAATTTGCTGCAACAAGGGTACAAAGTGTTTTTATGGAGATGGGAGGCAGGTTGGAAGCACATGCGCTGAGAGCGACCCATTAAACGATATCTATAATATCAGCAAAACCTGTATGTACGAGGGAAACTTGGAGCATAAGGATGAAGATGGAAATCCAGACCCGAAATATCCTAAGATTTACGTGAGAAGCAAAGTCGTGGATTTGCATGGCCGAAAGTGGGTTACCGATGTCAGCCAAGATACTAAACCTTTTAAGGATTGACAGAAAAAACATGTTAAAATGTAAAACGAAGGGGCAGGCCCTGCACCGTAATGGTACAGGGCAGGCCCTGATGGAATTTTCTTTTTGCATGATTGTGGTTCTTTTGATGATCTATGGGACGATCATGGTGTTTCGCTGGACGGGGCTCGATTTAGCCGAGCGAAGGGCCGCCCACGACCGGTCCCTGTCAGCGGATGATGCTGTAGAAAACTATGGGCCATGCGTAAGGTGGGATAGTGGCGGGTCATGTAGTTCTCCAGAAGATATAACAGGGTGGTGTTACCTGCATGGTGTGAATTGCTGTCCTTGTGTTGAATACAGGGATATGGAAAAAGGCCCGATGAAACAGCTGGATACGTATTTTTACAAGCCGATCGGGATGAATGCCGTTTGGGAAGGAGATTAAAACAAACGTGTTAATATTTCTTAACAAAAAGATTCGTAATAATTTTATCCGTCAGACCCTGCTTAAATGGGAAGAGGAAAAGGAATGCGCGCGGCGCTATGGCCCCGATCCCCGCCGAGGGCATATCCTCTGCCATAATCGTACGGGGCAGGTCGCCATTGTCCTTATCCTCATCACCGCCATTGCCCTTATCTTTTTTATCGTTTCATTTAACCTTGGGCGCGTCAGCCAAACCAAGACGCAGGTCACCATCGCCGCTAACGTGGCGGCATCCCAGATGGCCTCGCTGGTGGCAAGCTTTGGCCAATCTCTGTATATGGGACAACTGGGAGGAGAGGCCGAGGATTGCGGAATGTCGGGATTTTTCATGGCCCTTGTGGATTTTGTTGTGGGAACCGTTATAGGGTTTATTACGGGGGGTCCAGCCGGCGCTATTATCGCGGCTATTCAGGGATCGGTTAATATCGCCCTGCAGGTAACCTATGTGGAGCAATTTTATGCCAACCTTTGGGCTAACACAATGAGTGAAACCCTTTCCATGCGGGATGATTTTATTGAACGGGGAATCAGTACAGCTCTGCAGACAGCGGTTTCGGATAACGCGCGGGTTCCTGACCTTTATGATTCTGACGGGGATAGAGTGTGGGGCATTAATCCGAACACTCAAGCGCCCAATGATTACATAGGCCGTTACGGGTTTTATTATAACGAACGATTGCAGACGCTCGCGGCCCTGGACACATCAGCTATCGTGAGGTTCATGGCCGCGTTGCAAGATCTTTTGTATTTTGTTGATCGTCAGCCTCCTCCTGATCCTCCTCCTATTGATACCTGGGCGTTTTTTGATGATACCCCCCTGCCCGATGCCTGCGACTATGTTCCGGGTCCGTGGAACGATGCCGTTCCTTCCGTGTGCAACCCTTGCTGTGTGCCGGAAAATGCCATGCACCCTTTTGGAGGAGCAGAGCCGGTCGATTACCGCCCTAAATGTTGTGACACCGGTGAGGACGACGAATGCGGAACGTCGAGCACCTGTCTTGAGAACAGCCCTTACGAAAATATAAATATTAAGAACACTTCGTATCAATATGTTTATGACCCCTTTCTTGAAAGCTGGGAGAACAATGTTTTTAGAGTTTCTTTTCGGGAGGCTTTGGGGCGGGATGATGAACACAGATATTATCACGAGATACCTCCTAGTTTTTATAGTAATCCGTTAAATATGAACGGGATTATTCAGTCAGAAGATCCTCCAATGGGTTTCTTGTTAGCCGATGCCTCTGATTTTCGGCCCCTGCCCATGCAGAGGGATTACAGGCATGGCTCATTTCCATTTTTTTACAAACTCGCGGATTGGGGAGCTGATTTAACGACCGCGACTCCCTTAAATATTACAAATCATCCAGAACATTGTTATTGGTATGATTCGGAGTATGAAACAGGCTGTAGGAATGTGCCACTGCCCAGTGAACTTTTCAATTTTAAGTTGGACCTGACTGAAATCCCAAACACTCTTATTTTTAATCAGAATGATTTTGTAGATAATGTGGATACTCCCAAGAATCAGACCTTTTGTTCTAACTCCGCCGATTGCCCGCCCCTGGCTCCGGATAAAGTTGGGGTTTCCACTATTTTAGCGGCGGATAACGCGTGCGCCCAGGATTTTCTTAAGTCTACGTATACTGGTGGCGGGTTCTGGAAAAGAGGGGGCGATCAGTTTTGTTCGAATGGAGATAATGCGCAGGGAGAGCCAGCCATCGAATGGCCGTATTCTTCCTGGTGCGATAAACACGGCACTGGCTGCGTGAGCGGCGGCGCCAATCCTCATCCTATCCAATGTCCTTGCGGTGACCCGGGGGCGAGAGACGAGATTTATTGGCCGGATGATCCTTTGGATGATATTATTTATAAAGTAATTCCGGGATTAGTGGAGCTGGAAAAAACGCTGGGCAGAAGCGATGCGCAGGTATTGGCGCAGACTTTTGCCGAATGGTACCAGCAGGTCTCCAGGTGGATAGAGCCGGAGGCGGGGATACCTGATCAAGTCTGTTTTAACTGTACCCAGAGAGGGACTCTTTGGGTATTGCTCGATGTTATTACCGCCATGATTGACCATCTCGTTAGCTGGCGGGACGAAGGACACATCGGGGCTAACTGCGGGGAAGTTTGGTGCGTGCCGCCGGCGCAGGTATCCAATAATGAGTATGGTATTCAAGAATGCAGCGGGGTTTCTCCAGAGGAAGCCTCCACCTTTAATACCAGTGATACTATTCGAGGGGGCGTTGCGGATATTATCGGATGTTTGAATTGGAATATTAGTGATCAAGGGGCTAATAATACAGCCGTAGGCAACGCGGATAAATTTGACCACTGCGGAGATAACTGTACAATTGCTGACTGCTCAGACCTCCCGCGGTCATTACTGCCAACGGCTTCCTACAATCCTGCCCCTTACAACGGAACAAACCCAGATGGGTATCAGCCGACTCCTGCTAGAGATGATGAGGCGCATATCCGGAGGTTCCTAGATTGTTACGATCAATGCGATGCGGCCCACTGCAATAATACCCTCCCAACGCTACATACGGATGGGACTTTTTATACCCATACAACGTATCCTGGGAGTTTTAACCCTGCGGATGAATGTGGGATAGATGGTAAATTGGCCGATAAGCCAGGCAATGCATGGTATGACATAATTACTGAAAATTTGATTGATGCTGGGCCTTCCTGCGATTTAACCGATATGGGCGATCCTTCAACGAGTGGGTGGCTTACCAATACCCGCCAGAGCGCGCTGGAGGCGGCGAATCAGGTAGCCAAATTTAGTACAAGAAGCGCATTCCTTGTGAACAGGCTTGCCGAGGCAAATAATCTCATTAATCTTTTAGGAAACGCGCAAACGCAATTAAACAATTTTTTAACCTGCGGGGCAGAGCCTGATACGACTGACGATGGTCCGGCCTGCGAATTAATCAAGGCGCGTATTGCCCTGTCAAACCAGGCTTTAGGACTGCCTTATCAGGCTATTTATGTCTGGCAGAGCGATCCGCCGCCTAACCGCGCCGAAGGGTACTGGCATGCCGTCCGCGTGGATACCCGCCTATCGGGCAAATGCGATGAGGCCTGCGGCCCCGGAGGGTATCCTAACAGCGGGGATCCGTGGCCGAGGATAACAAATGGGGACGAAGACAGCTTCTGGGGAGATATAGAATTTAGAGATTGTTTCTTCTTAGATGAAGCTCAGAATGATGGCGTTGTCAAGGCGCGGGTCACCCGTTTTGATGAGGAAAGAGACGCCAATAATTTGAAATTTCCCGGCGGCCTGTCTATTTGGAATTTTAAATCCAATCATCCTTCCAGGGAGGCTAAGTTTGGTTCGATAGCAAGCGATATTATAGCCGCGAATTGCACAGATTTTATGGTGGATGGGCCAAATCCCGTGCCCGCGGATCGGGACATTTATAAAGGGGCTTTTATCCTTAACGAGGAGACTTTTGATAACCAGGAGTGCTGGCGGGCGATGAACGAACATCTTAGCCGGGGAATTACCAGTGAAACCTGCGCCCAATATTATTTTCATGAGGGAAACAACGCGGGCTTCGGGTTTCGGTTCGTTCCGTGCGATCCATTTTAGGAAATTTTAACCATACGACTTTATGCTAAGACAAAGAAGAAAACCGGGGCAGGCTGTTTCGGAATATTTGGTTTTTATGGTGCTGATTATCGGAGGGTTTATTCTGATGCAGCCCTATATTCTGCGCGGCTTTGCCGGACGTTGGAAGGGCGTGGGCGATTCTTTCGGGCAGGGCAGGCTCTACGATGCGAATAAAACAGTGGAATGTATTTATGATTATGAGTTTCTCAATGAATGGTACAGCGCCAATAAATTTTTTGAAAATCATTGCGATCGACCTTGTTATTCGAGTCTTTTGAGCAGAGAGCAAAGAGCAATTGACTGCCGTGCCTGCATCCACCTGTCGCAAATTGATGAGTGTGATTGAATAAGCATGCCACTGGTATTTTTGAAGATTTTGTATTAAAATATAAAAAATACTTAAAGAGGACAAATGTTAATTTTTTCTTTATTTTTAATTTTCTGCACGGTCGCCATCCTGGGATACGCCGTGATCCCGATGGTTTACGCTAGAACTCTGGCCTTTAATGAGAAAAGGGGCCAGAAGTTTTCGACTAATATCGAACAGCTTCTGCCCCGCCAGGAAGCGAAGAAGATCAGCCGTTTATTGGTGTTTATCCCTTTTGGCCTGGCGGTTTTCTTTTATTTTCTTTTTCCGGAAGGATTAAAACTGCCGGGGGTCGTCATGGGTTTTGTGGGTGGGTTCATTTTTCCGGGAATGTACATCCAATCCTTAACCAAGAAAACACGGTCGAAATTTAGCGACCAATTAATCGACGCGTTGATGATTATGTCGAGCTCTTTTCGCGGAGGATTAAGCCTGGTGCAGGCCATGGAAGCGGTGGTTGAAGAAATGCCGGATCCCATCAACCGAGAATTCTCAACCGTTTTGGGGGAGAATAAGATGGGAGTCTCCCTGGAAGAGGCCATGTACAGGCTCTATCACCGCCTGCCTTCCGCCCCTCTACAGCAGATGATTACGGCGATTTTATTGGCGCGTGAAACCGGAGGGAACCTGCCGGTTATATTCAGCCGGATTGTGAATAATATCCGAGAACGCAAGAAAATTCAGCAGAGTTTAGACACCTTAACGATTCAAGGAAAAATTCAAGGGGTTGTTATGACGCTTTTGCCCATTGGGTTTGGTTATATTGTTTACAGCTCCAACCGCCGGCTTTTTGAACATATGCTTCATTCCGAGACGGGCCGCGGCCTTCTTGTGTACGCGGTTATTTCCGAACTCATTGGCGCGTTTCTGATTTGGAAAATAAGCACGTTTAAGGACTTTTAAGAGGATTATCAATATGCTAACGATGGTACTGCTGTGCGTTTATTTTTGCGCGTTTAGTTTTATCTTAGGGGTTATGCCCATGGAGTGGGAACGCCGTCCAACGCTGGAAGCGCTGGGTTTTGATCTTAAAAGGAAGAAAAATAAATTAAACCTTTTTTCTGTTTTAAGGAAAATCGCCCTGATTAACAGGCCGTTATGTACGGGGGCTTTACGGCGCAGAATTTCTAAAGACTTAACGGTTGCCCATGTCAACTTAACTCCCGATGAATTTTTTCTGCTCAAAGAGCTGGCGATCGTTATTATGTTAGTGATTCTTCTGCCGTCGCTGGCGGCGGACACGATGTTCTTTTGGATTACCATGAGTTTTGCCTGCGGGTATATGCTGCCGGAATTTTGGCTCAAGGGCCGGATTAAAAAGGTTAAGTCCACGATTATTAAAGAGCTTCCCGATGCCATTGATTTAATGGGATTGTGCGTCAACGCCGGACTGGACTTTATGCTGGCTTTAAAATGGGTGGTTGAGAAATCGCCGCCGTCCGTTATGGCCGATGAGCTTAACACGATTCTGCAGGAAATTAACGTGGGGAAGACCAGAAGAGACGCGATCCGTGATTTAGCGGCGCGTTATGAACTGCCGGATTTATCCACCTTCGCCCGGACCCTGATTCAGGCCGATAAAATGGGAACCTCGGTGAGTGAGGCGTTAAATATCCTTTCGGAAGATATGCGCCTTTCGCGGTATCGGCGCGGCGAGCAGATGGCGCTCAAGGCCCCTTTGAAGATGCTGGTTCCGCTCCTTTTATTTATTTTTCCCGTCGTCGGCATTCTGGTCGCCGGCCCCATCCTTTTGGATTTTATCGAAAACAATCCCTTCAAATCTCTAGGCGGCGGATAAACTTGGTTTTTTGTTCCGCGATTCTATAAACAATACGATATTTTTTAATATTGACTTTATAAATTATTTTGTACTTGCGTTGAGCGCTACTGGATGTTATTCTATATGCATATGGCAATAAGGAATTATTGGATAACGGAAATAGAAAAGGCCTGGACTGAGCGTTCGGTGATCTGGCTCTCCGGTGTCCGCCGCGCGGGGAAAACTTATCTTTCCCAGAGCCTGGGGAATATCGAATATTTCGATTGTGAATTGCCCCGCGTGCGCCGCTTGATGGAAGACCCTGAAGAATTTTTAAAGAGCCTTGGAGATCAAGGGAAGCGAATTGTCTTAGATGAAATCCACCGCCTGGATAATCCAGCAGAGCTTCTTAAAATCGCCGCTGATCATTATCCTGAAATTAAAATTTTGGCCACAGGCTCTTCGACGCTGGGGGCATCTTCCAAATTTAAAGATACCTTAACCGGGAGAAAAAAAGAGATATGGCTGACACCCGCCCTTGATGAAGATTTAGCGGATTTTAAAATCAAGGATCTCAAACACCGTTTATTAAGAGGAGGATTGCCGCCGTTTCTCTTATCCAAAGAGTTTCCGGAAGCTGATTTTCAGGAATGGATGGATGCCTATTGGGCCAAAGACATTCAAGAATTATTCCGGCTGGAACGAAAGTATTCTTTTCAGAAATTTATGGAATTACTGATGACTCAAAGCGGGGGAATTTTTGAAGCCACGCGATTTACAGCTCCCTGTGAGGTAAGCCGGACGACCATAACGAATTACCTGAAAATTTTAGAAGCCACTTTTGTGGCCCACATTATTCATCCCTTTAGTTCTCACCGGCCCACGGAAATTGTTTCCGCTCCCAAAGTGTATGGATTCGACACGGGATTTGTTTGTTATTACCGCGGATGGAACGAATTGCGGGAAGAAGACCTGGGGGTTCTCTGGGAACATTATGTTCTCAATGAAATCCAGGCGAAACTTCATACGCGCCAAATTCATTACTGGCGCGATAAACGCGGCCACGAGATAGACTTTATCATCCCAATAAGAGGTAAGACACCAACACCGATTGCCATAGAATGCAAATGGAAAGCCACCCAACTCGATCATCGCAATCTAGAGGCTTTTCTTTATCAATATCCCGAGGCTAAAGTTTTTATTGTAAGCCAGGGTATAGATAGAACATTTTCTAGAAAATATGGAGAGACCGTGGTGACATTTACAGATTTGCCTTCCCTAATTGATTATTTGAATGAGAATAGTTAAGGTTTGGTATTTAAATTGACGGGA
>ORJL010708059.1_pt1 | contig 25061 bp, 29 predicted proteins | sample 1779941 | NCBI WGS metagenome assembly ORJL01 (sample SAMEA104232317, study PRJEB22302) | groundwater metagenome | biome: forest; feature: aquifer; material: groundwater | place: USA | collected 2011-08-07 | depth 5.8 m
AGGAGATGAACGCCATCGGCGGGCAGGAGGTCCAGATGCCGGCCCTACAGCCGCTGGAGCTCTGGCAGGAGACGGGGCGAGACGTGCTCATGGGAGATACCATGTTCCGCCTGCAGGACCGGCGCGGGCGGACGCTCTGCCTGGGCCCCACGCACGAGGAGGTGGTGACCGACCTGGCTCGTCGCTTCGTGAACTCCTACCGGGACCTTCCCCTGCTGGTCTATCAGATCCAGACCAAATTCAGAGACGAGCCTCGCCCCCGGGGCGGCCTCCTCCGGGTGCGGGAGTTCGCTATGAAGGACCTCTACAGCTTTGACGCCGATGATGAAACATCTACCAGCACCTATCAGGTGGCTGTTGCCGCCTACCAGAGGATCTACGAGAGGTGCGGCCTTCACGCCATGGCTGTGGAGGCCGACAGTGGCGCTATCGGCGGCAAGGAGTCCCATGAATTCATGGTTATCGCCCCCTCAGGCGAGAACGAGGTGATCTACTGCACCTCGTGTGGCTATGCGGCCAACGCGGAGAGGGCCGAGAGCAGGGTCCCTCCGGCGGACATGGGGCAGCCCCTGCGTCCCCTGGAGAAAGTGGCAACACCGGGGGCCAAGACCATGGAAGAGGTCGCCAGGCTCCTTCATGTCCCTATTGATCGGACCTGGAAAGCGGTCTTCTACATGGCTGACACGGAGCTAGTCCTCGCGGCGATTCGCGGCGATCTGGAGGTCAACGAGGTCAAGCTGAAGAACCGGCTGAAGGCGACAGACCTGCGGCCAGCCACGGACGAGGAGATCCGGGCGGCGGGCCTCATCCCCGGGTCTTCGTCCGCTATCGGCGTGAACGGCGTTAAGGTGGTCAAGGACTACTCCCTGACCCTGGGATCGGCCTTTGTGGCCGGGGCCAACGAAGAGGGATTTCACTACTTAAACGCCGACTTTGTCCGGGACCTGGGGGACGATACGGTGGACATCGCCCTGGCCCGGGCTGGACTCCCCTGCCCCAGGTGCGGGACCGGGCTGTCTTCCACCCAGGGCATCGAGGTGGGCCATACCTTCAAGCTGGGCGCTATCTATAGCGAAAAGATGGGCGCAACCTATCTGGACACCAACGGCGTTGAGCGCCCGCTGGTCATGGGCTGTTTCGGCATCGGAGTCGGACGGCTTCTGGCGTCGGCCATCGAGCAGCACCATGACGAGAAAGGCATCATCTGGCCAGTATCCATCGCCCCTTACCAGATACACCTCTGCCCTCTGGGCATGGACAACCCCCGGGTAGCGCAGGTGGCAGACGAGCTATATGACCGCCTGACCGGAGAAGGCCTGGAGGTCCTTTACGACGACCGGGCCGAGTCCCCCGGTGTCAAGCTCAACGACGCCGACCTGCTGGGCATGCCGCTACGCGTCTTGATCAGCCCCCGCAGCCTGGAGTCCGGGTCCCTGGAAGTCAAGGTGAGGCGGGAGAAAACCCACCGGCTGGTACCACTCGCAGACGCGCCGGCGGTATTGAAGGAGATGCTGGAGCAGCAATAAGCGGCTCAGACCGGTTCTATGCTGTTCCCCTTCGTCCTCCCCGAAAGCTTGAACGCTGGCACGAAAAACACCTGTAGAAAAGGGTTCCTTCCCGCCTCACGAATTAAGCTCCACTCCCATAGAAGCCATCCTATTGATGCTACGGACGGCGGCTTGGCTTCGTCATGCAGGCTAACTATTTCCTCTCAAATGAGGCCGGCCATCAGCAACCGGCCCCTGCCGGACGTTCCTTGGCTAATATGCGGTATCTGCAGTGCACCGCCTTGTTGCGCGATCTGCGCTAGCCCACTTCCCCCGACAACATCGTTCTTCTCATTCTCATCGGGTTGGGGGAAGCACTGCTCTGTGCTGGGAACGCTGGGCAGAGGACTTCGTTTCTTGACCCGCCATTCGCACGGTTCTATAATGACCTAGGTCAAACGTAAAGGATAAGAGGAGTGCTATGCGGCAATCACGCTTCGCGCAGAAAACCGATCCTGCGACTATCCAAAATGTCCTGAAGACCGCCGAGGAGCAGCAGGTCCGCTTCATAAACCTTCAGTTCACGGATATCGTGGGTGTGGTCAAGACGGTGACCATCCCCATCCATCGCTTCGAAGGGTGCATTAAGGATGGCATGTGGTTCGACGGCTCGTCCATCGAGGGCTTCGCCCGCATCGCCGAGAGCGACATGTATCTGCAGCCGGACCTGAACACTTTCTGCATCACCCCCTGGGAGGGACTGGAGAACAGAACAGCCCGGGTCTTCTGCCAGGTCTTTACGCCCAAAGGAGAGCCCTTCGCCGGCGACCCCCGGTCAGTCCTCCTCAGGGTGATGGCCGAGGCGGAAGAAATGGGCTACATCTATAACACGGGCCCTGAGCTGGAGTTCTTCCTCTTCCGGCCGGACCAGCAAGGGCGCATCGCCCCGTTGCCCCACGACCAGGCCGGCTACTTCGACTTCTCCACGGACCTGGCCTCGGAGGTACGCAAGGAGATGGTCAACAGCCTCCAGGCCCTGGGTATTAGGGTGGAGGCCAGCCACCACGAGGTGGCTATCGGCCAGCACGAGATCGATTTCGAGTACGCCGATGCCCTGCGCACGGCAGACAACGCCGTCACCTTCAAGTACGCCCTGAAGGCCGTGGCCCAGAAGCATGACCTTTACGCCACTTTCATGCCCAAGCCGATCTTCGGCATCAACGGCTCGGGGATGCACGTGCACCAGAGCCTCTTCCTTGCGGATTCCAGCACGAACGCCTTCTACGATGGTAACGACGAGTACGGGCTGTCAGACGTAGCCAAGTACTTCATGGCCGGGCAACTGGCCCATGCTCGAGGCATGTGCGCCATCATCGCCCCGCTGGTGAACTCCTACAAACGGCTGGTGCCGGGCTACGAGGCTCCAGTATACATCAGTTGGGCCCGCATCAACCGGTCCGCCCTGATCCGCATACCCAAGACCAGCCCCGGCAAGATATCCTCCACCCGCACCGAGCTGCGCTGCCCGGACCCTAGCTGCAATCCTTACCTGGCCTTCGCCGTCATGCTCAAGTGCGGCCTGGACGGCATCAAGAAGAAGATGCCCCTGCCGGAGCCCGTGGAAGAGAATCTCTATCTCTTGGACGAGTCGCAACTCAAGCGACGCAACGTTGCCATGCTGCCCGGGTCGTTGCGGGATGCCTTGACGGAGCTGGAGCAGGATGAAGTGGTGCAGGAAGCCCTCGGTCCCCACGTCTACCAGCACTTCATGGAAGCCAAGATCATGGAGTGGAACGAATTCCGCCAGCAAGTCACTGCCTGGGAATTGGAGCGGTACCTGGAGATATACTGAGATTTGACCACTCTGGTGATGATCGACGTCGTTGCGAGCCGGAGTGTAGCGGAGGCGAAGCAATCTCCCCCCCAACCCGAGATTGCTCCGTCCTGTGTCCTCGTAATGACGCCCTGCAACGTCGCTGTGGCGGAGTACTGTAAACGATCGCTATGATAGAGAAAGACCTTGCCTGGGGACACATCAGGGGTAACCCCTATTTCGGCAGCCTGCGGGCCAATGAATGGGTGGAGGTACGGGACCTGCTCCGTGAGAAGTCCCTGGCTCCCGGCGAAGTCCTCTTCCTGGAGGGGGATCCCGGCCATGGCATCTATTTCATGAAGGAAGGCCGGGTGCGGGTCTTTAAGACATCGGCGGAAGGGAAAGAGCAGGTCCTGAGGATCATGGGCCCCGGCGATTCCTTTAACGACGTACCCGCCTTCGACGAGGGCCCCAACCCGGCTTCGGCCCAGGCCATGGAGCCCTCCGTGGTCTGTCTACTGCGTACCCAGGACATGATTGAGCTGATGCAGCGCTACCCGGCGCTGGCCCTGGGGGTTATCCGCGTCTTCGCCTCTCGACTCCGCCATCTCACGACCCTGGTCGAGGACCTGTCGTTCCGCCACGTCACCAGCCGTCTGGCCAAGGTCCTCCTGATGCAGGTGGAAGAGGCCGGCAAGGGCCGGAGCCTCCACCTGACCCAGCAGGACCTGGCCTCCATGGTGGGGACGGCCCGCGAAGTGGTCGTCCGCTCCCTGCGCTCCATGGAGAGCCAGGGCATCCTGAAGCGAGAGCGGCACCGCCTGGTCGTACTGGATAAAGAAGCCCTCTGGCGACTGGCCTAATCGGGTTTCATAGCCCGCCCTTGCCCTCCGTTCCCGTTCTTATCCCCAGCATCGGTCCCGGTACGACGTGGAACTGCGTCCGGGCGTCCTCCTGCCCCTCCAGGCGAGCCACAACCGCGTACGTGCCCGGACCTTTCAACTCGACTCCGAAATCTGCTGCAAGTTGCATGCGTTGCTCCTGCCCCGGACGGATGCCCGGCGGCCGGCCTACTTCGACCTGGCCTCCCACCTTTGTGAGGGTTTCCCCATCCTCCGTGAAGACCTCAATCTCGAAGTTGTGCCGCTGATTGGTCTCGTTCCACAGCACCTTGAAGGACGTTGCCACGGAGAAGCGATAGGAAAATGGGAAGCCCGAGTTGACGGTGAGAACATCCCATCCCCCTCCCAGCAGGTACAGCTTGTTTCCGACCACTTGTGCAGCGTCAGCAACTATGAGCCACTCTACTTTCATTTGCCATCCTCTTGCCTTGACATTCACCTACAATCATACTACAATGATACTACATCACGTAGGGATGCGCAAAGTGGTTGTCGATGCCGAGAATTAGAATAGCGATTGACGCATTCCTAATCGATGAGGACAATGAGGAAAAGTTCGCGAGCCATGGCCTGTCATCCCGCCAGGTTCTACAGGTCTTAGACAATGAACACCTTATCGTGCATAACAGAAAGCAGCGCCGGGCGTTCTATCTGGTGATCGGCAGGGACCATGGCGGTGCTTGCATCGCCATTCCCATCGAGCCGACCCACGACCCCTTGCTATGGCGACCGGTAACCCCTTGGCCATGCAAGCAGCACGAGAGAGACCGGCTAGAAGTAAGAGGACAAGATGGGTGAACAAGAAGTCCGAGAGGCAGAGGAACCGGAAAGCTGGGACCTCGACAAGGCGGAGAGGAGGCCTCCGGCCAGACCAACCCGGGTCGTGGTCTCCGTATCACTGTCGCGCGATGATTTCGACCTGATAAACAGGAGCGCAGAGCAAACGGGCATGAGGACATCTGAATTCATCAGGAAGGCCGCGCTGGACGCCGCCAAACACGAATCCAGGTCTTTCGCGTCTTTGTCCGGCGGAGGTCATGGCGGTTCTATCTTTGCGAGCTCCCTATCATCGACAACTCTTGCCTCCGGCAGCGACATTCTGACATCTAGAGAAACTAAACCGGCAGCGACCTATTAGGCGTATCATCGGCCGAGAAACCTCCGCCCGAAGCAGCTTAGCACTTCTCCTTTGACTTCCCGAGCCTGCCCCGGCTATCAACGTATTGCTTAAGACGTTCCCGCGTCGTGACCCATTGCCCACCAAGCCGTATTGCCCAGAGTCTTCCCTTCTCTGCCTGTGCTCTCAAGGTAACAGGAGCAATTGCCACTAGCTTCGAAGCCGTCCTCAGGTCAATGAACTCATCCACACTAAGAGCTGCGAGTTGCCCGGCGGGGTAACGCCTACTAGCGTCCATAATCTCTATCGAAGAAAGACTTCCATCTTCCACATAGTTGAGTATCAGCCCATGGTCTTCCTCACTGCTATGGCTCAAGGGGACCTCTGAGTCCTGAAGATGGATCGTGAGAATATCAACCTCGGGCTCATATTCCATTCTCAGAACACTGGGCGCAGCTTTTGTCGTTGCTTCTCTTACCATCTCCCACCTCTATTTGTGCTTGATTACCGTTACCACCAATGCGTATGACCCAACCGTAACCCATATTACCGTTAGCTTCCCGTGGCGGGATTCCCATTTATCCGCCCGTGTCACTTTTTCCCCGCAATTAATGGCTTCTTCCACGTCCGATGAAGCTAGCTTATAGAGCCTGACCTTATTCTTTCCATGGCGGGTGAATCTAATCTCCATCAGGCTGATCATAAGCGATAGCGCTTATGATCGTCAACCCTGAACCCTCCAAGAGACTTTTGTCCCTGTGCCCCTCTCTTTTCCTCCCTATAATAGGGTCACATGGCATGGGGGTGGAAAGGATGTCAGTTGTCCCGATTATTGACAGTACGAAGTGCGATGGGTGTGGGGCCTGTATTGACGCCTGTCACGCCCACGCAGTAGAGTTGGTGAATGGCAAGGCTGTTGTGGTCAGGTGGGATAATTGCGACTACTGCACCGATTGCGAGAGCCTCTGTCCCAAAGGAGCCATCAGGTGCCCGTTAGAGATAGTAGTATTGGAAAAGTCGCGCCGGTGAAGAGGTTATCTGTCAGGGACCGCTGGCAGGCCACCGCTCGCAACCGGTTGCGGGTGGAGTTGGCCGGGCTGGCCTTCGCCACACGGCACGGCCATGCGCCGGAGGAGTACGCTCGCGAGATATGGGGCCGCGGGGCGAAGACCTTCATGGGAAAAGATAACCCGAGGGCGCTGGAATACCTCCTTAAAGAGGCTAGAGCCATTGCCATGTTCTACCCATGGGTCAAGGCCTCGGCCCGCCGAGTGGCGGCGAGGCGTGGTGAAATGGTTATCGCTGATGGTTGCCTCGCCGGCTGGGGAGATGACCGGTGGGCGATAGCCAGAGGCCTGGGCCTCACGCGGGAGGAAGTCTGCCGCTATTGTAACGAGGCCTTCCGGGTCTGGGGCGAGCAACTGGGCCTGGACGTGTCACTAACGCCCCAACCGGATGATACCTGCGTGCTGTCGGCGGCGGAGAAAGAGTAAGAACCATGCCACGAAACGAGGTCGTCTCGACAGAGGTCAGTAATAGCCGGAACAAATAGGAGACGGAGGTAAAGAAGATGGCTTATCAATTCCCCGAGGATGTAGTATTAGATGTGAGGGCCCTGATCCCGTCCTATCGCCACACCCTCATTTTTTCTGTCCTGGAACAGATATCGCAGATGTCGCCCCAAACGCCCCTCTCGATCGTGAACGACCACAACCCCCAGGGACTGGCCTTCGAGCTGGAGATGCGACCTGAGACCAAAGGACGATACGACTTCGAGAGCCAGCCCCAGCCCGATGGCTCTTGGACCGCCAAGATAAAGAGAAAGTAACTCCGGTCAGGCACATGGAAGCAACCGCACCGCTGGCGGCGCATAATAAGGCAGCCAGGGGCCCCCTGGTACCCAGAGAGCATGGCGCCTGGGCCATGCTGCTCATCCCTCTGGTGGTTAGTCTGGCAGCGGCAGGCCGGTGGGGGCTGGAAGGTCCCCTCTTTCTTGGAACGTGCCTGGCCATCTACACCGCTCGCCAGCCTATCAACATGCTGGTCAGGTCTCTCCAGGAACCGGGAGACGAGGCGAAGGGCCGGCCCCTCTTCTGGCTGGGCGTATACGCGGTCCTGGCCCTGGCCTTTGGGCTGCCGTTGCTCTTCTACTACGGGCGGTGGCTCCTTCTTCCCTGGGCCGCCATTTTCATGGCCTTCACAGCGGCGCATTTCTACTTGCGCCAGCGGCGCCAGGACCGCACTATCCCCGGCGAGCTGGTCACTATCGCTGGGCTGGCCCTGACCGCTCCAGGCGCCTACTACGTCGCCAGGGGCCTGGAGCCAACCGCCGCATACCTGTGGGTCCTCACCACCCTTTATTCGTCCGCCAGCATTTTTTACGTTCGAATGAAGATGAAGCATCGGTCCCTGCGGCGACCGGCCAAGGACGTGATGGAAAGACTGTCCCTGGGAAGGAACAGCATAATATATCAAGGCGTTCTGGTACTGGTCCTGGCACTGGCGGTCGCGTGGGGTCAGGTGCCCCCATTCGTCCCCATAGCCTTCGCTCCACTCCTGGCCAAGGTAACCTACGCTGTTCTGGCGGGAGATCACCTGGTGAACATCAAGAAGGTAGGCTGGATAGAGGTGGCCCATTCAGTGGCTTTCACCTTTCTCTTAATTGGAGCCTATCTTGTGGGGCCGAGGCCTTGATCACAGACGCAAGTCACGAGCCTGTGACAAAAGTACCTTACAGGACCACTGGCGGGATGATTGAATAGTATGGTGGGAGGTCCACGGACCGGTAGCGTCGTGGCTTGCACCACTGTTAGGTCACAGAGGTTTTGATGTCATTTAAGGAAAAGGAGGGCTTTGCATGGAAGAAAATAGGAAGCCAGTAGTGGCGCAAATTCTTGACAACCTGATGTTCTGGCTGTTCATGGCTGCCGCCATCGGGTTTCTTTACATGGTGTGGGCCACTATTGAGATACTGAACCACTACGTTGGCGTCGTCTCGCCATATACGCCATTCAGCCCGGTGCCTTGGAGGTAGCGTAAGAGATGTCTTCCCTTGCTTCCCCCGAACAGGGCTGGTGGAAACCATTCCCCAGGCACGAAAAGGCCTGGCTGACCATCATCATTATCGCCGCCGTCGTCCTGTCTGCGATCACGCTCGGATGGGCGGTAATGGGCAAGCAAAATGTGCCTGTGGCGTCTTACAAGGCAACCCCCGAGCAATTCGAGAAACAAGTTGCCGACTTCACGGCCAAGTACCAGATACCAGGGTCGCCTGGTGAGGTACGGGTCCCTGAGGGACAGGACGGCTTTATGATGGCCAGTATGTGGAGCTTCACTCCCGCGCTGCACCTCAAGTCCGGCAAGCCGTATACCATCTGGCTCTCTGCCAAGGATGTCCTTCATGGGTTCTCTATTACCGGCCAGAACCTCAACATTACGGCGGCGCCAGGCCACGCCTACGGTATTCGCATCACCCCTGACAAGCCCGGGACGTATCTCATAGTCTGTAATGAGTACTGCGGCCTCGGGCACCAGGGAATGACGGGTAAGATTATCGTAGAGTGATGGAGAAATAGCATGGCTGTAGCAGAACGAGTACCTTACGATTACCAGCACGAGTTCCGGACCGATTCCCTGCTGGGCCTGAAGATTCACCTGCCGGCCCAGACGCTCTTCCTGGCCAATGCCGTGGCGGCGGTGCTGGCCCTGGCGGCCGCAGGCGCCTACGCCTTCTTGATGGGATTCACCAGGGTGCCCGCTATCAGTCTTCTGAGCAGTAACGCCGACGGGTTCGGCCGGGTCTTTACGGGCCACGGGGTATCGGCGCTCATCCTCTGGCCCATCTTCTTCGAGGTGGCGGCCCTGATCTTCGTGTCCACCATCCTGCTGGGAGCCAGGATCTATAGCAAGAAACTTGGCTGGCTGGCCTTCATCTCCATGGTAATCGGCGGGCTCCTCCTGGAGTCTTCCATCCTGTGGGGCCAGGCCGACGTAGGCTTCACCGCTTACGTGCCCCTGGTAGCGCACCCGGTTTTCTACGTGGGCTACATCATCTTCGCCGCCGGCGCCCTCCTGGCCATAGCGAACTTCGCCCTGAGCCTGGCTCAGGCCCGGGCCGATGGAGTCCTGAAAGGCTCGCTGCCTCTGGTCACCTACGGCGGGGCTACGGCGGCCATTCTGGCCACGGTTGCCATCGCCTCTGGCCTGGTAGCCCTGGTGCCAACCTATCTCTGGACCGTGGGGGTCTTCCCTTCAGTGGACCCCATTTTCTACCGCACCTGGTTCTGGGGACTGGGCCATACCCTACAGTATGTCAACGTATCTGCCATGATCGTGGCCTGGTACGCACTGGCCGCCTTGACTTTCAAGGCCAACCCCATAAACGAGAAGTATGGGAGAATAGCCTTCACCCTCTATATCTTCTTCACTGTGCCCGTGCTCGGCCATCATTTCCTGGTAGACCCGAGCCTTTCGCCGGCGGTCAAGATAGTGGGAGGAAGCCTCTTCGGCTTTGGACTGGGCATCCCCAGTCTGATGCATGGCCTGGCTATCTTGGGTTCAGTGGAGATCGCTGGGCGTAGGTTAGGAGCCACCGGACGCTTCGGATGGTTTCGGAAGATACCCTGGGGCGAGCCGGGCATGGCCACCCTGATGGTCTCCATGGCCCTTTTCGCCATCGGAGGATGGACCGGCACGATAGGCACCACCGAGCAGCTCAACCTGATCACCCATAACACCATGTGGGTGCCAGGCCACCTGCACGCCGTGGTCGTTGCTGGAACGACCCTGTCCTTCATGGGCCTCAGCTACTACCTGGTGCCCCTGGTCGCCCGCCGCCAGCTTTTCAGCCAGGGCATGGCGCGTATACAGCCCTATCTTTATGGCGCGGGGCTGCTTATAATGATGATTACCATGGGCTGGGCCGGATTGATAGGAGTCCCCCGGCGCGTGGCGGACATAAGTTACGCGGGGGCCTCGCCCGACTGGTTCCTGCCAATGAACCTGTTGGGTATCGGCATCGTCCTGGCCATCCTGGGAGGCATTTTCTACGTCCTGAACATCGTCTTGACCCTGGTACACGGTAAGAAGTTCCAATAAGAAGCCAGCGAGGTATGACATGAGGGCCTACCTGCACCTCTGCAAACTGAGGGTAGCAGCCCTTCTGGTAGGGGTGGCGGTGGTAACGGCCCTGGTCTCAGCTCCCGGGGCAGCGAATGTTCTCAGGCTGGCCCTTCTGGCCCTGGCCGGAGGGCTGGCCTGCATCGGCTCCGGATTGTTGAACCACTATTTCGACCAGGATATAGACCGGCTGATGAATCGGACCAGGGGAAGGCCCCTGCCGTCTGGAAGTATCGCCAACCCCAGGGAGGTTTTCTGGGCCGGCCTGGCGGTGGTCCTGCTTGGCCTGGGCGCTTCCACCCTGCTGGGCTTCTTGACCACGGCTTTTATCCTGGCTGGGGCCATGGTCTACGTTATAATTTATACGCTCTGGCTTAAGCGCAGAAGCCCTGCCAGCACCGTGATCGGAGGCCTGTCCGGGGCTTTCGCCGCCCTGGCCGGATGGGCTGCCACAGGGAGTCAGCCATCCCCGGCCCCGTTCCTGGTGGCCCTGGTGGTCTTCCTGTGGACGCCGCCCCACTTCTGGAGCTTTGCCCTGGCTAACCGGGCAGACTACCAAAGGGCTGGGGTGCCGCTGCTGCCTCAGACCATGGCGGTGGGATACATTCTGGGAAGCACGGCCCTCCTCGTACTGGCTTCCCTGGCCGCCTTTATCTTCGGGGCCCCTTTCGGGTGGATCTACCTGGTGGTTACGGCGGCGCTTGGAGGCATCTTCCTCTTCGCTGAGGGGAGGCTACTGATTGACACTTCAAACCGGGCCGCCTGGCGAGGCTATAAGATGTCCGGTGTTTATCTCGGGTCCCTGCTCTTGGCCCTCGTCTTCGAAGGCCTGCGAGGGGCCGGTTAACCCGACACTATACTACTTGACCATGAGCATTTCGCAAGATGTCATTGCGCAGGTTCATTGTGGCCGTGCACTAGCGTTGGACCACAGAGGTTTTGATGTCATTGCGAGGCCGGGGTTTAATGCCAGTGTTGGCGGGAACCTGCAGGCCGAAGCAATCTCCTGGTGGCGCGCGAGATTGCTTCGCGATCGCTCGCAATGACGCCGGTCATCGCTCGCAACGACACCAATCATCTTCACTGCGGCCACGTACTGGAAACATAGCTTAGGAGGCAATAATGGAAAGCGAGACCCCAGGAACCCTTACGATCATGATCATATACCTGATCGTCTTCACCATTGGGTTCATCGTGCTCTTTCTAAACCTGGGAACCAAGTGGGCCATCGGTTAGCTAGTTCAAGATGGAGATGAGAAGACTAGTCATATATTACCTGCTCCTGGACACGCTGGTTGTGGCCATCATAGGGGTCACCAGTATCCATGGGGAGCATGGCTGGGACTTCTTTCTGGTGAACGCCGCCCGCCTGGGCATCATGGGCGTCATAGTGGTCCTTTGGCGCGTCGGCGGCAGCAGGAGGCTGGAAAGGATCCTTTTCGGGAAAAGACCAACGCCAGACCAGGGCTCCGGTGTGGGCCCGGGACAGGCAATTAAGGAGGCAGGGTATGGCAACCACAATCGAGAATAAGGGCGGCATCCTGGGTGAGTTGACCGACACCCTCCGCTATGCTGTCAGGGCCATCCCTGACAAGCTTTCGGTCGTGGACATCCGCATTGGTATCTATTACACGGCGGTCAAGCTTAATTCCGGACATGCCGGAGTGGCCTATACGCCTACTCATGAGATTCCGCAGTCCCGATGCTGCCCCTTGTCGCAGTCACGCATGGGGGACGCTGGCAAGCTTCTGGACCTTTGCCTCTTCGAGCATGTCGACCTGGCGCATAGCAGCAATCTCCTGGAAAGCGCTGTTGGCGTGGCCACCATTAACGCGGTCTCCTCGCTCCTCCTGGATGGCGTCCGCCCCGGCTACCGCCTCCTCGGCGAAGATGTGGATACCCTGGGACTGGTGAAGGTCGGAGAGCAGGACACGGTGAGCATCGTGGGGGCCTTCCCTCCGGTCATCAAGCACATGCGGCAGTTCACCAAGAATATTTACGTTATCGAGAAGAACCCCAAAGCCCAGGTGGACGCGACCCTGGAGCCGGAGGACGCCGCCAAGAGCCTACTGCCACGTTCCGATATCGCGGTCTTCACCGGTGCGACCATCGTCAACCACAGCTTCGAGAGCCTGGTGGCCCTCTGTACCTCAGCCAGGGAGATAATCTTTCTCGGTCCAACTTGTAGCATGATCCCTGAGCCCCTGTTCGAGCACGGAGTGACCATTATGGGGGGACTCCGGGTCTACGATAGTGACCGCGTCCTCAAGGTCGTCTCCGAGGGCGGCTCCGGCAACCATTTCTACGAGTCCTGTGCCACCAAGACGACCATCGTCCGGGCGGACCGGCGCATCTAGGGGGACCAATCCGTAGATTTCGCAAATTTCATGGATTATCTAGGTCACCAGGAACCGGAGCGGCTTCTTCCAACGGGTAACTGGCCGCCGTTGCCACTCTACCGTATAATAGCTTTGTGCTACGCAGACACCGACGGGTACACGGGTCGCATTGGCGGCGGTATCTGAAGCAGCGCAGGGGCCTTATCGAGCAAGCAGGAGTGTAAGGAGGAACATGGTTGAGAATATCGCCCCGGAAAGACTTGCCAAGATACGGCAGATAGAAGCACAGGGGGGCCCATCTGTGGAGATGGGGGCCATGCGCCTCCGCATGCTCAAAGAGACGATTGGCGCGCGGGTGGACCAGCAGGCCGAGTACGCCGTGCTTCTGGGGTGCAACGCCCTCTTTCGGTTCTATCACGTCAAGAGTTTTGTGGAGCTGCTGGAGCGTCTGGGAATCAGCTACTCCTTTCTCTCGACGGAATTCTGCTGCGGGCACTCCTACCTGCCCGCGAACCATCGAGGCCCCGAGATGGAGCCCTTGGAGCCGTACATCCGGGACCACGAGGGGCGCAACATGGCTGCAGCGGAAGCCCTGGGAGCCAGGGCAGTGGTTACCTTCTGCCCCAACTGCAACGCCCACATGAGGAAATACTTGGAGCAGCCCAGCCTGCCCATTCTATACTGGATCGACCTGGTGGCGGACAAGCTGGAAGGCCTGAGGCTCGACAAGAAGGTAGACTTCTACGAGGGATGCCACCGGGACCAGAATATCGTCCTGCGGGGCGCAATCGACCCCGCTGTCAGCAAGAAGCTGGTAGACGGGATCGAGGGCCTGACCTACAACGAGGTCTCCAGCAAGATCTGCTGCATCCAGAAGCCTCAGGAGATCTTCGGGGCGATGCAGACGGACACCCTGGTCACCCCAACCTCGTGCTGCTACGGTTACCTGTCCCGTAATCGCCCGCGGCAGACCAAGCTGGTCTTCCTGACGGACGTCGTGCTGTGGGCCATGGATGGCCGGCGGTAGGCCTTGGGATGAGCCTGGTTAACAGCGGGGGGAATCACAAGTGTCCCTTGGGTGGCATGAAACACCCCGGATTCCATGTAGGTGAAAAGTAGGGCCGGGGAGGCGTGGTGTTTCATGCGAACAGGCGAGGCGCCCGTTCCGCTTCTTCCGAGCGATTCCGTCTGTAACCGCTTGTCGTCCTCACCGCACAATCATGACGGAGCAGGGGGCATGGTCGGTCACCTTGTCGGTGGTCCCGCCCAGAAGGAACCGGCGTACCAGGGAATGGCCGTGGGTCCCCATGACGATGAGGTCGAAGCCTCCTTCGTTGGCGTACCGTACTATAGTCTCCGCGGCATGCCCGGCCCGGACCTCGCCCTCGATCTCCAGGCCGTGGGATCCGGCCACTTCCCTGGCTTCCTCTTGCACCTTCTCGAAGTAGCTGTTCTGCTCATGCTTGGCCTCTTCCAACTCGCCAACCGTGGCTGCATAGGCGGGCAGGTGTTCCTCAACTGACAAGACATGCAGGCGGGCATCGTACTTCTTGGCGAGGTCTATGGCGGCCATGAAGGCGCGTCGAGACCCCGCAGAGCCATCCAGGGCCACCAGAATCTTTCTAAACATGCTATTCCTCCCCCTTTGCCGCCAGCCTGGCGGTTTCAGCCGCTGATTCCACAGCGGCAGGGCTTTGGCTTGCTTTCACATAATAGAGCGGCTGGAAGAAACGCTGGGCCGCCATAGTCGGCAGAACGGCACTCAGAATCACTACCGTTACCAAGACTGAGAACTGCGCCTCGTTCAAGATACCCGCCCGCAGGCCGTAGAAGGAAGATATGGTGCCGAAGGTCAGGCCTGTGCTCATCAGCAACGTGGTAAACCAAGAGTCGGCCGCCACAAATCGCCGGGCGAAAGGAAGGACTCCCGCCGTCTTGGCCACCAGCTTTACCGCCAGGAAAGCCACCATCACGCCCAAGTTAGCCCAGACCGCCCCCAGGGAGATATTCATCCCTGCTTTGAGAAAGAAGAAGGGAGTCAGAATGGCAAATGCCACCACTCGAAAGCGCTGTTGTTCGATGCGGTGCTTGGCGAAGGTCCCGGCCACAGCCAATCCCAGGAGGAAGGCGGGGAGGATGGCATGGCTCTGGGCCATCTCGGCCAGGAACATCAGGACGAACAGGGCAAAGAAAGCCCCCTTTATCTCCGGCTCGATCACCCGGTTGCCGTAGCGGGCGAAGAACCAGGGCTGCACCTTGGGCATCAGGAAGATAAGGAGCGCCGAGCCGGCGGCGAAGGGCAGAAGCCACCAGGTGGGCTGCATGAAGAGAAGGCTCAACACCAGGGCCGTCCCCAGGTCCGTAATGAAGCAGGCGGCCATTATTATCTTCCCCAACTGGGTGTTGGTAAGCCCCGTCTCCACCAGGACGGCGTATACCACCGCCAGGGATGTCGTAGAGAGGGCCACGCCGGCGATCTCCGGCGCTTGGAGGTTCCAGCCGGCCAGGAAGTAGGCGAAGGCGAGAGCACCCAGGAAAGGGGCTAGAAAGGAGAATCCCCCGATGAGCAAGCTCTCCTTCCACCTGTCCCGCAAAAGCCCTGGGTCCACTTCGGCCCCTGCTAGAAAGGTCAGTACAATGCTCCCGAAGCCAGCCAGGAAGTCGACCCAGGGCGTAGAATGCAGCCCCAGGAAATTTCCTCCAAGAACGCCCATGAGGATCTCGATTATGGCTACGGAGAGGCCCAGCTCCACCGATAGCATCTATCTGACCAGGACCAACAGGCCCATGACCATGGCTATCTTCAAGTCGCCCATTGTCCTCCTTTGGTAGGGTACTCCAACAAAAAAAGCCTCTAGTGACCGCAGGTCAGTAGAAGCTATCAGCCACCTGAAGTGGCAATCTCGAGGGCTAAGCCCTCAGGCGAGCCTCATCGCCCAAGCCTTATTTGAGTGCATTTGTACTTTACCAACAATACCTCCGAATATGCAACGCCATTGACTGTCCAAAGGGGGGGGAAGAGCGCCCGCCCGCGTCAACTCAAATAAGAATGTTACCGAGAGGGTCGATTTTGAGACGCCCTTTACAAAAGCCGTCTGTTGTGCCATAATACCTGGGAGTCAAACTACGACTGAGGCATGCCTCAGTCTTTTTTGGTATGACCCAGTGGAGGCCTTCCATGCAAAAAAAACCCGTATACCTGACTGCCGCGGGGCTGGCTAAGCTAGAGGCCGAGCTGATTTATTTGCGCACCGTGAGGCGGGCTGAAATCGCCAGCCAGATACACCAGGCCAAGGAACTAGCCGACACGGTTGACAACGCCGAATACGATGACGCCAAGAACCTCCAGGCCTTCGTGGAGGGCCGCATTCTTACTCTTGAGCGCCTTACCAAGAATGCCGTCATCATCGCCGAGGAGCACGCCACCGATTCAGTAAAGGTCGGGACTACCGTAGCCCTCCTTACCAATGAAGGGGAAGAGGAGAACTATACCATCGTGGGCAGCTACGAGGCTGACCCCATCCAGGGGCGCATATCCAATGAGTCCCCGGTGGGGAAGGCGCTTCTGGGCAAGAGAGTGGGTGACGAGGTACAGGTGCAGGCGCCCGAAGGGTCCCTGAGGCTCACGGTCATCGGAATCAAGTAATGGACCCACGTCTGGCCAAGCTGGAGAGGATCCGGGCCAGAAGTCTAAACCCTTATCCGCCCCGATATAAGAGGACCCACACCACGGTCCAGGCCCTGAACCTGTTTCGGGAACTGGAAGCGGCCAGAGAAGAGACCCCGGACCTCCCGTCACCAACTATCTCCGTCGCCGGCCGGCTGGTCAGCAGCCGGACCATGGGAAAGGCCACCTTTGTCCACCTTCAGGACGGCTGGGGCAGGCTTCAGCTATATCTTCGCATCGACCGCCTGGGAGAGGAAAGATACCGCTTTTACGAAGACTTTGACCTGGGCGATTTCATTGGAGCCACAGGGACAGCCTTCCGGACTCGTACCGGCGAGGTAACCCTGGAGGTGTCGGACTTCGTCATGCTGGCGAAGGCCTTGCGCCCCCTGCCGGAGAAGTGGCATGGGCTGGTGGACATGGAAAAGCGCTACCGCCAGCGATACCTGGACCTCATCGCCAACGAAGAGGTGCGGCGTATCTTCCAGGTCCGCAGCCGCCTGATTTCCAGCGTCCGGCGCTTCCTGGAGGAACGAGACTTCCTGGAAGTTGAGACCCCCGCCCTTCAGCCGATATACGGGGGAGCCTTCGCCCGCCCTTTCGTTACACACCACCACGCCCTAGACCAGAGGATGTACTTGCGCATTGCCACGGAGCTCTACCTTAAGCGCCTGGTCATCGGCGGCTTCGAGCGGGTCTACGAGATTGGGAAGAACTTTCGCAACGAAGGGCTCTCCACCAAACATAACCCTGAATTTACAGCCCTGGAAGCTTATCAGGCCTACGCTGACTACAACGACATGATGGACATGACCGAGGAGATGCTGAGCTCAGCCTCCCAGGAAGTCCTTGGCAGCACTCGCATCACCTTCCAGGACCAGGAGATAGACCTTGCGCCGCCCTGGCGGCGTCTCACCGTCGGAGAGGCGCTCCAGGAACATGCTGGCTTGGACTTGCTGCAGCACCGAGACCCCCATTCCCTGGCAGAGGTGCTCGAGAGAAGGGGGTTGCCCGCTGACGCCAGCCTGGGCTGGGGTAAGCTCGTCGACCTGGCGATATCGGCCTGGGTAGAGCCCAAGTTAGTGCAGCCGACTTTCATGACGGACTACCCTTTGGAGCTATCCCCCCTGGCGAAGCAGAAGCCCGAAGACCCCAGCCTGGTCGAGCGCTTCGAGCCCTTCATCGGCGGCATGGAATTGGGCAACGCCTTCACGGAGCTGAACGACCCGCTGGACCAGCGAGACCGTTTCGAACAGCAGGCCCTGGCCCGGGAGGCAGGAGATGAGGAGGCCCAGCCCATGGACCTGGACTTCGTCATGGCCTTGGAGCACGGGATGCCGCCCACCGGTGGGCTGGGCCTGGGCCTTGACCGGCTGGTCATGCTCTTCACCAACAACACCTCCATCCGGGAAGTGATCCTCTTTCCCCAACTACGCACCATCGAATAGTCCGTTGCTTAGCCTGCAATTCATCCGAGATAATACCGACCTGGTGCGAGAGAGCCTCAGTAAGCGCTTCGAGGAAGCGCCTCTGGATGACCTCCTTGGCCTGGATGAAAAGAGGCGGCGCTTTCTGCAAGAGGTGGAGGCCTTGCGGGCGCGTCGCAACGCTGTTAGCAAGGACTTGGCCCGGACCAAGGAGAGGCCTCCCGAGCTCCTTCAGGAGATGCGGGAGGTCGGCGAACATATCAAGGACCTGGACGAACGCGTCTCTGAGATCGACGGCCGGCTGCGGGACCTGCTCCTTACTATTCCGAATATAGTTCACCCCAGCGTACCGGTGGCCCGAGATGATAGGGGCAACGTCGTGGTCCGTAGCTGGGGAGAGGCCACCACGGCCGCCCACACCCTACCCCATTGGGACATCGGAGAGCGCCTGGGGCTGGTAGACTTTCAGAGAGGCGTCAAGATCTCCGGCTCCCGGTTCTACATCCTGACGGGCCTGGGGGCCAGGCTGGAGCGAGCCCTGATCAATTGGATGCTTGATCTCCACACTCAGAGGCACGGATACAAGGAAGTAGCTACCCCTTACCTGGTAAACCGGGAGACCATGACCGGCACCGGCCAGTTGCCCAAGTTCGAGGAAGACCTCTACCACTGCGAGGTTGATGACCTCTTCCTCATACCCACAGCCGAGGTGCCCGTCACCAACCTCCACCGTGACGAGATCCTGGGGCCGGGGACCGTTCCCCTTAATTACGTTTGCTACACTGCTTGCTTCCGCCGGGAGGCGGGGGCCGCGGGCAAGGACACCCGGGGGGTAATCCGAGTACACCAGTTCGACAAGGTGGAGCTGGTCAAGATAGTGGAGCCGGAGACGTCGTATGATGAGCTGGAAAAGCTGGCCTTCCACGCGGAAACGGTTCTGAAAGAACTGGGGATCCCCTACCGGGTAAGTCTTATGTCAAGCGGCGAGACTGGTTTCGCTGCCGCCAAGAAATACGATATGGAGGCCTGGTCGCCGGGCCAGGGCCACTACATCGAGGTATCCTCTTGCAGCAACTTCGAGGCCTTCCAAGCCCGGCGGGCCAACATCCGCTACCGCCCAGCCCCTGGAGGCCGGGTCGACTACCCCCACACCCTCAACGGCAGCGGCCTGGCCGTTGGCCGCACCTTCGCCCTGGTCCTGGAGAACTACTATCAGCCCGACGGCACCGTGGTGGTGCCGGAGGTTCTGCGGCCGTATATGGGGGGACTGGAACTGATACAATAGGCCCACCGGGGATATGAAGCGGAGATCCGATACATTGCGCATCCTAGCCATAGACGTCGGCACAGGCACCCAGGATATACTGCTCTTCGACAGCAACCAGACGCTGGAAAACTGCGTCAAGATGATCATGCCCTCCCCAACGGCCATCGCCGCCCAGCGCATACGGGAGGCGACCGCGAGGAGGCAGCCGCTGGCCCTCACCGGCTTCAACATGGGCGGCGGCCCGTGCCGCTGGGCACTGGAGGACCACCTGAGGGCTGGCCTAACCGCCTTCGCCACGCCCCAAGCGGCCCGTACCTTCGATGACGACCTATCGCAGGTGGAGGCCCTGGGGGTTAGGCTGGTATCTGAAGAGGAGACGGCCCGTCTCAACGGGGCGGTGCAAGTCCGCCTGGCGGACCTGGACCTGGCGGCCATCCGCGAAGCCCTGGCCTCTTTCGACATAGACAGCCGCTTCGATGGTATTGCCATAGCGGCGCTGGACCACGGGGAGGCCCCTCCCGGCGTCAGCGACCGGGTCTTCCGCTTCGAGCACATCCGGCAGGTGGTTAGCGAAAAGGAAAGCCTGCTGGGCTTTGCCTACCTGGCCGGGGAGTTGCCTCCATACCTGACCCGCCTGCGGGACATCACCCGGCAGGTCGAAGAGCCGGTGCCCCTTCTCCTGCTGGATACCGGAGCGGCGGCGGCCCTGGGAGCGCTGGAGGACGCCCGTGTGAGCCGGCGCCGGCGAGTTATCCTCGTCAATACCGGCAACATGCACACCATGGCCACCCACCTGGACAGCGGACGTCTCCTCGGTCTGTTTGAGCACCACACCGGCGCGCTGACCCCAGACCAACTGGACCGGTACCTGGAGAGGCTGGCCCAGGGATCCCTCACCCACCGGGAGATATTCGAGTCCGAAGGGCACGGATGCCTCATACTGCGCCAGGCCACCACCAAGAGCAAGCCTTTCGTAGCCATCACCGGCCCCCAGCGGGGGAAATTCGCCGCCCCCGCTCGTAGGGGAGGATCACGACCCTCCTCCACACACCCAGGGTCCGGACTCTCCCCTTCCTACCAGGCGGTCCCCCATGGAGACATGATGCTGGCGGGCTGCTTTGGCCTCCTGCGCGCCTTTGCCTCCCGCGTCCCCGAGTGGCGACAAGAGATAGAGGAGGCCCTCAAGATTGACTGATAACCGTAAACTGGGGTAGAATAGTTTGAGGTAAATATAGAAAGGACGTGGATTTCGGTAAGCTCTGCACTCGCAGAGCTTGCTTGTCGAAAAGCTTATGTACAATAAAGAAATACTTCCCAACGGATTAAGAATTGTAACCAGCGAGATGCCGCATACCCGCTCCATAAGCATGGCCATCTTCATCGGCACCGGGTCGCGGTACGAGCCAGACGAGGAGGCTGGCCTATCCCATTTCCTGGAGCACCTTCTTTTCAAAGGCACCGATCGGCGGCCTACGGCTAAGGACATTAGCGAGGCCATCGAGGGGGTCGGAGGCATATTGAACGCAGCTACCGACAAAGAGCTTACTGTTTACTCCTGCAAGGTGGCCAAGCCCCATTTCCCCTTGGGCCTCGACGTGCTGGTGGATATGATCCGGCACCCGCTCATGGCAACGGAAGAAGTGGAAAAAGAGCGCAAGGTCGTCATAGAAGAGCTTCATATGATCCAGGACGACCCTCGTGACTGGGTGGACGTTCTAATAGATCAGGTCATGTGGCCCTCGCAGCCTCTGGGACGGGACGTGGCGGGCCGCGAAGAGACGGTCAACAGCTTCACCCGGGATGCGGCCCTGAGCTACCTGGCCAGGCAGTATGCACCTGCAAACACCGTCATTAGCGTGGCCGGGGACCTGACTCATGACGCCATAGTCGAACAGGTAGCTGGGGCCATGGGCGATTGGACCGGGGGGCCCCCAACCCCCTTCTTCCCTGCTGAAGACAGCCAGTCCAGCCCGCGACTGGAGATATCCGAGCGGCCGACGGAGCAGGCCCACCTGTGTCTGGCCGTGCCTGGCCTCTCCAGCCGCCATCCGGACCGCTTTGTCCTGGACCTGCTGAATGTCATCCTGGGAGAGGGCATGAGCAGCCGGCTCTTCCTGGAAATCAGGGAGAAGCAGGGCCTAGCCTATGACGTCCACAGCCAGATAACCCATTATACCGACACCGGGGCGGCCATGGTCTATGCCGGGGTTGACCCGCGGCGTGCCGAGGATACCGTAAGAGCCATCCTGGAACAGTTGCAGGCCTTCAAGGAAGAGAAAGTTGCCGCCGTGGAGATGACCAAGGCCAAGGAATTCACCAAAGGACGGCTCTTCCTGCGAATGGAGGACACCCGTAGCGTGGTCGGCTGGATGGGCGCTCAGGAGCTTCTCTTGGGACGGATAATGACAGTGGATGAAGTCGTGGAGATCATAGAGGCTGTCACTCCTGATGACCTCCATCGTATAGCTCGCAGCCTCTACGTGCCTGAGCGCCTCAGCCTGGCCCTGGTTGGCCCCCTAAAGGACGGAGACCGCTTCGCGCAACTTCTTAAGCTTTAGCGCGGCTTACACAGTATCTCCCTCACCCGCAGGTTGAAGAAGTGATGCGTATTTACCGGCGTGACGACGATGGCCGTATCTGCGCCGTGGTCGGTCCCACCGATAGCGATGACCTCTTCATCCGTCCGGGCCAGCCCGGCGTCAGCCGCCATCATACTGATCTCCACCGCCACCTTCATCCCCTGCCCAAATAGGCGCAGCACATTGGGTATGATCTCTTCCGCGGTGAAGGTGGCGAACTTGAGGCGCACGGCCCTTCCCAGACCAGCGAAAGGATGCAGGCAGGTGAGAATGGTGGCCCCGGCGCTCTCGATGGCCCTCCGGTTCTCCTCGGAAAGCTCTTGCTCGTTGGGGCGGCGAAAGCCCATCTCATGGGAAACTACCACCACGCTAAAGCCCTGGAGATAGGCCGCAGCCGTGGCCCCCGTATCACCGTTAGTACTGGCTACGAGAATAGTTTTTATGCCAAGGGCGGCAGCCCGCTCCCTGGCCACGCGTAGGGTGGGTTCCGTATTCTCCGGCCCTGGCCGGTCGAAGTAGACGACTCTCCCCGCCTCCATATGCCCTCCTTAGCACTTGGTCCCAAAAGCAGGGGCCTCCATGCGGAGGCCCCTGCTCAATGGTCCTATTGCGTTCTCCCGGCAGCCTTAACCCGTAACCAACGGTCGTAGGCCGGGCCGGCACGGGATTTTAGTAATCCATACCGCCCATACCACCCATGCCGCCCATACCGCCCATGCCACCCATTCCACCAGGAGGCATGGCCGAACCCTTCTCCGGGATATCCGTGATCAGGCAATCCGTGGTCAGCACCATGCTGGCAATGCTGGCGGCATTCTGCAGGGCCGACCGGGTAACCTTGGCCGGGTCAATTATGCCCTTGGCGAACATGTCGCCGTATTCTCCCAGCAAAGCGTCATAGCCGATACCTGCCGCCCGCTTCTTGACCTCCTCCACCACTACTGAACCCTCCTTGCCGGCATTGATGGCAATGCGGCGCAGGGGCTCCTCCAGGGCTGCTCTGAGGATGTTCAATCCAGTAGCCTCATCCCCGCTCAGCTTAAGGTTGTTCAGCACCGGTAGGGCATTGAGGTAAGCGACTCCGCCGCCCGCTACAATGCCTTCCTCAACCGCGGCCCGGGTGGCCGAAAGGGCATCCTCGACCCGGTGCTTCTTCTCCTTGAGCTCTACCTCGGTCGCAGCTCCCACTTTAATGACAGCCACCCCACCGGCTAGCTTGGCCAGGCGCTCCTGGAGCTTCTCCTTGTCGTAGTCGGAGGTCGTCTCCTCGATCTGGGCCTTGATCTGCTTGATCCGTGCCTGGATGACAGACTCCTGGCCCTTGCCCTCGATTACGGTCGTCTCATCCTTGTTGCAGGTTATCCGCCTGGCCCGGCCCAGGTCCGCCACGGTGACCGAATCCAGCTTCCGGCCTACCTCCTCGGAAATGACCTGCCCGCCCGTCAGGATAGCGATGTCCTCCATCATGGCTTTGCGGCGGTCGCCGAAGCCAGGGGCCTTGATGGCCAGACAGTTGATGATGCCCCTGAGCTTGTTGACCACCAGGGTAGCCAGGGCCTCGCCATCCACATCCTCAGAGATAATGACCAGGTTCTTGGTCACCTGGAGAATCTTCTCCAGGGCCGGTAGGATATCGTTGATGGCGGAGATCTTCTTGTCCGTGACCAGGATGTACGGGTCGTCTATCGCCGCCTCCATGCGATCGGCATTGGTCACGAAATAGGGGCTAATGTAACCCCGGTCCCACTGCATTCCTTCGACGTACTCGGTCTCGAAGCGCAGTCCCTTGCCCTCTTCGACGGTTATGACCCCGTCCTTCCCGACCTTGTCCATCACCTCGGCAATGAGATTGCCGATCTCAGGATCAGCGGCGGAGATGGAGGCTACCTGGCCGACTTGTTCCCTGCCCTCGACCGGGCGGGAGAGACGTTTGATCTCCTCAACTATGGCCTCCACGGCCTTCTCCAGGCCCCTCTTTATGAGCATGGGATTGGCCCCGGCTGTTACGTTTTTCAACCCCTCGGCAACGATGGCCTGGGCCAAGACCGTGGCCGTCGTGGTGCCGTCTCCTGCCACATCGTTGGTCTTAGTGGCGACTTCCTTCACTAGCTGGGCCCCCATATTCTCGAAGGGGTCCGTCACCTCTATCTCTTTGGCGATAGTGACGCCATCGTTGGTGATGGTCGGGGCGCCGAATTTCTTGTCAAGGACCACGTTGCGCCCTTTGGGGCCCAGGGTGATCTTCACAGCGTCGGCCAGAGTGTCGACCCCTCTCTTTAAGGCTCGACGGGCATCCTCATTGAACTTCAGTTGTTTCGCCATTCAGGATTCTCCCTATTACGACGTGATAGCCAGGATATCGGTGTCCCGCAGGATCAGGTATTCCTGGTCGTCTAGTTTTACCTCGGTGCCGGCATACTTCGCAAAGAGCACCTTATCCCCCTCCTTGACCTCCATGGGCAGCCTCTTGCCATCCTCTCCCACCTTGCCGGGGCCTACCGCTACAACTTCCCCTTCCTGGGGCTTTTCCTTCACCGTATCGGGAAGGACGATGCCGCTCTTGGTCATCTCTTCCTTCTCGCTAGGGCGTACGAGCACCCGGTCACCCAGGGGCCTTAGCTTGACAGCCATATAGTACCTCCTCCTTTTGATTCTCGGGATTTTTCGACTCTCCATAGTTTAGCACTCTCGATGCCAGAGTGCTAATCTCCTGTGCTATAATATCTCACACTCGGAGCGCCTTCAAGTAATGCCGCCACTCTCTTTCTCGTTGTTACTTCATTATTCTCTTTTTATCTCATCGATTCACCTGTTTTTGAAATCAAGTACGTTCTTGACTTTGCCCAGCATAGCGTGCAAAGATGTGAACGTGCCACACCGAAAGGCCAGCAAGAGAGTACAGTGGGATAGCAGCAGCGTTCGGGCTCTCCGGCAACATCTGGGCGCCACCCAACAGGAGCTTTCGGAAGAGTTGGGCGTCCGGCAGCAGACCGTCAGCGAGTGGGAGCTGGGCAAATACCAGCCGCGCGGGGCCTCCGCGAGGATCCTGACCATGGTGGCCGAGCGGGCCAGCTTCCCGTACCAGGCCGCCCCAGTGCAGGCCCACGAGGAGCAGGATAGATGAAAGCCGACACCTCGTTGAAATACCCCCTCCCCTGTGCTACGATGGTTCCAATAGGCAACGCGCTCACCCTTTCCGCATAACACTTGCCTGCCAAGATGCAGGCGATTTCGGAGCATCTTCCTGGAGTTCTCCAGAAAAGGGGGTCATCCCATGGCCCAGAGGGTTGCAATCATAGGCGCCGGCCATACAAACTTCTCTTCCACGTCGCCTGCCGTCTCTTA
>ORJL010999113.1_pt1 | contig 25024 bp, 24 predicted proteins | sample 1779941 | NCBI WGS metagenome assembly ORJL01 (sample SAMEA104232317, study PRJEB22302) | groundwater metagenome | biome: forest; feature: aquifer; material: groundwater | place: USA | collected 2011-08-07 | depth 5.8 m
AGCCGCGGCCGCGAGCTTTTTATCGCATGGTACAAGAAAGAAGCGAAGAAAGTTATCGCCGCGCGCGTTGAATGGTGGGCGCGGCGCGCTGACCTTGCGTATCATTCGGTCAACATCACTTGCGCCAACAGGCGCTGGGGTTCCTGCGCGCCCAACGACCGTTTGAATTTCAGCTGGCGTCTGGTGATGGCGCCCATTGAGGTGATCGATTACGTGGTTGTCCACGAATTGGCCCATATCATCCACAAGAACCATTCCAAGCGTTTCTGGAACAAAGTCAAGGCGATGTATCCCGACTACAAATCCGCCCAAAGCTGGCTGCGCGTCAATGAAGGGATGTTGAATTTGTAAGGTCCGCATATGTTTGGCTGTCCCATCTATCCCGCGCTGGATAAATCTGCCGCTTTTCATCTTGCCGCAGTCACAAGGAATCTGTATAATAAATCACGATCATGCCTAATAAAATAATTATAATTTTCATATTAGGAGCGGTGATATCGCTGGTGTCGGCGGACCGTTACGTTCAGGCCGACGATTCGGCCGAGGGGCCGGCAGAGGCGTCAGCGGAAGAACCGTTTGAGGACCAGTCCGGCCTGGAATTGTTATTTGATCCTCAGCAAGGTTCCGGCGAATTAAGCTCGATCAAGGAACAGATCCGGTCGTTGTTGCGGCAGAATGAAGAGCTGGCACCCCAGGCAATAGCGTTGAAACAGGAGCTCGGGGACCTTAAGGAGCGGATCCAGCGGTCCCGGGATGAACTCGCGGCCCTGGAAGAAACGCGCGCGCGCCGGATAAAGAACAGGCGCGAATCCGGCCAGCCGCAAAGCCTGCAGTTGCTGCAGACTTACGACATGCAATACCAGAAGAAAAAGCTTGAGATCGAGCTCAAGCTCCGGGAACTTGCCTTGCAGGAAAAACAGCGCGCGCGCGAGCGTCAGCTCGCCGAATTGCAAAAAGAGATCGATGACAATGCCGCCCTGGAAAAGCAACTGGCCGGCGAGGCGGAAGGACCCCAGCGCGGCAACGCGCTGGTCTATGAACTGGAATCTTTGAAACAAGAGAATATCTTGCTGGAAGATCAATTGAAACTCCCCATAACGCCGCAGGGTTCTGAAGACCTCTTGGGGCGCGACGGACCGGCGTGGGAGGCTATCCGACGCAAAGAAGAGCAGAAAGAGCGGCTTAAAAGCCGCATCGAGCAGTTACAGCTGGAGAATGACGAGGGACGTTCTTCTTCGGACATCAATTTTTCCGTTTTTGAAAAAGAATTTCGCGGGTCCGTGGAGCGGCTGGAAAAAGAAAACAAACAACTTAAAGACCAGATACTTTTGTTGCGGGAAAAAACTCAAAAAAGGAGTCAGTGATGGATGAAATATTGGAGATATTGTCCCGGGACGCGCGGACCACTCCGGTGGAGATCGCGAAAATGACGGGGACAAACGCCGCGTCGGTCAAGAAGACGATCGCGAAATATGAAAAGAACGGGACGATCCTCAAATACAAGGCCGTCGTCAACCAGGACATGGTCAAGGATCCGGGCTCGGTCGTGCGCGCCTTGATCGAGGTGAGCATCACACCCCAGAAAAATGTGGGTTTTGATGCCGTCGCGGAAAGGATCTACAGTTTTCCCGAGGTGACGAGCTGTTATCTGCTCTCGGGGGCGTATGACCTTTTACTGGTCGTCGAAGGCGAGAACATCCACACGGTCGCCAACTTTGTCGCCTCGAAACTTTCTCCGATGGAAAATGTGCGCGGCACGACGACGCATTTTCTTTTGAAGAAGTACAAGGAGGACGGGCAGGTCCTCAAGCAGCAGGCGGGGACGAAAAGATTAAACATTTCTTATTAAAATAAGGTTATCCGGTTACCCGGAGACCCGGGACTAGATGATCCGGTGATCAGGGTATCCGGGACACAATTCTGTCACGGATATCCGGATTTTCGGATCTCCCAGTTCCTGATTCCCGGATGTCCGGATATCCTAAGCAATTGAGAAAGTACTTGTGATCGAGATTTCTAAAAAAGTCGAGCAGCTCGCCCCCTCGGGCATCCGGGCGTTCTTTGACCTGGTCCTGGGGATGAAGGACGTTATCTCCCTTGGCGTCGGGGAACCGGACTTTGTCACGCCCTGGCACATCCGCGAAAAGGCCATCTTTTCGCTGGAAAAAGGTTACACCTCGTACACTTCCAACAAGGGAATGCCGGAATTGCGCAAACAGATCGCCGCTTTCCTGAAAACGCGCTACGGGATGAGTTACGATTTTGACGAGGAGATCCTCATCACCGTTGGTGTCAGCGAAGGCCTGGACTTGGCGATGCGCGCCATTTTGAACCCCGGCGACAAAGTGCTTGTGCCCGAACCTGTGTACGTTTCGTACCGGCCGGTCGTTGAATTGGCCGGCGGCAAAGCCGTTATTCTAAAAACGGGCATCGAGAATGGTTTCAAGCTCACCCCTCAACAGATCGACAAGGCTTGCACAAAAGGCGTCAAGGCGCTGATGATCAATTATCCGTGCAACCCGACCGGTGTTTCCTACACGAGAGCGGAACTGCAGGCAATCGCGCGGGTGGCCAAGAAAAATAAACTGCTTATTATCAGCGATGAGATCTACGACGAGCTCACCTATGATTTTGACCATGTCCCGATCGCGTCGCTGCCGGGGATGAAGGATTCAGTCCTGTATTTCAACGGCTTTTCAAAGGCCTACGCGATGACGGGCTTTCGTATCGGCTGGGTCTGCGGGCCGGCGAAGGTCGTTGCCGCCATGACGAAGATCCATCAGTACACGATGCTTTGCGCTCCTATCATGGGGCAGATGGCCGCGCAGGAGGCTTTAAAAAGCGGGTTTAAAAGCGTGCAGGAGATGAAGGCGGAATACAAGAGGCGGCGCAATTACATCGTCAAGGCGCTAAACGAGATCGGCCTGGAGTGCCATATGCCGCAGGGCGCGTTCTATGTTTTTCCTTCCATCAAAAGTACGGGGGAGAAGTCGATGGCCTTCGCGCAAAATCTTTTGAACAAGAAAAAGGTGGCGTTGGTGCCCGGGACCGCGTTCGGGCCGTCGTGCGAGGGGTACGTGCGCATTTCCTACGCTTCCGCTTACGACAGCCTTAAAGAAGCCGTCAGCAGGATCAGCAGTTATTTGAGCAGTAAAGAGGGTCCAGGGCCAAGGGTCAAGGGAAAAAAATATGAATCGTAAGAAAGAGATCGATAACGCGAATTTTGAGATCCGGTTCTACGAAGGGATCCTGGCAAAGAATCCTCACTTTATTGAGGTCCTGGCCGCGCTGGGTGACCTGTACACGCGCAATGGGTTTTATCGGCAGGGTCTGCAAATGGATGAACGGTTGTACCAGCTGCGCCCCGGAGATTCGGTCATCCTTTATAATCTTGCCTGCAGTTATTCTTTGTTGGACGATAAGGATAAAGCCTTCCGGGCTATCAAGCAGGCCATTTCTTGCGGGTATGACGATTTTGAACATCTGGAAGCGGACAACGACCTGAACAACCTGCGCGCCGACCGGCGTTTTGTAAGATATTTCGAGCGGATCAAGGGCCGAAAGCGTTCCGAAGCCATAGACACGTGAAAATCGATCCTCGCAGACATTGTTCAGCCGTTCCAATCCTCCACGGGCGATTGTAATGCGCGCCAAAAATACATCCCGGGTCACCGATAAAAGAAAATATATCCGTCTTAAAAGTATTCTTCCGGTCGAATTTCGTATTTTCGGCGCCACCGGATCTTCCTGGCAGCAGGGATACACCTGCAACGTCAGTGAGGGGGGCGTGTGTTTTGAGACGGTGCATCTTGACGAGGCGGTCCTCAATCAGGTCGGCAAACCGGGCGTTGAGGTCGAGGTGTCGATGCGTATTCCGCTGCATCGTCCGCCGGTCAAGGCCAGGGCGAAGATCGCGTGGGCGCGCCATCTCCAGCATAAGAACACTCCGCATTACATGCTGGGCCTGCAATTCACCGAGATCGCTTACGGCGATTGCGACCGGATGCTCAGCCAGGCGCGGGTCTTGAGCCTTTCGACACACCTCTTGGCATTGACGGTCGTGGTCTTGTTCCTGGGTGTTGTCATTGTCGGGTTCTACAATTACCGTTTGCGCATGGACAACGAAAAATTGGTCGATTCTCTGGCGCGGGCCCAGCAGGAAGAGATCCAGATCCGGGATACGATCAGCGAGATCAGCCGGGAGAAGGAAATGCTCTCCAAGCAAATGAAACAGTATGCCGACGGGGTCGGTGGGCGCCAGCAATTGAGCAACGAATATGAGCAGTTGGTCGCGCGGGAAACGCGCATCGCCGACCGGCTGCGGCTTTTAGAGCGCCAGAAAAGCGATATACAGCAGACGGTCGTTGAGCGGATGCAGCAGTGGCTCAAGAACCACCAGAACCCCCTGACGGGCCTGATCCTTAGTTTTGAGGGAGATGTCGGTGTCATCAAGGACTGGGCGTTTGTCTACGACCAGGCCCTGGCGGTCAACACGTTCCTTTTGTTCGACGACGAGCGTGACGCCCGGCGGATCCTGAATTTTTTCAAACAGAAATTGCTTTCTATTTCGGAGAAGGAAGGTTTCCAGGGTTTTCCCAACGCTTATTATTATGATTCGGGGAACATCGCCGAGTATACCGTGCATTGCGGGCCGAACATCTGGATCGGGATCGGGATCCTGCAGTACACGCACAAGACGAAGGACGATTATTACCTGCCCGTCGCGCGCGCGATCGCCGACTGGCTGATCACCATCCAGGACAAAGACCCCGAGGGCGGATTAAAAGGCGGCCCGGAATTCTCCTGGTTCGCCACCGAGCATAACCTCGACGCGTACGCTTTCTTCGGCATGATGCATCAGCTGACCAAAGAGGAAAAGTATGAGACCGCACAGAAAAAGACATTGTCGTGGCTGAAGACCTACGCGATGATCCCGCACGGGAAAGACTACCAGTCGCCGCCGGTCAACCGCGGCCGGGGTGATGCGACGATCGCCACCGACACGTTCGCGTGGTCGCTGGCGGCCATCGGGCCGGAGAAATTAAAGCAGTTGGGGATGGACCCCGAGGAGATCATGAACTTCGCGGAAGAGCACTGCTCCGTGACGGTGCCGTTCACGCGGCCCAGCGGCGTGAAGCTCGAGGTTACCGGCTTTGATTTCGCCAAATACGCCAACATGCCCCGCGGCGGGATGGTATCGCCCGAGTGGACTTCGCAGATGATCGTTTCCTACCAGATATTAAGCCAGTATTTTTCGCAAAAAGCGCGCGCTGTCCAGGCCCATTATTACGCCGGCAAAGCGTATAGCTATCTCGGTGAATTAAACAAGCTCATCATCGCCAGCCCGTCGGCCAAAGGACAGGGCGAAGGATGCTTGCCCTATGCCACTTTGGAGAACGCCGACACCGGCCACGGCTGGAGCACGCCACTGGGAACAAGGACTTGTTCGGTGGCCGGTACGGCGTACATGATCATGGCGATCAAACAATTCAACCCGCTGGCCCTCAATTGAACGCGAACTCCGTGAAGATCCCTCAACACCGCCAGTCCATCCTGATCATTGCCCTTGTTTCCCTGGTCACGTTCTCGAACGCTTTGTCCAACGGGTTCGTGGGCGACGACCATTTGATCGTCGTCAACAACACTTTCTACGAAACCTGGGCGAATTTTCCGAAATTATTTTCGCCGGAAGAATATATAACGGATTCCGATGAGGCGTTTAATCTTGAAAGTTTTTCTCACACCGGATCCGTCGCTTACCGGCCGGTCCTCTCGGCAACGTTCTTCTGCGATTATTGGCTCTGGGAACGCGCCGCTTTCGGATATCATTTCCATAATGTGGTTTTGCATGTTCTTAACGCCATCCTTGTCTATTTTATCCTTTTTACGATTCTGAAAAATCCGTCGTTGTCCTTGTTTGGCGCGGTTTTGTTCGCCGTTCATCCGTCAAAATCGGAGGCCGTGTGCGCCATCGGTTACCGGGCAGACCTTTTGGCCGCGTTCTTCTTTTTGCTGGCGTTCTTGGGCTACATGCTTCGGAAGCGCTGCGGCGCCCTTTCAGGAGGAAAGCGAAAGGCCGTCGAGGCTTTGTCGCACGCCGCGCTTTTCTTCGCCTTGTTCAGCAAGGAATCGGCGGTCGTATTTCTCGGGATCCTGGCGGCCTATGACGTGCTGGTCAAAAAAGAAAAACCGTTCGCGGTGCTCAAGCACCTTTACGGCCGGTATCTGGGATATCTTCTGATCACCCTGTCCTATCTTTATATTTATTTCTATGTTTTCCGTAATTCGGCGATGGATGACGCGCGTTTGCTGGGCGGCAATGTTCTTTCGCATGCGACTGTTGCCGTCGATATATTTGTTCAATACCTGGCCGGTTTTATCCTGCCGTTGACCGTCAAGGTCCTGCCGCCGTTGTACGCGCCTCCGGCGGCCGGGTACGCGGCATGGGCGGGACTGGTCCTGTTCCTGTTTTTGACGTACAAGATTTTCCGGAAAGAGAGATCGGCCGTTTTCTTCGTCGCGTGGTTTTTGATCGCGATGATCCCCGTGGCCAATATCGTCCCGCTCGTTAATCCGATGGCGTACCGGTTTTTGTATCTGCCTTCCGTCGGATTTTTGGCGGTCGTGGCGATTTTGCTGACCCAGGGGGGCGCGGCGCTGGACAAGCTCTTGCGCGGCGCGGGCGTGAAGGTGGGCGCGGCCCTGCGCTGGGGGGTCGTGGTCCTGTGCGCGATCGCGACCCTGTCGCTGAATATGGCCTGGAAAAGCAACCTGGTCATGGCGGCGATGATGGCGCGGGATTTCCCGACGAGCCCGATCGGGTATCTTCATCTGGGGATGGAATATTACAAGATCGGCGCTGTTGACAAGGCCCGGGAAGCCCTGGAGAAAGGATTTGAACTGGGGATGGACGATCCGCGCGGGTATTATTTTATGGGACTATGTTATCTGCATGACTGGCGGCGCTCCGGGCCCTATTACGAAAAAAGTATTCGCCTATTTCCGTATTATGCTTTATCCTATGTAGGTTTGGGAAGGATCTTTGTCCTCGGCGGGCATTATGCCGAGGCGGTCCCCTATTTAGAGAAGGCGGTCGCGCTCTCGCCGTCGTACACCGGATACGGTTATCTTATCCAGGCGTATCAGCGCACGGGCCGTGATGATGACGCGTTGACCGTTTACCGCCAGGCGCAGACGACACTTCCGGAAGGGTCCCAATTGAAATCTTTGGAAAAGCTTGTCAAAGAAGGAAAGAACCTCAAGGGCTCCGTGGATATCGGGATCTAAAAGGATGTTGCTATGAAATCCTACAGAAAAGAGCTTTGGTTCAATACGAAAACCCGCCGGGATTACATCAATATCAGCGACGACGTGCAAAAGGCGATCGATGAGAGCGGGATCAAGGAAGGGTTGTGTCTGGTCAACGCGATGCATATTTCCGCCAGCGTTTATATCAACGACGATGAGCAGGGTTTGCTCGGCGATTACGACCGGTGGCTGGAAAAGTTGGCCCCCCACGAGCCGGTTAATCAATATCGCCATAACGATACAGGGGAAGACAACGCGGACGCGCACTTAAAGCGCCAGGTCATGGGGCGGGAAGTGGTCGTGGCCGTGACCAAGGGCAAGCTGGACTTTGGACCTTGGGAGCAAATTTTTTATGGGGAATTCGACGGAAGACGGAAAAAACGGGTGCTGATCAAGGTTATAGGAGAATGATTGTGGTAACCAGAAATCAGTAACCTGTAACCTGTAACCAGAAATTTTTATTCTGGTAACCGGTCTCTGCCGAGTAGGCTCCCTGCGGGAGGCAACTGGTTACTTTGTAAAGGAATTTATTATGGATCTAATCGCTCTGGGTACAATTGCTTTGGACAACGTCAAGACCGCCTCCGGCGCGCGGCGTGATATGCTGGGCGGCTCGGCGGCGCATTTTGCCATGGGCGCGCGGCTTTTTACCAGGGTGCACCTGGTAGGCATCATTGGTCGCGATTTTCCCGACGCGCATATCCGTTTTTTGAAGAAAAAAGGCATTGATCTTACTTCGGTGGTGGCGCATCATGGCAAGTCGTTTCGCTGGGAAGGCGAATATAAAAAAGGGGACTACAACAACGCCATTACCCTGGCAACGGAACTGGGCGTCCTGATGGATTACGCGCCGCGCGTCGCCGCACATCAGCGTCGTATTGCGAATTTATTTTTGGCGAACATTGATCCCGATGTTCAGATGCGCCTGCTGGGGTTGATGGCCCGGCCGCGGCTCATTGGTTTGGACAGCATGAATTTATGGATCAATCATAAAAAGCCCTCATTGCTGCGTCTGATGAAAAGGGTAAATCTGTTCGTGGCCAACGACGCTGAGGCGCGTAGCCTCACCGGCGAGCACAATCTTATCCGCGCCGCCAAAGCTTTGCGCCGTTTGGGCCCGGGGCTTATCGTGATCAAGAAAGGCGAGCATGGCGTTCTGTTCTATTGCGACCGGTTCATGTTCTCGTTCCCGGCGTATCCGGTCGAAGAGGTGGTTGACCCGACGGGCGCGGGCGACACCTTCGCCGGCGGGTTGATGGGTTATTTGAGCCGTGTTAGAAAATTCAATGAAAAAGAATTGAAGCAAGCGGTGCTTTACGCGACCACGGTGGCTTCTTTTAACGTGGAAGATTTTGGCATGAACAAGACCTCCACGCTCACCTTGGCGCGGGTCCGCGCCCGGACGAAACAGTTGCTTAAATTCATGAAGCCGTAATCATCCTTCCTATGGAACAACAATCTTTTATCAGTTCGGTCGGCGTGGTGGCGGCGGCCGTTTTGCCGCTGTTTAATATTCCGCTGATCATTCGGATCGTCAAACGCAAATCCTCTGAGGATATCAGCCTGTCCTGGGCCGTTGGGGTGTGGGTATGCATTTTGTTGATGGCCCCGTCGGGGTTTACCTCGGCCGATATTGTTTGGCGGACATTTAACTATACAAACCTTTTGTTGTTCACGGGTGTCGCGTTCGTGACGGTAAAATATCGCAATGGAAGAAAAACAAAAAAACAGTAGCCCCGCGCAAGGCCGTTGCGGCATGGTCACTATTATCGGCCGGCCCAATGTCGGCAAGTCCACCCTTTTGAACCATATTCTCGGTGAGAAGGTGGCCATTGTTTCCGAAGTCCCGCAAACGACCCGCAACCAGATCCGCGGCATCTACACGGATGAGCGCGGGCAGATCGTCTTTATCGACACGCCGGGGCTGCACATCGGCGGCGACAAGCTTGACAAGTTTATGAACAAATCGTCGGTCGGCACACTCCATGACGCGGACGCCATTATTTATCTGGTGGACACCAGCCGTCGTACCGGAGCGGAAGAGGAATATGCCGTCGGACAACTGGCGTCCATCAATAGCCCGATCATTCTTGGTTTGAACAAGATCGACCTTAAGGGAAAATATGTTTCCGATTACATCGCCCTTTTGGAGAAGGCCAAAGGAAAATCCGTGCAGGAGATGAAAAACGTGACGCTTCTTCCCCTGTCGGGCAAGACGGGCATCAACGGGCAGAAACTTTTGGATATTCTTTTTGAGCTCCTTCCCGAGGGGCCGGCGTTGTATCCCGAAGATACCATTTGCGACGTGCCGCAGAAGCTTGCCATCGCGGATATCATCCGGGAAAAATTGTTCGAACTGATGAAAGAAGAGATCCCGCACGCCTTGACTGTCGTGGTCGAGCATATGCAGCCTAAAGCCAAGAAGACAACGCATATCAAGGCCCTCATCCTCATCGAACGCGAAACCCAAAAAGAGATCGTCATCGGCAAAAAGGGACAAGTGCTGAAAACAGTCGGTACTCTCGCCCGCCAGGAGCTGGAAGCGCTTCTGGAGACGAAGGTGTTCCTGGAGCTTTATGTCAAAGTGCAAAAGCAATGGCGCAATGACGATTCTCTCCTGCAGGATCTTGGGTACGAAAAATTCTAGGATGCGCAATCCCGTCACTGTTCGGCAAGTCCAGAAATTAGATAAAATTGCCATCAAGCGTTGCGGCATCCCGTCGCTTGTCCTCATGGAAAATGCCGGCCGCGCCGTGGCCGAAGAGGTCAAAAAGTCCTTGCGCGGGAAAAGAAGCCCGCGCGTTTGTATCGTTTGTGGCGTGGGTAATAACGCCGGCGACGGATTTGTCGTCGCGCGGCATCTGATCAACGAAGGTGTCGGCGTCAAAGTCCTTTTGGCCAGTCCCAAACAGGGATTCAAGCATGACGCGGCGGTTAATTACCGGATCCTTAAGAAAATGAAATGCCCGATCCGGCGGTTCGCGGCGCGAGAGGTCGCCGCCGCTGGTTCTGTCGTTGATGCCATCTTCGGCGTCGGGCTCAACCGCGAGATCGCCGAACCTTTCCGCGGCACCATCGAAACGCTCAACCGTAAGGCGAAATATGTCATCGCGGTCGATGTCCCTTCCGGGCTCGATGGAACGACCGGCGCCATCTACGGCGTTTGCGTTAAGGCGGACAGAACCGTGACGTTCAGTTTTGCGAAAAAAGGTTTTTATAAAAGGCAGGGACCACGACACACCGGGAAAGTGATTGTCGTTGATATCGGAATTCCAGCACGGCTGAAAAATAAAATCTGATAGTCATCAGTCTTCAGACTTCAGTCTGATGTCTGACGACTGAAGGCTCAAAGATCCAATGGTTGTTTCCAATCAAAACATAGATCAAGTTATCGCCATTTTGAAGAAGGAAATGCGCGACCTTCCTGATCCGTCGGTCACGCTCGTCGGCAAGAAGTGGAAGGACCCGTTCCTTGTTTTGATCTCCTGCATTTTGAGTTTGCGCACCAAAGATGAAACAACGCTTCCGGCATCGGAGCGGTTGTTTGCCGTTGCCAGTACACCCCGCGAAATGTTGCGACTGCCCCCACAGAAAATCGAGAAGCTCATTTATCCCGTCGGATTTTATCGGACCAAAGCGCGCGTTATTTTAGGTATTTGCCGCGACGTGCTGGAAAAATTCAACGGCCGCGTGCCCAGCGACATCGATACTTTGCTGACGATGAAAGGCGTGGGGCGCAAGACCGCGAACCTGGTCCTGACGGAAGGGTTTGGCTTGCCCGGGATCTGCGTGGATACGCACGTGCACCGGATCTCCAACCGCTTGGGCTACGTGCGCACCAAAACACCTTATGATACGGAGATGATGCTCCGTAAAAAACTTCCCCCGAAACATTGGATCGATTACAACGCTCTTTTGGTGACCTGGGGGCAAAATATCTGCAAGCCGGTCTCGCCTTTATGTTCCCGCTGCGGCATTCGCGCTTATTGTCCACGCCGCGGAGTGGGCAAAAGCCGCTAATTTACGTTAATTTGGGATGAATTAGCGTGTATTTGGGAATAAAAATCTCGGTTTCAGGCATTAAAAATTTTGTCGTCGGCGATTTTGCTGGCAAACATGAAGGATTTTTCTATAATTGCTTCAAAATTCTTGACTTTTTTTTCTACACATGATAAATAACATCTAGTTATTTAAATATTTTTTAAATATTTCACTTTTAAACGGAGAATTAGATAAATTGAAAAACACATATAAGGAAGGGAACCTCGCAGTACGGGGTTCCTTTTTTATTTGCCCGCAGTGGCGGGCAAATACCCCTCCCCGAAGGGGAGCCTACGCGGCTGCGCTTTGTTTTGTTTCCTTATATCAAAGACAAGAAACAAAACAGCAGGGGTAACTGAGGACAAGATGGGAAAAATAATAGGACTGACATATAATTTGAAAACAGATTGGGTCCGCGGGCCCGATGATCCTTCTGACATCAACGCGGAACTCGACAAACCGCACACCATTGAACGGATCATCGCGGCTTTCGAATCCGGCGGTCATCGCGTCAAAAAGATCGGCAATGTCCATGATCTTTTAAAGCAGATCGATCACCTGGGTGTCGATATTGTTTTTAATATCTGCGAGGGGACGACCGGCCGTAACCGCGAATCGCAGGTGCCGATGCTCCTGGAACTTAAAGGTATCCCCTATGTTGGCGCGGACGCGTTGACGCTGGGGATCACGCTGGACAAGGTCGTTGCCAAAAAATTATTCATTTCCGAAGGGATCCCGACCGCGCGTTATTTTGTCGCCGAGAGCGTTGAGAACCTGGAGAAACAAAATACGATCGGGTATCCTTTGATCGTCAAGACGATCCACGAAGGGTCCTCGAAAGGCATTTCCCAGGATTCTCGCGTTGCGGACCTCGAGGGGCTAAAAAGACAAGTCCACTTGATCAATACCGTCTATAAACAGCCCGCGTTGTGCGAAGAGTTCATCAAGGGCACGGAATTCACCGTGGCCGTTCTGGGGAACGAGCCTCCCCAGGCCATGCCCATCGTGCAGGTTTCCATCGATGGCGATACGAACTTGGGCGACGAATTTTATACGTTTGAACGTATTTCTTCATCCGCTCTCCAATATGTTTGTCCGGCGAGAATTTCCGATGCGCTGACGCGCAATATCCAGGACTTGGCCGTGCGTGTTTACAAATGTGTCGGGTGCCGTGACCTGGGCCGCGTCGATTTTCGCGTGGACCAAAAAGGTAACCCGTACGTTCTGGAGATCAACCCGTTACCCAGTCTTGATCCCCAGGACAGTTTTAGTATTTTTCCTAAAGTGACCGGTTCCAGTTATGACGCTGTGTTGAACCGGGTCGTAGGGTTCGCGCTCAAGCGGTACGGTTTCGCTGGGGCCCAGGACAAGCAAAAATTGTCGGAGGCTTCATTACGATCCCAATGAGGAGATCAAACGTGATCAATCCCACAAATACGATCAGCACACCCACTACCAAAGAAGTTCAGCCGCATCCGGCAATCCGCTTGACGGCCAAAGAAAACCGCGTGATCAGCTTTTTCAAAGACGCGACACCTTTGGATTGGGAGGACTGGCGCTGGCAGCTGCGTAACCGCATTACGACCAAAGAAGTATTAGAGAAGCTTGTTAACCTTACTCCCAATGAGGAGAGGGGGATCGCGGGTTCCGGCACCAAGCTGACGATGTCTATCCCGCCGTATTTCGCGAGCCTCATCGATCCGGAAAATCCGAATTGTCCGATCCGTAAACAATCCATCCCGCAGGAGTATGAACTGGAAACGACTCCGGAGGAAATGGCGGACCCCTGCGGCGAAGATAAGAAATCCCCGGTGCGCGGGCTGGTCCACCGCTATCCGGACCGCGTTTTGTTCCTGGTCAATGAGATGTGCGCGATGTATTGCCGTTACTGCACGCGTTCGCGCATGGTCGGCGATGGGCATCGCACGTTGAGCATGCAGACGTATAATACCGCTTTTGAATATATCCGCGCGCATAAAGAGATCCGCGACGTCCTTATCTCCGGCGGTGATCCGCTGACCTTAAGCGACCGCGTCCTGGAGCATATCATCAAGACCTTAAAGTCGATCCCCCACGTGGAATTCGTGCGCATCGGCACGCGTATTCCGGTCACGCTGCCGCAACGGGTCACCTCTGAGCTGGTCAACATGCTCAAGAAATACAGCCCTATCTGGATGAGCATTCACTTCAACCATCCCAAAGAGGTCACCAAGCGGGTGAAATTCGCCTGCGACCTGATCGCCGACAGCGGAATTCCGATGGGCAGCCAGACGGTGCTTCTTAAAGGCATCAACGACAACGCGGCGACCATGAAGAAATTGATGCATGAATTGCTGAAGATACGCGTGCGTCCTTACTATATTTATCAGTGCGATCCCATCCTCGGCTCCAAGCATTTCCGCACGCCGGTCTCTGTTGGTATCGAGATCATGGAGAAACTGCGCGGGCACACGACCGGCTACGCGGTCCCTACGTACGTTATCGACGGCCCCGGCGGCGGGGGCAAGATCCCGATCAGTCCGCAATATATCGTCAAGCACGAGGGGAACACCTATACCCTGCGCAACTACGCCGGCGATCAGTATACTTACGTAGATCCTGTCTGAGATTTTTTCAAACCCATCAATCCATTGACCTTAGGGATCCTCTGTGTTATGATACGCCGAAATTGAGAGGTGTATTATGAAAAAGATCGAAGCGATAGTTCGTAAAGAAAAATTTGAGGAAGTCTGCAAAGTTTTGGAGAAATCCGGCATCGGCGGCATGACGGTCACCGAAGCCAAGGGGTTCGGCCATCACCGTAACGGGCTTAAGGAAAAGATCAAGATAGAGATCTATGCCGATGAGTTCCAGGTGGATAAGGTCGTGGAGATGATCCGCAAGTCCGCCAAGACCGGCAGTACGGGTGACGGCAAGGTCGCCATTATGCCTTTGGATAATATCTATCGCATCCGTACCGGAGAGGACGGAGCAAGTGCGATATAGTTGTTTACATTTGCGTCGGTTATACTATAATAATTTGTCTTTGAAGAGAATCAGGAACCCATAACGGCATAAAGGCAGGTGAATACGCCATGATCGAAGTCAAGATCTCCGACCCTCACAGTTTTGAAAAAGCGATGCGCATTTTCAAGAGGGCTTGTCAGAAAGACGGCTTTATGATGGAATTGAAGGAAAGACGTTTCTATTCCAAACCGTCCGAGAAAAAACGTTTTAAAGCTAAAAAGACGAGATAACGTTGTTGTGATTCAGCACATTATATCTTGTGGAATGGATTCAATGAAAGGGCAAGCATGCGATAATAACCATGCTTGCCCTTATTCTTTTCAGGAGAACAAGAAATGACTGGCCGTAAAAATAAAGTGATCGCTATCCTTATTGAAGACATGTACCAGGTCCTTGAGGTTTGGTATCCGATCCTCAGGCTCAAAGAAGACGGGATCGAGGCCAAGCTGATCGGTACGGGGAGCAAGACCAGTTACGGCAGCAAGGAAGGTTACCCGGCTAAGGTGGATGCATCCATCGACCAGGTCAATGTGAAGGATTTTGACGGTGTTATTATCCCCGGCGGGTTCGCGCCGGATTTTCTGCGCCGGTACGAGAAGGTCATCGCGTTCGTCCGCCAGATGCATGATGACGGCAAGGTCGTCGCGGCGATCTGCCACGGCGGTTGGCTTTTGGTCTCGGCGGATATCATCCGCGGGCGCAAGGTCACGTGTTTTTTTGCCATCAAGGACGATCTTAAAGCCGCGGGCGGCAATTACCTCGACCAGGAAGTCGTCGTTGATAAAAATATCATCACCTCCCGTAAGCCGGAAGATTTGACGGCGTTCGTGAAAGAAATTATCAAGAAACTGGAGCACAAGAGCACATGAACACACGATCACATGCTTTGTTTTTTGTGCTCATGTGCACCGGTGCTCTTGCCACAACAATATAAATTATGCTTAAAGTCAAACGCGCCCTCATCAGTGTTTCCGATAAAAAAGGCATTGTCGCTTTTGCCCAAGGGCTGCATGCGCAGGGTGTTGCCATCCTGTCTACGGGCGGGACCGCGCGCACTTTGAAGGAAGCGGGGATCCCGGTGCAGGAAGTTTCGGATTATACGGGGTTTCCCGAGATGCTCGATGGCCGGGTAAAGACCCTGCACCCGAAGATCCACGGCGGGCTTTTGGCGCTGCGCGAAAGCAAAGAACACATGGCCCAGATCGCCCAGCACGGGATCGAACCCATCGACATGGTCGTGGTCAACCTATATCCATTTGAGAGCGTCATCAAGAAAAAAAACGTGTCGCTGGAGGAGGCGATCGAGAATATCGATATCGGCGGCCCGGCGATGCTGCGTTCCGCGTCGAAGAATTACAAGAACGTGGCTGTTATTTGCAATCCGGAAAAATACAAGGATATCCTCAAAGAGCTGGAGACCAACAGCGGCTTGCTTTCGGATTCGGTCTTGTTCCACTTGGCACTCGAAGCCTTTGAACATACGGCCAATTACGACCGGGCCATTTCGGGGTTCTTGCGCCAGCGCCTGGCGTCGAAGGCGTTTTCGAAATTCCCCAAAGAGCTGACCATGCAATTTTTGAAAGTCCAGGACCTGCGTTACGGAGAAAATCCTCACCAGGAAGCGGCATTTTACAAGGATCTCGGCGAAGATTCCGGTTTGGCCGGTTTGAAACAGGTCGGCGGCAAGGAATTGTCGTTCAATAATATCCTGGATTTGAACGCGGCGCTGGATATCATCAAGGATTGCGCGGGGCCCGCGGCGGTCATTATCAAGCACAATAACCCCACCGGTGTGGCTGAAGATAAAACTTTGGCGCAAGCTTACAAGAGCGCCTGGCGCTGCGACGCGCTTGCGGCCTTCGGCGGGATCATCGGGCTCAACCGCACCGTCGATGTGCCCACAGCCGAGGCGATTGTCAAAAGCGGGTTTATGGAATGTGTGATCGCGCCCGGGTTTGATGCCAAGGCGCAGCAGCTTCTTTCCCAGAAAAAGAATTTACGGTTGCTCGTGGTCGATCTTTCCCGGGTCCCCACGGACGGTTTTGATCTCAAGAAAGTCTACGGCGGATTGCTGTTGCAGGGCCGCGACACGGCCGTGCTGAAAGAAAATGAATTGAAGGTCGTCACCAAAAAGAAGCCCACCGCGCAGCAGTTGCAAGCGATGTTATTCGGCTGGAAGGTCATCAAGGGTGTAAAATCCAACGCCATCCTTCTTGTGAAAGACCGGCGCACCGTCGGTATCGGCTGCGGCCAGACCAGCCGCGTGGGGGCCGTGGCGACCGCCATCGCCAAAGCCGGCAAGAACGCCCGCAATTCCGTTCTGGTCTCCGACGCGTTTATCCCGAAGACCGATAATGTGCAGTTGGCCGTCAAAGCCGGCATCAAGGCCATTATCCAGACCGGCGGGTCGATCGCCGATGAAGAAGTCATCAAGGCCGCGGACAAAGGAAGGATCGCGATGGTGATGACCGGCGTCCGGCACTTCCGCCACTAAGGCACCGACACAAATGACATTCCCCGAAGCTCAGAAGTACATTTCTTCTTTTTTCAATTTTGAATTGTCTCCCGTTCCCTATCCTGATCGTGGTGTCTTCAAGCTCGATCGCGTGCGTTATCTGTTGGAGTTGCTCGGTAACCCGCAAAAAGATCTTAAGATCATCCACGTGGCCGGTTCGAAAGGAAAAGGCTCGACCTGCGCTTTGACGGCGGGCATCCTGCGCGCGGCCGGCTATAAGGTTGGGCTGTACACTTCGCCGCATTTAAACGATTATCGCGAACGCATACGCGTGCTGGACCCTTCTGGGGCCGGCAGCGGCAATGGCGAAGATATTTTTCCGGACATGATCAGCGAGCAGGAATTATGCGCCATGCTTGAGGATATGCGGCCGCACATCGCGCGGCTGCAGAATCAAAGCGCGCTCGAGAACTTAAGTTTTTTTGAGCTTTTTACCGCGCTGGCGTTCTGTTACTTCCGCCATAAAAAGGTCGACTGGGTTGTCCTGGAAACGGGGTTGGGCGGCCGGCTGGACGCGACCAACGTCGCGCCATCGGTCATTTCCGTGATCACGCCCATCAGCCTCGAGCATACGCAGTATCTGGGAGATACCATTGCCCAGATCGCCGGAGAAAAAGCGGCGATCATCAAGGACCATCGTTCGAAAGTCGTCATTGCTCCCCAGGAGCCGGCCGCTTGGGAAGTTTTTCGCCAGCGCTGCGCGCAATTTTCCGTTGATCCGATAGAAATCGGCCGGGATATTGATTATGAAATACTTCAGGAAAACCCTTCAGGCCAGGTGATCCGCGTTACGGGAACAAAACAGTCTTACCCTGATCTGAAATTATCGCTGCTGGGGCGGCACCAGGCGATCAATGCCGCTGTCGCTTTGGGGGTTGTCGAGGCCTTGCAGGATCTGGGATGCGTTATTTCGAAGGACGCGGTCCGCGCCGGAGTGCGTGAGGCATTCTGGCCGGGGAGATTAGAGATCGCCAGCAAAGACCCTTTCATTATCCTTGATTGCGCGCACAATCGGTCTTCGGCAAAGAACCTGGCGGAAAGTATCGCTGAGATCTTTCCCCACAAAAATGTGACGCTCATCCTGGGCGTCAGCGAAGACAAGGACAGGGCGGGAATTTGCGAGGAACTAAACCGCATCGTTACGCGGGTCATAGCGACAAAAGCGGCCCACCCCCGGGCGCATGGATTTTCCCGGGAAGAATTAAACGTACTTTTCCCCGGAAAACCTTCCATGTGCTTGTCCAGTATCGAAGAAGCCCTCGCGTCTGTCGCGGATTCCCCCGACATTATTCTGATCACCGGATCCATTTTTCTGATCAGCGAAGCACGCCGCCATCTATGCCACAATTCTCTCATCTAGACGATACGATCGCCGCCATATCAACGCCGGCCGGCCAGGGCGCGATAGGCATGGTCCGTTTAAGCGGCCAGGGCGCGCTGGCGATCGCCGATAAAATGTTCGTGGCCCGGGACAAACAGAAGCCGTCAGGGATGAAAAGTTTTACGGTGCATTATGGGCACGTGGTCCGGGACAAGGAGGTCATTGATGAGGCTTTGCTGACCGTGATGCGCGCGCCGAAAAGCTATACGAAAGAAGATGTCGTGGAGATCAGCGTTCACGGAGGAGTTGCTCCGGTGCGGACAATCTTGAAATTGGCCGTTGAGCTTGGCGCGCGTCCGGCCGAACCCGGCGAATTCACCAAGCGGGCATTTTTAAACGGCCGCATTGATCTCGCCCAGGCGGAGGCGGTCCTGGATTTGATCCATTCCAAAACGGAAGCATTTTTGCGGGTCAGCGCCAATCAGTTAAAAGGCGAGCTGTCGACGGAATTAGAAAAGATCCGGGAGCAGCTGATGAGCGTGTACACGGCCATTGAGGCGATCATCAATTTTCCTGAAGACGATGTCGACACGGAAAAAAAATGGGCATTGTCTTTGCGCGAACGTACGCAGGACGCGCAAACGGCCATTGAACAACTGTTGGCCTCGGCCGACCACGGGCGGATATTAAAGGAAGGGATCAAGGTCGTCATCTGCGGCCGGCCTAATGTAGGCAAGTCGTCGCTTTTAAATGTCCTTTTGAGGCAGCCGCGTGCGATCGTTTCTCCGATCGCCGGTACGACGCGTGACACCATCGAAGAGACCGCGCAAATAGAAGGCATCCCTTTTCAGCTGGTCGATACCGCCGGGGTCCTTGAGCCGCGTGACTTGATCGAAGAAGAGGCCATCCGGCGCAGCCAGATATCGATTTGCGGCGCGGACCTCGTGCTTTTTATCCTCGACGCGAGCGTGGCGCTTAGCGTCGAAGACGAAAAACTTTTTGATCTGGTGCGCGGCCGGCCGCATCTGATCGTGCTGAACAAGTCCGATCTTAAGTCTTTCATCGACGAACGTAAAATCAAAACTGTTTTCACCGGCGCGCTCATTGTCCGGGTGTCCGCGCTAAACAAAGAAGGTATCAAGGAATTGGAAAAACAGATCATCGCGCAGGTCTGGCACGGCAAGGTCGTCGACACCCACGGGGTATTGATCAGCAATGCCCGGCACATCCGCGCGCTGCAAGAAGCCCTGGCCGCGCTCTCGCAGGCGCAAGAGTCTCTCAAACAAAAAGCGTCTTTGGAATTTGTTTCTGAGGAGATCAAAAGGGCGGTGAATTTTCTGGACGCGATCACCGGGCGCCATGTTGACAACGATCTGCTGGAGCAGATCTTCGCGCAGTTCTGTATCGGGAAGTGACGCGCTCATTCTTCCGGCGGCGTTTTTTGTTCCATGATCTTCACGTTCAGGTCCAGTATTTTCTTGACCATCTCCGGGTCTTTGAGCATCGCTTGCAATTTTGGGTTGGCCAGAAGCTTGGCGAAATTCTTGTCCTGAATATCTTTCATGGTCTCTTCATCCGCCAAAAGTTGCTGAAAAGCCTCGTCTTCCATGACTGCTTTATATTCCGTCGATGATTGCAGGTGCTCCATCGCCCCGGGGTCATTCAAGGCCTTGGAGACCGTGCGGATGTCGATGGATTTCTCGGGGATCAGATGTCTCGTCCATTGGTCGATGAGGGAATATGTCGCGGAGTTGAAAATGTCCTTGCGCGCGCTTTCGACCCAGGGAATGTTGACGGGGAGCAGAACAACAAGGACGATGATCAGCAGGATATTGATGTCCCCCCAGATCGCGCAGATCCCCGCGGCCCAAACGCGGCTGGCCGTGGAGATCGGCGTTTCGATCTTGGCGATCTTTTGCCATACGGTCAACGCGAGCGAGAAGACTATGTTCAGGATAAGCGGCGCAACGACGCTTATGAGGAACGCCACGATGATATTTTTTTCCTGGGTGTAATAAATGTAAGCGCCGAGGCACCCCACAAGGAGCGCGATCGGCCCTGCCAGGACACGAAGCAATCCTTTCGACCAGCCGCGGTACAGGAAATAGAGTGTTAGAGCGATGACAATGGAATCTGTTATGGAAGACAAGGTGGTTCCTTTCTGTGGGCCTATTCCAAGGTAGCAAGCCCTTTCTTTCTTTGCAATATTTTTTTGTCAAATATTTGCTTTTTAGGAAATAATGTATTATATTTGAATTGTGAAAACGTTTTCCTCAGGCAGAAGACTTTGATCACCGTTCGTTCAGGTTGAAGATATTTAACTTTTGATAATAAAGAAGTTATAACATGCAGAACAAGAGAAAAAACCCCCGGCATACCTGTACTGTCCCTGTGGACGCCCAAAAAGGGGGACCGTTTAATGCCAGCAAGACCGTGGATTTCAGCCAGGGAGGGCTGGGATTGATCTCCGATCACAAAATTTCTCTTAATAAAGAGATCGCAATTCAACTGGACCTTTCTGAAGAAGGCCAATCGGCGTTAGTGGTCGGCAGGGTCCAGTGGGTCAGCCCCATAGCGGAAACGAATAATTTTCGGGTCGGTGTTGTGTTCAAGGACATGGTGCAAGGCTCTCGGGCCAACGTGAAGGATTATTTGCGTAACAAGTGAAGGTCTTTTGTTTGCCCCGTCGAAAAGTATTTTTACGGGGGGAAGCAACCCGTTTAACAAAGGACACGGCGCATGGGAACCGCAGAACGTAGCACGGAAGACCGCAGGACATTCGAGCGTTTTATCGCCCGCTTTCCGGTAAAGTTCAGAGACAGCCATAAGGGCTACGGCACCAATGTTTCACTGCGCAATGCTTCCGCGCAAGGCGCGCGGATCACGACTAAAGAGCAATTATTCGTTAATGACAGCGTCACTCTGGAGGTCGAATTACCCGACTGCAAGAAACCGATGACCATAAAAGGCCAGGTGGTCTGGGTCGCCCAGGACGCGGAGTCTGGCACGCGTGATGCCGGCGTGAAATTCCACACCATCGATCTTGTCCATATGTCCAGGTTGTTCCAGTTCATTCCTCCCGCAATGGCGTCGCTTTAAATCTTCAAGAAACGGTCTGTCAAGGTACTTGTCTAATCACGTCTTCCGTATTACAATGTATCTTCAATTTCAGCGACAATCTTCTGGGAAGATTCTATGCGGCATTCCGGCAACAAGTTGTATACTTACCTTCAGGACGGGATCAGTTTTTCTTCGCGGGAAGCCGCGGCACTCAAGACCATCTATTTTCCCCTTTGCGGCGTTGATTCCGCCGGCATTAAATCCGCCATCACTCCTTCTTTAAGCGGTGACATCAAGATCGACAGCCTCCGGTATTTGACCAAGCCGGTCTCAACGGAAGATCTGCGCGGCAATCTGCGTGATTTTTTCTGTCACGTCGAAGGCAAGGGCGTGTTTTCCCTGGCCCAAGCCCCGGCGTCCGATGATGCAACGGTCGAAGCGGGGCCGCTGTGGCATAAACTGACGCGCCTTCATCCTAAAGCGGGTTTGTCGCTGGAAGCGGTCAATTTCGTGCCGGTCACCGGTGAGAACGTGGAGTTGATGCGCGTGACCGTCAAAAATATTTCCAGGAAAACAATTAAGATCACCCCGACCTTTAGCCTTCCGATCTTCGCCCGGGCTTTGGCCAATAAACATGACCACGAACACGTTACCTCGCTTCTTAACCGGATCGTTCAGTTGCCCGAAGGGGTCGCGGTTGAGCCGACGATGATCTTTAACGAACACGGACATAAAGTCAACCAGACGGTCTATTATGTTTTGGGCAGTGCCGGTAAGGGCGAGCGCCTTGCCGGAACGTTCCCGACGGTATTGAGTTTTTACGGCGAAGGAGGAACGAGTTCCGCCCCTGAGGCTGTGATCAGCAATGCCGTGCCGGAGGATCTTCCCAAAGAAACTTTAGACGGGCAAGAGGCGATGGGCGCGCTGCGTTTTAAAAAGATCACCCTTGGCCGCGGGCGCAAAAAAGAATATTTCATCGTGATGGGAATAGGGTCCAGTCGCGGCGAGGCCCAAAAGGTGTTGGGGCGGTTCGCTTCGCCCAAAGGATTCGAAGAGGCGCTTTTGCGGAATCAGAAATTTTGGATGAAAAAAGCGGATGTTATCCGTTGGGGAACGGCGGACGCGCAGTTTAACGCGTGGATGCATTGGGTCAGCCTGCAGCCGGTCTTGCGGCGGATCTTTGGGTGTTCGTTCCTGCCGGACCACGATTACGGCAAGGGCGGCAAGGGCTGGCGCGATCTTTGGCAGGACCTGTTATCATTGATCCTCATCGAGCCGGAGAGTGTGCGCGCGAGGTTGGTCAATAATTTTGGCGGGGTGCGTATCGACGGAGCGAATGCCACCATTATCGGCGCGGCGCCGGGCGAATTCCTGGCGGACCGCAACGCGATCTCCCGCGTGTGGATGGACCACGGCGCGTGGCCGTTTTTGACGCTTTTGCTCTACATTCATCAGACCGGGGACTCGGATATTTTGTTCGAGCGCCAAAGTTATTTTTACGATCCCCAGACATTTCGCGGCCAGCGCTACGATCGCGCCTGGACGCCGCAGGAGGGCAATCGGTCAAAGGATTTTAACGACCGCGTTTACGAGGGCTCTATTCTCGAGCACGTTCTGGTCCAGCATCTGGTCCAGTTCTTCAACGTGGGCGAGCATAACATCACGCGCCTGGAAAATGCCGACTGGAACGACGGCCTGGATATGGCCGCGGCGCGCGGGGAAAGTGTCGCGTTCATGAGCCTCTACGGGGGCAATCTTCTTGATTGCGCGGACCTTCTCGAGCGCCTTGCCGCGCGCCAGGACATCTGGGAGGTCTCGCTGGCCAAGGAGCTTTTGGTCCTGTGCGATTCGGTCTCCGGCATTCACGTTGATTATTCCGACCCGCAGGCCAAACGGAAGCTTTTGTTCGAAAAATATTTTCCGTCGGTCCAGCCGCGTTTGAGCGGCGAGCAGGTCAATGTCAGGGTCGTTGACCTCGCGCGTGACCTGCGCCGCAAGGGAAAATGGATCTTTGAGCACATTAGGGCCCAGGAAAAAATTCGGGCCGGCCGAGAGGTTCCCGGTGGGAACAATCCGGGTCCGGGTCAGGGCTGGTTCAACGGCTACTACGACAATCAGGGGAGAAGGGTCGAAGGCAAAGAGGGCGCCAACGTCCGAATGACGCTGACCGGACAGGTCTTTCCTTTAATGAGCGGGCTGGCCGACGACAAAGAGATCGCGGAGGTCGTGGACAGCGTGCGGCGGCACTTGAAGGACGAAAAATTGGGCGGCTACCGCCTTAATACCGATTTCGGCGTGCCGCATTACCTGGACTTGGGGCGGGCTTTCGGGTTTGCTTACGGGACCAAGGAGAACGGGTCTTTTTTCAGCCACATGACGGTCATGTACGCGTATGCTTTGTACAAGCGGGGGTTAGCGAAGGAAGGGCGTGAAGTCATTGAGTCTATTTTTAAAATGTGCGTGGACACGCAAAAAAGCAAGATCTATCCCGGTATTCCGGAATATTTCGATTCCCAGGGCCGCGGCCGGTATCATTACCTGACCGGATCGGCCAGCTGGCTGGTTTTGACCATTCTGACCCAGGGCTTTGGTATTCGCGGTGAATACGGTGATCTGATCATTGACCCGCAGTTGTCGGTGGAGGAATTTGACTCCAAAGGGCTGGCGAGCGTTACTTGTCCCTTTGCGGGCAAAAAGGTCACTATTACGTATATTAATAAGAGAAGGCTGGATCTCGGCGTGTACGCGGTCAAAGCGGTCACCTGCCAGGGCAAACCGGTCGCCTGCGACACGCTTTCCGCGGCGCGCGTCCGGATCCCCCGCAAGTTCTTTCAGCAAGCTAGTAATGTTGAATTGACGCTCCAGTTAGACTGAAATGCCCGGAAAGTCTTTTTGACAATTCTGGGGTGTAATGTTATACTTTATTCTCTTTGCGCTTTGAAGATTTTAACAGAGTCGTAAGTTTCTTTCTTCATGATAGATAGGGAGGGTTAATGAGAAAAGTATTCGGCCTTGTTCTGTGTTTGTTCCTGTCCTTTGGTTGCGCCCAGAAAAAAGAAGACCTCAACACGATCAGCATCTGGCACTGGATGACCGACCGCCAGAAAGCTTTTGAAGAACTAGCCGTACTTTACGAGAAACAGACCGGCGTCAAAGTGAAGATCGATCTTTACGCCCCTTCCGACGCTTACAGCCAAAGGATCGTCGCCTCCGCCCAGTCTCACGTCCTTCCTGATATCTACGGTATCCTTGACAAAAAAGAGATCTTCGCTTCCTTTGTCCAGAGCGGTTTTGTCGCCGATCTGACCGAAGAATTTCAGAAAGAAAATAACGCCTGGGAGAAAATGCTTTTCCCCAAGGCCCTGGACGTGAACCGCTTTCCGGAAGAGAATATTCACGGCGTCAAGCCGGGGATCTACGGCGTGCCGCTCGATGTCACGAATATCCAGATGCTTTATAATAGAAAATTGCTGCAAAAGGCGGGGATCAAAGAAGTGCCCAGGACCTTCCAGGAATTCATTGACGCTGGCCAGGCCTTAAAGCGCGTCGGGATCTCCGGATTGGTTTCAGGTTTTGGCGAGATGTGGCTGATCGACTGTTTTGCGTCGAATTACGCTTTTAATATTATGGGTGAAGCAAAGGTGATGGCCACCTACCGCGGCGAAGTGCCTTATACCGACCCGGATTGGATCAAAGTTTTCAGTATTTTTAAAGAATTAAGTGAAAAAGGCGTGCTGGCTGAAGGTGTGGTCACCAAGCCTAACAAATACGCC
>ORJL011310780.1_pt1 | contig 24996 bp, 22 predicted proteins | sample 1779941 | NCBI WGS metagenome assembly ORJL01 (sample SAMEA104232317, study PRJEB22302) | groundwater metagenome | biome: forest; feature: aquifer; material: groundwater | place: USA | collected 2011-08-07 | depth 5.8 m
CAGGCGTCCCTGCCTGTGGGAACCCATTTCCGTATCGCTGGCATCCGTGCCTGCGAACGCCCTGCATTACTCCAGCGCTCAGACGATTGTGCAAGACAAGCATTTCGCCTGGATTCCTGCCCGCGCAGGAATGACAGACGGGTGGTACCGCAGGCCTCCGTGCCTGCGCGGGCCTTATCCAACCACCGTTCCCCGCCCCTTCTGAGCCGCACACGTCTATCGTCCTGAGCCACCCTCTTCTGTCACCCTGAGCCGTAGGGCGAAGGACCTATCGGCGTTGGCGGGGCGGCCACCACCCCGGAAGGATTCCTCGCCTGCGCTCGGAACGACCGTGGGTGAGCAGGGGAATCGAGCAGGCAGGGCAGCTTTCTCGACTATTCCGGAGGTAGGGCCACCATCGGGAACTCCACGGGTCTGGTGGTCAATTCCATCTTCCCGCCCTTCTTCGTAATCACGATGTTCTTCAGCCAATCCCGGTTGTTCTGCTCCAGGAAATCCGTTCTGTAATGAGAGCCGCGGCTTTCCCGTCTCAACATAGCCGCCCGGCAGACCATTTCCGAAACCGTCAACATGGCCTTCAGCTTGACCAGTCCGATCAGATCCTGGGGACTCTCGGCCTTCACGCGCTTTAGCCGTTCACCAACCACCTTCACCGCCTCCAGGGCCTCTCGGAGACTTTGTTCGCTCCTGACGATCCCCGCCTTCTCCCACATGGCCTGCCGGAGGTCGAAGCGCACCGTCTCCAGGTCCTCCGCGCCCTCGAAAGATGCCAGAGCGTTCAGCTTATCCACCGCTTCTATGGCTACAGCCAGCGACTCCCGATTCTCGGCGGTGTCAACCGCGGCGGCCTGTTTCCCGGCAATCGTACCGAAAACGAAGATGTCTGTGATGGCGTTTCCGGCCAGTCTGTTGGCCCCGTGGATTCCTCCGCAGACCTCGCCGGCGGCGAACAGCCGTCTCAGGCCGGTCTCGCACTTCCGGTTGATCATCACGCCACCCATGAAGTAGTGGGCCGCCGGGGCCACCAGCGCCTTTTCGGTATATCGCTGCGCCTCGACCACCTGACGTACCTTCTCCATCTTGTCGGGAGGCACCGTGCTCAGGTCTGCCTGCAATCGGCCGTCGATGCCATTGCCCGCCAGGATTTCCAGCATGATGGCCCGGGCCAGTCTGTCCCGGGTCATTGTCACGAAATTCTTCAAGAGGTGCTTCTCCAGAACGTCCTCGCCCAGCCGGTTGCGCAACGTCGCCCCCCGCCCGAGGACCACCTCGTAGGCCCACAACCTGCTCCCGAATTTGCCCACCGTGGTGGGGTAGAACTGGATTAACTCCATATCCACCAGCGGCAAGCCCTTTTCGTAGCACAGCGCCAAACCGTCGCCTGTCGAACCGGCGGCGTTGTTAGTTCTCAGAAAGACTTCCCCGGCGCCCCCGGTAGCCAGAACGGTAGCCGCGGACCAAATGACCAGCAGGCCACCCTTTCCATCAACGCAAACAGCCCCGAACACCTCGCCCTTTGATACAAGCAGATCGGCGACTTCCAGGCCGTCGAGAAACCGGACTCCGATTTTAGAGGCGTACTGGCGCATAGGCCCGGAGAATTCCACTCCAACCGTACGGTTGGCGCTGACGTGCCGCGGGTAGGTGTGGCCGGGCACGTGCATTATCCATATGCGGTCCCCATTTCTCTTGTAGTTCGCTCCCATCTCTTCGAGGTCTTTGACCTGCTGCCAGGCCCCCTCGGTCATAACCTGAGCCAATTCCTGGTTGTTCAGATAGCAGCCAGCAACGACAGTATCCTTCAAGTGCTCCAGCGGATTGTCCCTGGGTTCCTTGCCGCTGCCCGAGGCGGCAAACATGGCCATCGCTATGGCAGTGTTATTGCCATAGCCCGCCCGCGACTTCGACACCACAAGTCCCTCCCGTCCAAGCTTACGGGACTCGATGGCCGCACGCAGCCCGCCGCCTCCGCCGCCTATAACCAGGACGTCAGTTTTCAAATACTGAGGAGTCTGTAACAACATGCAGATTTCTCCGAATTCCCCCAGTGCTGGGGAGAACAACTAATCTCCCCCTTTTCCAAAGGGGGACCAAGGGGGATTCCCCCCCGGATCGAAGCGGCTGGGGGCTCGCGCCCTACTTACGTCTCGGCCTGAATATGAACACCAGCCCGATAGCGATCAGCACGACAGGCCAGATGAACGCCCAACGGAGCCAGGAGAAGAAGTTCAGGTTAGAAAGCAGGAAGAGAACTCCGACAATCACCAGAATCAAGCCGATCACGCCAGCGCTCCTGCCGCGAGACCTCCCGGTTGCCGGCGGGGCATCCGCATCTTTGCCAAAAGTCGAGCGCATGCTTTCGCTAAATTCCCTGGCGCTGGATTTTATCTCCTCGACGTTCTCCCGGATGACTTCTTTTGGTTCGGCGGCGGAAGACGTCTCCAGCGGCACCACTACCGCCATAACTATGTAAGCAATGATCCCTGCTCCGCTCATCAACACGGAAACAATGGCGGCTACTCTGATGATGGTCGGATCGACATCGAAATAGCTCGCCAGCCCACCGCAAACGCCCCAGATCATGCGGTCGGTCCGGCTCCTGTAAAGCTTCCTGGTCATCTTGATCCCCCTTGCTCCTGGCGGCAGACTGCCAGATGCCTGGCTAAGAACGCACTGGCCGTCCTATCCAGAATCCAAATCGACTATGCTTAACCTGTCTAACCGATGGGTCTAATCATTATGGTCTCGTCACGATGAGGACCGACCGAAACCATGTCTATCGGGCATGCAAGCACTTCTTCCAGCTTCCGCAAATAGCGCCGCGCCGCCAGCGGAAGATCCCGGTACCTCCGCTCAGAAGACGTTGGAGAAAGCCAGCCAGGAAGCTCTTCGTAAACCGGCTCGCACTTTTCCAGCATATCCAAGCGGGCCGGGAATCCAGGAACGACTTTTCCACCCGCCCGGTAGCCTGTGCAGATCTTGATCGAGGGCAGAATGTCCAGAACGTCAAGGCGCGTAATAGCCAGGCCCGTGAGGCTGTTGACCTGGACGCTCAGCCTGCCGGCGACCGCGTCAAACCAGCCGCACCGGCGGGCCCTGCCCGTGGTCGTGCCGTACTCATGCGCCGTCTCGCGGATCAGGTTGGCGATTTCGTCAGTAAGTTCGGTGGGCATCGGTCCGCCGCCCACCCGCGTAGTGTAGGCCTTGAATACTCCTATAATACGGTCGATGCGTTTCGGCCCGATGCCGGAGCCCTGGCATCCGCCACCGGCTGTCGGAGACGAAGAAGTGACGTAAGGATACGTTCCGAAGTCAGGATCGAGCATGGCCCCCTGGGCGCCCTCCAGCAGTACCATCTGTTTCCGGTCCAACGCTTCTCCAATTACCGGCAAGACATCCTTAATATAGGGCGCCAGGATCCGGGCAAACCCGAGGAACTGACGATAGACCTGGTCAACAGAAAGTGGAGGGGCGCCGTAAACCTTCGTGATCAATTCATTCTTCAACGCCAGGGCATCGGAAATCTTCTTGTGCAGCAGATCCTTGTCCAGCAAGTCGCCGGCGCGGATGCCCTGCCGTCCGGTTTTATCTACAAATGCCGGGCCGATTCCCCGCCTGGTGGTGCCGATGGCACTGGCGCCGCGGGCTTCTTCCTCGAGTCCGTCCAGCAACAGGTGATAAGGCATCACCAAGTGAGCGCGATCACTGATGAACAAATTCGAAGTGTTGATTCCCTTGCCCTTCAGAGTCTCTATTTCCCCTATGACGGAGCCGGGATCCAACACCACGCCGTTTCCGATGATGCAAGCGACGCCGGGATAGAATATTCCCGAGGGAATCAAGTGCAGCGCGAATTCGCCCATCTGGTTGATCACGGTGTGGCCGGCGTTGTTCCCTCCCGAATACCTCACCACAAAATCGGCCTTTTCGGCAAGAAGCTCAACGATCTTGCCCTTGCCCTCGTCGCCCCACTGCCCTCCTATAACGATAATAGCCGGCATTTGACGCTCCCTGTTTTCAATTTACTTCGGGTTGCTCTGTTTCCAGATACTGGCCAGTCGCTGTGCCACGGTAAAATGCGTCAGCAAGGCTAGGATCCAGAGCGCTATGACCACCTGGTTTGCCAGGAGGCTAAGGGCCAGGACAATGACGCGTTCGGTCCGGGTAAAGATTCCATCATCACCCTTCATTCCCAGACCCTCGGCCCGAGCCCGCACATAACTGACCAGCAGCGATCCGACCAATACGGAATATATCAGCACGATAGTTATTCCGGAGCCCTGGGGAAGGTAGAACCACAGGAGACCCAGAAACATCGCCGCCTCGGCATAGCGGTCCAAAGTGGAATCAAGGGCGGCGCCGAAACGAGTGGTCTTTCCTTGCGCTCTGGCCAGGGCGCCATCCAGGGTATCGAAGAAGCCACCCACGAGCACCAGAATCCCGCTGGCCAGGAAATACCCTCTGGCTGCGACCAACGCCGCTACCAAAGTGACGGCGAACCCTATCACCGTCACGGCATTCGGGGAGAGTTTGGTCCGCGAAAGGAACTGCATCAAGGGAGCCGACATGCGCCGTCCAGCCGCCGACCTCAATTCTGACACTTTTGACACTTTAGGCAATATCCTCGCTATCCGGCAACTCAGAATACTCCTGGATCCCGCAATCAGGCCTAGTCCCGATGTGAACCCTGCAACGAGGGAACGAGTTGATCGGGGCTTCTGGTAAGCCATGGATAATTGCCGCCCACCTCACGATAATAGTCCAGCACGCTTTCGGAAACCAGTTCCCAACTGAACTGCTCGGCCTTCAATCTTCCCCGGCCCCCCAGATCATCCCTCAGCGATCGGTCCGCGAGCAGCGTTCCGATGGCATCCCTTAACGCCTTTTCGTTCTTGGGAGGGACCAGCAACCCTTCCTGACCGTGTGTCATCAGACTGGCGTAGCCCTCTATGCTAGAAGCCACGACCGGTATCCCGCAGGCCATGGCCTCCAGCAAGATAATTCCGAAACTTTCCTGGCCGGTGGCCGGGGCGCAGAAGACGTGCGCGCTGCGGTAGTATCGAGGAAGGTCCTCGTAAGGCGCATACCCCGTAAAGACCACGTCTTTGATGTCTTCCTTCTCTATGGTCCTCTTGTACTGCTTCAAAAGCCGTTCTCCCGGCCCGACAACTACCAGGCGGGCCTGAGGAAAGTCTTTCTTCAGCAACTGGAAAGACCTGATGAGATATTCCAGGCCTTTTCTCTTTTCCAATCGGCCCACGAACAGGATGTTGAGCTTGCCGTCGTTCATCAGGTGTTCCATAGGCGACACCGAAGGATGAAACTGCTCGATATCGATTCCGTTGGGGATTATGCGGTACTTGCCGGGGAAGTGCCGCGATACGAATTTCCTGGCCGGCTCCGAAACGGCTACCTTTCCATGGAGACGCTTGAACCATCGCCTCAAGATCGGTTTGGCCAGCCCATACCCGCGGGGTTTGCTGTGAAAGGCATGAAAAGTGCCGATCGTCAGGTATTCGGAGAGTCGCAGCACGGTAACCGACAGCATGGGGGATGCAGGCTCATGGATATGCACGACATCGAATTCCTCTTTGCGCAGCAGCCGCTTTACCGACCCGGACAGCGCCAGAGAGAGGGTGATCCGGGCGATAGAGCCTCCGCTGGGCACAGGTACCGGATGATGCCCGACGGGAATTAAGATATCCTTGAGGTCGTCCGTTGGAGGCTTGGAACAAGGGGCTATGATTCTAACGGTGTGGCCCCTGGCCCGGAACTGCCGCGCCAACTGACTGACGTGAATGGTGACTCCTCCGGGATGGGAATAGTCGTAGGGCGAGATCAGTCCTATCTTCATTGCTAGGTTGTGGCCTTTGGCTGACCCTCTGCGATAAACTCCTCCACTAGCCTGTGGGCTTCGTCATCCGTGTACTGGATGGGAGGCGATTTCATGAAGTAGGACGATGGGCCGACAATAGCCCCTTTTTGGCCCCGGTCCATAGCCAGTTTGCAGCACCGTATGGCATCGATGACTACGCCGGCCGAATTGGGGCTGTCCCAAACTTCCAGCTTGAGCTCCAGATTAAGAGGCACATCCCCAAACGTCCGCCCCTCCATCTTGATGTGACAAAACTTCCTGTCCTTTAGCCACGGGACATAATCGCTGGGCCCGACGTGGATATCGTCAGGATCCAGAGCGTAGTTCAACTGGGAAGTAACCGAGTTGGTCTTGGAAATCTTCTTCGACTCCAGACGTTCGCGCTCGAGCATGTTATAGAAATCCGTGTTTCCGCCGAAATTGAGCTGATAAGTGTGCTCGAGCTTCACTCCCCGGTCCTGGAAAAGCCTGGTAAGAACGCGGTGCGTGATGGTAGCGCCCACCTGCGATTTGATATCGTCGCCGATCACCGGCAGACCTCTCTCCTCAAAACGGTTTTGCCAGTAGTTTTCTCGGGCAATAAAGACCGGTATGCAGTTTACGAAACCGCATCCGGCGGCCAGCACCTGCTCGATATACCACTTGGTGGCCATTTCGCTGCCCACCGGCAGATAGTTAACCACTACATCAGTCTTGGTATCCTGAAGGATCTTTACAACGTTGGCAGTCGGGCCGGGCGCCTTGGTAATAACTTTCGAAAGATACTTGCCCAGTCCGTCGTGGGTCATCCCCCGGCTTACCTTTACTCCGAGGTTCGGTATCTGGCAGAAGACGAAGGTATTGTTCGGCGGGGCATACAATGCCTCGGAGATGTCCTTCCCCACCTTGTTCTTGTCTATGTCAAACGCAGCTACGATGTTGATATCGCTCAGATGGTAGCCGCCCAGGTTGACGTGCATTATCCCTGGAATCTGCTCTCCTTCTTTTGCCTTGTTGTAATAGTAGATTCCCTGTATCAAGGAAGAGGCGCAGTTCCCAAGTCCCACTATGGCAACATTTATTTTGCTCAAGACAGCTATTCCCTCTCTTCTTCAGGCCGAGAGCCTGGAAGTCATTTTGAGATCTTCATTTCGGGAGACCTTACCAGCAGGACAGGCACAGGAGAAGAACTCAGAATTCTTCCGGCGATGCTCCCGTAGACCCAGCGCCGGATACCGGTCCGCCCGTGGGTAGACATTCCTACCAGGTTGATCCCCTCTTTTTCGATAGTTTCGAGTATTCTTTCTGAAGGTATTCCCACCTCAACCCGATAGCTGACCTTCGTACCCTCGGCACTGATCTTGGCCGCCAGTCCCTTCAAGTAGTTTTCGGCTTCCGTATGCTGAGCGGAGATAATCTCATTGCTGTAAGTCGCATAATAGCTTTCGGCGGCCATTACCGAGGGAGTCGGAGAAATAACTTCCATGAGAACGACTTCCGCTTTGGTCTTGCCCGCCAGTGCCCTGACAACAGGCAAAGCCGCCTCGCCGAGCTTGGACCCGTCCAACGGCACCATCAGCTTCTTGGACAGCCGGTTTGCCTGAACGTCATCGGCTGAAGGCTTCTCTTTGACCACCAGCAGAGGTGTGTTACTCGCTTTGGAGACCTTTTCAACCACACTTCCCATATCCCAGCGTTTGGCGCCCGAGCGCCCCCTGGCGGACATGATAATCAGTCCGATGTTGTTCTTTTCGCTATAGTCTATTATTTCTTCTTCCGGTTTTCCGTAGAGAATAATCGCTCGCGCCTTGATACCCCGACCGGACATTTGCGCCGCCAGCTTGTCCAGATAGACCTTCAGCAGTCGATCCAGGTCCCTCTGGCTTTCACTTACACCGATCAGGTCGATTTCGGAGCCTATGACTTGAGCAAAATATTCGACATAGGGCAGAACGGCTTCGGCTAGCTCCGAACCATCGAGAGGTACCGTGATTCTTTCGAGCATGATTTCCTCCTCGGTATTTTGTGCGCCGTTGGCAGCGATGACACTACTATATTGCCGGAAAAGAACATATAATGGTCCAGGTCAATCCATTGTCCCGGCTGATGGCAAACCAGGACACATTATACAATATTTAGATCACGAAAAGGCACGTTTCGCCAAAAAGCGCCGGGCCACTATCTTTTCAAGGGGGTAACCGTGTTGTACGACTTTCACACGCATAGCTTTTTGAGTGACGGCGATCTGTCGCCCATCGAGCTGATCCGGCGGGCCATGGTCGCCGGCTACCAGGCCATAGCCATAACCGACCACGCCAGTCCATCCAACATCGAACAGGTCATCAGAGCCGTATCAGCGGACTGCGAAATCGCCAGGAAAGAGTGGAATTTCCTCGCCATCCCCGGCGTCGAATTGACCCATGTTCCAGCGCGAGCAATAGACAACCTGGCCGGGCAAGCCAAGAGACTGGGTGCGTGGCTGGTAGTGGTTCACGGAGAAACCATAGTAGAGCCAGTGGAAAAGGGAACGAACAGAGCCGCCGCATCGAGTAAGTTTGTGGACATACTAGCCCATCCGGGACTTCTCACCCTCGCAGACATGAGTATGGCAGTAGCTAATGGTATCTTCGTTGAGATTTCCGCCAGGCGAGGCCATTCCCTTGCGAACGGCCATGTCGCTTCTTTGGGCCGGCGGCAGGGCGCTAAACTCTTGTTGAACTCAGACGCCCACGATTGCGATGACTTGTTAACAAAACCATTAGCTACTGCCATAGCTGCCGGTGCTGGCTTGGGGAGAACCTCGGCTAAAGAGGTGCTCGAGACAAATCCCAGCGCTCTTCTGGCTAAACTGGACGCCGCTCTCCCCGACCAGCAGATTGGTCGCTGGATTAGAAGGGACTAGTTTTCGACTATCCCTGACCGATTCTGAAAAGCTTGGTTCCGCAAGTCGGGCAAACGCCCTTGGTGGCTGGTCTTCCGTTCTTGAGGGTTACTTTCTGGGCGTTCTTGATGTCCCTCTTGGTCCGGCACTTGAAACAATAGGCTTCCATTAGGTTCACCTCCTTTTATTTTTGATGAACTATAATCCCGTAGCTGCACAAATGTCAATACCTTTGATCTACATTTTTTCACATTTTGTATCAAATATCGCTCAATTTTTCGGGCTGAAGGACCGAAACAACACCTTTTTTGGATATAAAAATGCACTTTTTGCCTCCAACCTGGCCACCCCCAGAAACTCACCATCATCCGCATACACCCGGCATATCTCGCCCTCGCCTTCAACAAGGTCAGAATTCTCCTGGCATCCCTCATCCGCCCTCTCGGCCTGATTCAGACTAATCACCTTGCCCTGAACAAAGGCTACTCCATCGTCGGCGCCCAGTGCAATAGACTTCAGGTGCGGCAAGGCGGCGTCCACGGGAAGAACTGCTGACTCCAGTTCACCAGCTTTTTGGAGTTCATCCAGCCTGTCCGGCGACATCGACTTTTCGACAGTAAAATCACCGCACCTGAGGCGGCACAACTCCTTCAGGTATGCCCCACAGCCCAAATACTGCCCCAGGTCGTTCGCCAGCGAACGGACGTAGTATCCCCCCTGGCATTCCAGTTCCACCGTTATCAGAGGCGGCGACCAGTCAGTCATCTCCAGCCGGTAGACCTTCCTGAGACGGGCCTCCCTGGGTACCGAGGCACCCTCCCGAGCCAACTCATAAAGGTGTCTTCCTTCATGGCGAAGGGCACTGAACATGGGCGGCTCCTGGAGTTCCACATGTTTAAAATGGTCCAGAGCCTCGCTGGCCATTCCCCGCGTCACCGTTGTGGCATCCGCCCTGGTCAGGACGGATCCTGCTGAATCATAAGTATCGGTTGTAACACCAAGTTCCATGACTCCCCGGTAGGTCTTGCGGGCTTCGAGGAGATACTCAGCCACCCTGGTGGCCTGTCCCATCATAATCAACAAGACGCCGGTCGCCAGAGGGTCCAGAGTGCCGCCGTGTCCCACCTTCTTCTGCCGGGTGAGCCTTTTGATACGGCTGACGACGCCAAAGGAGGTTATGTTGGCAGGCTTATTGACGTTGAGGATACCGTCCACGTTCAATTGACGCCAGCATCCCTACTTCTTGGCCGGTCTCTCAGATTCCTCATCTGCCACCTTATCCAGCAGCTCCAGAAGCTTGGAGCCGCGCTCAATGGAATCGTCGGCACGGAAGAGTAACTCAGGCATCTTCCTGATAAAGAGCCGCCCGGCCAGCGCCTTCCGAAATGCAGGAGCCGCCGCGGAAAGCTGCTCCACCACCTTCCTGTTCTCCTCGGGAGTTCCAAGAACACTGATGAAGACCTTGGCCGAGCCGAGGTCCGCCGCGGTGGACACCTCAGTGACGCTGACCATGAATTCAGAACCCAAGTCCCTCATGAGATTCGGAATAAGCTGGCTCAATTCGTCCCGGATTAGTTGATTTACCCGCTCCATTCTCCGGCTCATGTCGTCCTCCTCGGTGGCCTTAAGGGGTCACTTGAGCGTCTATATTAGAAATGGCGACACAGCCCGAAGGGCCGCCCCTGCCGCCTAGCTCTTTCTTTCCTTGTGGAACGCCTCGATGATATCCCCGGGGGCAAAGTCGTGGAACCCTTCTACTCCGATGCCACATTCGAAACCGGCGGCAACTTCCTTTACGTCGTCTTTGAAGCGCCTCAGGCTCTCCACAGAAGACTGATGAAGCACTTTGTTGCCCCGTACGACTCGCACCGCGGAATTTCTGGATATCTTCCCCTCGTTGACCAGGCTCCCGGCGACATTCGTCCTCTTGCCGCTGGAAAAGACAGTCTTGACAGTGGCCTTGCCGTCGATCACGTCTTCGTAAACGGGCTCCAGCAAGCCCTTCATGGCCTTTTCCACGTCCTCGATGACGTTATAGATGATCGAGTAGTTCCGTATGTCCACACCCTCTATTTCGGCCATCTTCTTGGCGCCGGGCTCAGGTTTGCTGTTGAAGCCGATGATTATGCCTTGCGAAGCCAGCGCCAGCATCACGTCGCTTTCCGTAATCGTGCCGGTGCCGGTGTGAATGGCCTTCACCTTCACCTGGTCGGTCGATAGCTTTTCCAGAGAGACCTTGATGGGCTCGATGCTGCCCTGGACATCGGTCTTGAGTATTATGTTAAGGTCCTTGACCTGGCCCTCTCTTATCTGGTTATACAGTTCGTCAAGATTGGCATGTTTCTTGGGGCCGGCCGCCTCCATCTGCTTTTCCAGGGAGCGCTTCTCGAGAATCGCCTTGGCCTCTTTCTCGCTGGCGACTACCTCAAGTATCGTTCCCGCCTGCGGCACTCCACTCAAACCAAGCACGATGACCGGAGTCGAAGGTTCAGCCTTCTTGACCCGCTTTCCCTTGTCGTTGAGCATGGCTTTCACTTTGCCGCTGGTATTGCCGACCACTACCACATCACCAACGTGCATGGTGCCAACCTGGATCAGGACCGTGGCCAGCGGTCCCTGGGTCTTGTCCATCTCGGCCTCGATCACTGCTCCGACAGCGGCACGGTTCGGGTTGGCCTTGAGTTCGGACACTTCAGAAACCACTAGAATGTTTTCAAGAAGGTCGGAGATGCCCAGCCCTTTTTTAGCTGACACCGGAACGGTGATCACATCGCCGCCCCACTCTTCCAGCACCAGGCCGAGTTCGCCCAGTTGTTTCTTCACCTTGTCAGGGTTCGAGCCGGGTTTGTCAATCTTGTTGACCGCGACCATTATCGGAACACCGGCCGCCCTGGCATGGTCAATGGCTTCGACCGTCTGGGGCATTACCCCGTCGTCGGCGGCCACCACGATGATAGCGATGTCGGTGACATTGGCGCCACGGGCCCTCATGGCCGTGAAAGCCTCATGTCCCGGAGTGTCCAGGAAGGTGATCTTCCGTCCGTTGTACTCCACCTGATAAGCGCCGATGTGCTGCGTGATTCCGCCCGCTTCGGTCGCGATCACATTGGTATGCCTGATAGCGTCCAGAAGACTGGTTTTGCCATGGTCGACGTGGCCCATGATAGTGACCACGGGGGGCCTGATGATCTGGTCCTTTGAGGGCGCCTCCTTGAACCTGATAGATTTCTTTGCCTCTTCAGGTGCGCCCGGAACGCCAGGGGCCGCCGGCTTGGGGAGTTCCTTGATCTCGTGGTTGAAATCTTTAGCCAGCCCGACAGCCACGTCGTACTCAAGCACCTGATTGATGGTCGCCATGACCCCGTTCCTCATCAATTGCTTGATTATCTGAACCGGGGTGACTCCGAGCAACTCAGATAGGTCCTTGACGGTTATAGTTGAAGGCAGTTCGATGAGCTTCTTGGCTGCTTCCTTGCCCGGCTTTTCGGCGGCGCCGGCTCTTTCAGTTATGACAATGGGATTCCTGGTAGTTCGGGTATCCCGATGAGGAGGCCTTCTTACCATTATCTTCCCTCCCCTGCGTCTTTATTATCGTTCAAACTATTCATATATTCTCTCAGACTTCTCAGGCTCTCCGGAGGGATCGGCGTCCGTAAGGAGTGGCCCAGAATTCTTTCGCTCAGGCCTTTTTCCCAGCAAGACTTCTGTGAACATAGATAGGCGCCCCTCCCCGCTTTCTTGCCCGTCGTGTCCACTTCCACGGCGCCTGCAGGTGTCAACACCAGCCGCATGAACTGGTTCTTCGGCCCGGTCTTGCGGCAGGCGCTACAGGTGCGTTGAGGGACATGCTTCGGGCGGGCGGGAGATCTAGCTGTCGTTGAACTGTTGCCCAAAGCAGCCGCCTTCGTGTTATTCTTCCTCTTCCTCGGAGAGTAAGTCCACCAGGCGCCCCTTCTTGCCGATGACATCCTCATCGCTCCTCTTGCCCTTCTTCTTAGCTTTCTTCTTGGGCTCTTCCACAACCAGAGGCTGAGGACGCATAAGCTCTTCGGCGAAACGTATCGATTTTGGTTGAGCCGGCGCGGGCGGCGCCACGAACGTGACAGGCACCACCGGAACGACCGGTTCCTGGGCGCGGGCAGCAGCAGGCACGGACACCGGTTCGACTGGAACCTCCGCTGGCTTCTCTACTTCCACCGCGGCGGCCGGCGCAGGTTCTTTTTCCAGCACTGCTGCCGCGGGCGCAGGTTTGGCTGCCGATGCTGCGGCTGTTTTCTCCACGGCAGGCCCGGCCCTCTTGGCCTTCTCTTCTTCGAAAGCGCTGGCGCTCTTGATGCCTATCTTCCAGCCGGTGAGCTTGGCGGCCAGCCTGGCGTTCTGGCCCTCTTTCCCGATGGCCAGGGAAAGCTGCCGGTCAGGCACTACTACCGTGGCCGCTTTCATCGCGGTGTTGGTCTCCACCTGGAGCACCTGGGCAGGGCTCAAAGCATTGGCGATAAAAGATGCCTGATTGGGGTCCCACAGGACGACGTCTATCTTTTCGCCGTTCAATTCATTAACAATGTTCTGAATGCGTATACCACGCTGGCCGACGCATGAGCCGACCGGATCGATGCCCTGCTGCCTGGCAGCCACCGCCACCTTGCTGCGCTGGCCCGGCTCACGGGCGATGGACTTAATTTCTACCGTGCCGTTGAAGGTCTCCGGGACCTCCAACTCAAAAAGCCTCTTCAGTAAATTGGGATGCGTTCGGGACAGTATGACCTGCGGACCCCGGCCGGAACGGGCCACCTCCAGCACATAGGCCCTCATCCGCTGCCCCACCCGGTAGCGTTCGCCCCTTACCTGCTCGGCAGGCGGCATCAGCGCTTCGGTCCTTCCCAGCTCCATATACAGGTTCTTGTTGAGCTCGATCCTCTGAATTATGCCGCTTACGACGTCGTCTTGTTTGGTGGCATACTCTTCATAGATCGCGTCGCGCTCAGCTTCGCGCAGGCGCTGCAGGACAACCTGCTTGGCCGTCTGCGCCGCTATGCGCCCGGCGCTCTTGGGCAGTTCTACTTCTAGCGACACCACATCCGCGACCTTCGCATCTTTCTGAATCTTCTGGGCTTCCTTAACGGATATCTCGGCGATCGGGTCTTTGACCTCTTCGGCGACGATCTTCTCCACGAACACCTTGAATTCGCCGGTGCCGGGATGCAGCTTCACGGTGACGGTCTGCAAAACGGCGGGGTTCTCCTTCTTGTAAGCAGAAACCAACGCCGACTCCACGGCCTCCATGATGACCTCTTTAGGCAGCTTTTTTTCTGCCGAGAGCTGGGTAATGGCGATCAAAAAATCGCTCTTCATATTCCTTAGCGACCTTCTTTTAAAGGATCAGTTTCCCTATATAACAAAAAAGTGGGAGAGAGCCCACTTTTTGCAGGAAGATGTTCGATTACGGCATAATATAACACAATCGACCCCGGTTTTCAAGAGGTATTCCGGCTCGGTACCTGTTGAGGCTCCGTTCGCTACCCGGGCGATTGCCGTACGCCCAAGTACTCACTCATCTCTCCCTTCGCCCGCGGCAGAGCCCATTCTCAAGCACCCTGCCTCCGGGGTCGTATCCTCCGGTTGCTACCTGAAGAAGTCGTTGTCTTTCCCTACCAAACCCTTCGGCTCCAGGACGACCTCCCGCTCATCGTCAAGGAAAGCGCGTCCCATTTCGAAGGCCATGGTGCCGTGCTTCCCGGCGATGGAGATAACCCGGGCGACATCGTCGGGAGGAACCACCACGCAAAAGCCCACACCCATATTGAATACCCGGTACATTTCCTGGTCGCTGACCTTGCCTGTTTTCTGAATAAGTTGAAAGATCGGGGGAGGCTCTGGCAAATGATGAATGCGGTAGCTGACAGCAGCCTTGGTCCGGGTCAGGTTATTCAACCCATCACTGGTGATGTGCGCCAGCGCCTTGATCTTGACGCCCGAACGCATCATCTCCACCACCTCTTTGACATAGATACGCGTCGGCTCCAGCAGCTCTTCGCCAAGGGTCCGGCCAAACGCCCCGATGTACTTGTCGAGACCGAACCCGGCGTCTTTCATGAGGACTTTCCGTGCCATAGTCATCCCGTTGCTGTGGATGCCGCTGCTCTTGAACCCGACCACCACTTCGTCGTCCTTGACGTCCTGGCCGATGATGATCTTGTCCATGGCCACCAGGCCGACGCAGGTACCGGCGATGTCAAAGCCGCGGCCCTTTCTTTTGCCTTTGATCATTTCCCTGACCTGGGCCATCTCACCGCCGCTGATATTTATGTTGGCCATCCGGCAGCCTTCGTACAAACCTTTGCCAATCTGCTCCACCATGCTGGGGTTAATCTCCTGGACCGCCACGTAGTCCACCATGGAGATAGGTTCCGACCCGACGCAGATGATGTCGTTCACGTTCATGGCGATACAGTCGATGCCGACGGTATCGTACTTGTCCATCATTTCGGCGATGAGCACCTTGGTGCCTACACCGTCGGTAGAAATGGAAAGTCCCAGATTGTTGCCGAGATCGAGGACATTGGCGAAGTAGCCTATGGGCAGAGCCACCCGTCCCTGACCGGGCCGCAACTCGAAGGTCTTGTTGATCCAGCCGAGCAGCCCGGCCATGGCGCTTTCTTCTTTTTGAGTATCGACGCCCGAGGCGGCGTAACCGGGTGCGGTGGGCCGGGACTTTTTCAGTTTCTCGATAGCCATGAGTCCAACTCTTTCCTACCCTCTCGACCGGCGGGATGACAACTGCCGCTCACCGAAAGGTATAATGGTCTTGACGGAAACCCCCGAATTATAGCAGGAATTACCAACCTCATCATGTCCCGGGTTCAACCGGCCAGGAGACCTGGGTAAGATACCGCTATTGATTGCATAGTAGCGGAAAGATATAATCTGTTACGTCGGCATAGGGTCGGCACCAGGTTACCCGTAGCAGTACAACATGTCGAGACAGGCGAATCTTCGTCGCCGCGTTACCCTGGCCAATGCAACAAGCCACCGGGAACATCCACGCAGCCGGTCATTGAGCAACTAACTCAGGAGGACAACCATGGCGTTTCTAGACATACTCCAAACTGATGAGCTTGGCGGCGCCCTGGAGAAATATCTGACACCCGTACAATTCCCCAAGAATACCTGCATCATGCGTCAGGGTGACAAGGGAGAAGGATGTTACATCATTGACGAGGGGACCGTCCGGCTGGAAGTAAGGAATACCGAAACAGATACGGATGGCGTCATAGGCTTTTTGGAACCAGTTGTCTTCGTGGGTGAATTCAATTTGCTGGATAACTGTCCCCGTGAGGCCAGCGCCTATGCCCATACGGATGTCAAAGCCCGGTATTTCTCAAAACAAGATTACGATGAGATATGCCAGAAATATCCCCGCATCGCTTTGACCATAGCCACCACCATGGGCCAAAACCTGATTGAGAAATTGCGGAAAGCCAACGAGAGGGTCGCCGGCTACATCTTTTCCGAAGACATCGATCAGGATACCAACCAGATGGTAGAACGGGCCAGGAAAGCGCAATTGATATTCGCTTCGTGGCCGGAAGACAAGGTTGACGCTCTGTTAAAGGATATTGCGGAAGCGATCGCGGCTCAGGCCGAGGAATTAGCCGCTAAGTGCGTGGCGGAAACCAACATCGGCACCGCGGTGGATAAGGTAGCCAAAATACGCTTTGCCAGCCTCGATGTTTATAAGAGTGTTACAGGACGTTCCGCGTCGGGCTTCCGGACCAGTACCATAGACAACGTGATGGAGATTTCCTGCCCCGTCGGGGTTGTCTTCGGTCTGATTCCGATCACTAATCCGGTATCCACCATTTCTTTCAAAACAATCATTTCTCTCAAGGGCCGAAATGCTCTCATCTTGAGTTGTCAACGAGAAGCGCTGGGCGTCGGTAAACAGACCTGCGACATTATACGAAACGTGCTGGAACGGCACGGGGCGCCGGCGGACCTGGTACAACCCATTATGCAGAGAAGTAGCCGCCAAAAGACGCTGATGTTCATGAAACACCCCGGGGTCGATATGATCCTCGCCACCGGCGGAACAAGTATGGTAAAGGCAGCCTACAGTTCCGGCACACCGGCCATCGGAGTGGGCGCGGGTAACGCGCCGGTACTCGTCTGCAGCGACGCCAATATCGGGGAAGCGGCCAAGAACATTGTGTTAGGCAAATCGTTCGACAACGGCGTAATATGCGGATCGGAAAACAATCTGGTGGTGGTAGCGAAAGTGTATGAGGAATTCGTCAGGCAGTTGGAGGCCAATGGCGCCATCATTTTGACGGCCGACGAAAAGAACCAGTTCACTCCCCGGGTTTTTGAAGTTGATACTTCAACCTTGAAAAGACCGATGGTAGGTAGATCAGCAAGCTTCATCGCTGACAAGGCGGGAATACGCCGGGTCAAAGACTTCCGCCTGATTGTGGTCCGCATCAGACCTGACGAAATCCAGGGCCCGTATGCTCACGAAAAGCTGGCGCCCATACTATCGCTTCTGATGGTAAACGATGAGAACGAAGGTATCCGGTTCTGCAAGCAGATTCTGGGGAACCAGGGCCTGGGACACACCGCCGTTATCTACACCCAGGATCGTGAACTGGTGAGGAAATTCGGCCGGGAGATTTCTGCCAGCCGCATTCTGGTAAACGTCTCAGCTTCTTACGGATGTGTCGGGATAGGTTCCGGTCTGACGCCTTCCTTTACCCTCGGATGCGGGACATTCGGCGGCACATCGACAACGGATAACGTTACTTATACCCACCTTCTTAACATCAAAAGAATATCGCCGGACTTGCTGCCACATGCATGAAGAAACAACACCGTTTGCCGTCTCCGGCGCGATCCATGGCTATTGTGCCGGATTCTTTGGCTCGAAAGGCAATTCCTTTTTCATGGTCAACCGGTTGCCGTAAACCGCGTCATAAGAATAGGTGACCTCGTCCATCACTTTCTTCATAAAGTAGACGCCGAGCCCGCCAATTCTTCTCTCCTCCACGTCGGAACTCAGGTCCGGCGGCGGGATGGTATTCGGATCGAACGGCTTCCCCCGGTCGGTTAACGTAACCACCAGCGTGCCATCCACGATTTCCAGAACCAGCTTAAGGTTTCCCACGCCTTCTGCAGGATAAGCGTACTTGATGACGTTGGTGCAAGCTTCATCCACCACCAGTTGAACACGCATGAGCGTGGCGGGATCGGCTCCGAACTGCGTCAAGGCGTTATCGACAAAGTCACTGATGACCGGCAGGTTATCTATCCTGTTCTTGACCTCAAGCTCAAACCTTTTCTGCTTCATCTCAGATCACCTTTACCGCCATCAGTGTGAGGTCGTCAAATTGAGGCAGTCCTTCTGCGTAAGCGATGACGGCCTGTTCGATAATCTTGATGATTTCCTGCGCCGGGCGGTCTTGGTTTTCTTCGACCAGTTTGGCCAGCCGGTCCTGCCCGAACAGTTCCCCGTGACGATTGACGGCCTCGGTCACGCCGTCGGTATAAAGCAAGAGGATGTCGCCCTCGTGCAGCGCGACCTGTTTCTCCTCAAATTCCATGTCGGACATCACGCCCAGCGCGATTCCTTTAGCGGCAAGCATTACGATATCTCCTCCCTTTCTATCGGTTACAAATGGAGGATTATGTCCCGCGTTTACATAGGTCAGGGTCTTGCGTTTGGGATCAAGGACTCCATAGAACAGGGTGACAAACATGTTAGCCCTGCCTTCCTCGGCTATCATGTTATTGGCCCTGGTTATAGTTTGCGAGACGGTAGGATTGCCAACAGTGTTGGCCCTTAACATCGTCCTCGACAGCGCCATGAATAAGGCTGCCGGGAAACCTTTTCCGGAGACATCGGCTATGACCAGGCCCCACTGGTCCAGAGCCACAGGAATGTAATCGAAAAAATCTCCGCCGACTTCCAAAGCCGGCGTATTCAACGCCGCCAGGTCGAAACCAGCCACTTTTGGAGGAGCCTCGGGCAGAAAACTCTGTTGAATGCCCCGGGCAAGGTCCAATTCCTTCTCCACGCGCTCCTTCACCGCCGTGGTCCGGCGCAATTCTTCAACATGAGTCTTCAGGTCCAAGGCCATCTTGTTGAATGAATTGGCCAGGTCTTCCAGTTCGTCTCCAGTATGCAGTTCCACCCTGTGGTCAAGATTTCCGCCGCCTATTATTTCCGAACCCTGTTTGAGTACCTTGATAGGGTTAGTTATCAACCGTGAAAGGCGAAAGGACAATCCGACGATCACAACTAGTAACACTGAAAACAGCACGAGAAAGAACATTTCAGTATTGCGAATCTGACCGTTTATGTAATTAGTGGCCTGCAAGGTGGCCGCCAGAATCTTGTTCCTGGTAGAGATGCCCGGCTGGGAGAATTCGTCGATATACGTGGTGGCGGCCACCATATATCTGGTGCCTTCCACCGGAACCATGTACATGAATTTCTCACGAATCGTCCCGTCGACGTCTTCCCAATCGTAATAACCGCTGGAAGTTCCGCCCCTCAGACTGGGGCGAAAGACCATCCACCAAGAAGGCAACTTCTCGCTGAGGTTGTGCATATCGAAGTTGACCATGCCGGGATTAGGATGAAATATCATAACTCCGGTCTCTTTTTCGTAGAGGGCGGTGTAACCGGTCTGCCCAACCGGCTCCACGGCAAGCTGGGACAGGTATGAGTCTTTGGCGAGTTCATCACGCGGGAGGCCCGCACGGCTTTCCAGATATACCCGTATCTTCCCCGCGATGTCGATCGCCTTTTGCTTAATGGCTTCCTCTCCCAGTTCTTCCAGCGACGTAATGCTGTCACGGGCGGCAGAGCTGCCCAGGGCATTGCTGCTTTCCTCGGAGAACGTCCCGATGCGGTTCATATTGAAAATGGCAACGGCTCCCATCACAGAGAACGAAATGACCGATAGCAGCGCCAGAAAGATCAGCAGCTTGGTAGCTATGCTCAACCTGCCGAGGCGCGCGAGCCTGCCGGTGAATCGAAACCCACCCGTCATGAACGGGACCTCAGCAAATGCATAAGAGTCCTACCGGTAACGTCCATCTCTTAATCGTTGACTGGCCTGTTCCCAGAAATCATTGGTATAAACGTCCTCGGGCTGCAGCGGCCCACCCAATACTTTGTCACGCAACACGTATATAGTCTGCTTAATGACGATCCGCTCCGTATACCCGATGTCCCGGCCCGGCCTTTGCATCAGCTTCGCAATCTCGTTCATCATTGAGAGTTGATGCGCGCGGTCCAGCCTGCCGGATTTGTCGTGCTTGAGCACAATGTCCACTGCCTCCTCGGGGTGTTCAATGGCGTATTGCCAGCCGCGCAGAGTGGCTCCGACCATCCGGGCGCAGGTATCGGGACGTTGCTCGGCCATCTCCCGTGTCGTGAAAAGAATATCGCCGGGGAGACCCAGCCCATATTCGGCATAGTCTATGACGTTCAAGTCAGCCGGCTTGATACCGCTCTCCAGGACGGTAAGGTATTCGTTGTAGACCATCGCCGAGGCGACATCCGTCTCCCCGTTGAGAAACGGCGCCATGTCGTACCCCTGAGATATTACTCCCACGTCCCTGGCGTCAATACCTTCGTTGGCCAACAAAGCGTTGAACTGAGCGTCCCAGCCCCCCAGCCAGACACCAACCCGGCGGCCTATGAAATCACGAGGCTCCCTGATGCCGGAGGTCTTCTTGGCAATCAGGAGCAGACCGCTCTTGGGCTGAAGCTGGGCGATGCTTATGATCGGCTTGCCTTTTCGAACGCCGACACAAAGGTCAGCCAGAAAACTGGTGCCAAAATCGCTCTTGCCACTCACCACCTGATCAATAGGAACTATGTCGGCGCCCCCGGGGTTGATGGTCAGGTCAATGCCTTCTTCCCGATACCATCCCTTGTCCAACGCCACATAATAGCCGGCGAACTGGGCCTGGGCGACCCACTGCAACTGAAGGGTTGCCCTTTGGGGGGAGCGCCGCGATGGACTGGCAGGTCCCAGGGTGAAGAGATAAGCGGCAACGACAATCACCGCCACTGAAAGCCAGATGACGTACTTCATTGAGCCGTGTTTCATCCCGATGACTCGAAGCAACCTACTATCATTGTTCTCGTGAAGTCTCCGATAACTCGGACCTCCGTAGTACAAGTATGTCGCAGACTACAGGTAATCCAGTCTGGCGTTAACCTCGCTGGCGCCTCTCACCCATCGGTGTATGGGTGGAACTTCATCCGGGTCTATGACGCAGTCAATGACGGTCGGCTTGTTGCTGCTCAGGGCGATAGGCAGTATCTTGGACAGTTCTCCCGGCTTTTCGATTCGGAAGCCCTGGGCGCCAAGGCCCCTGGCTATCGCGGCGCAGTCAATAGTCTTGAACGTAGTTGACACGGTTTTTTCGCCGAGGGTGAACTTCTGCAACTCATGTACCAGGCCCAGCTTGGAATTATTCTGCACAATCCAGACTACAGGAATATCATGGCTTACGGCGGCATTTACTTCCATGCCGTTCATCAGGAAGCAACCGTCTCCCACCACTGAAATGACCGGGCGTTCCGGGGCCGCGAGTTTACCTCCGATGGCAGCGGCCGTACCGTAACCCATGGTCAGTAGACCAAACGGCGAGATAAAATGCGGTTGATTGAACTTGAGGTAATGCAGTCCCCAGCAGATGTGGTTGCCCATATCGAAGAACACGATTGCATCCGGCGGAAGCGCTCCCTGCAATTCCCTCATCAGTGCCTGCGGCTTGATAGGGACGGCATCGGAATACATCTTGGCTTCATCTCTAAATGTGCCGGCTTGCTTTTTGAAGGTCAGAATATCGCCAATCGGCCGGGCTGTCTTCGGGTCGTGCTCCTGTATCTCTTTGAGAATGCGGAAGGAAATCTCATCGATGATGGTGGCGCAGTCCCCTATCAGACCGATGTTCACCGGATAGTTCTTGCCGATCTCGGCGGGATCTATGTTGAGGTGAATAAGGCAATCGGTGGGACTAATCCTGGGGTCCCAGGAGAATGTGGTCATCTGGTTGAGGCTGGAGCCGACGACAAACAGGACATCGGGATGCGGCTCGCCCATAATATACTCTTCAGCCGCCTCGCTGCCGGCCAGACCGAGGACGCCCAGGGCCAGATCATGGGTTTCGGGGAAAGCTCCTTTGGCTTTTGGGGTTGTAGCCACGGGGATGTTCAGAGTCTCGGCCAGTTCGAGGACTTGCGAGGTGGCGCCCGAGGCGACCGCGCCGGAACCTACAAGCATAACAGGTCTCTTGGCCCGCGCCAGCTTCAGGGCAGCCTCGATAACCAGCTTCCGGTCGAAGTATTCCGGGCGAATGCGGTATAGCTTGGGCGGCAGAACGTTGTCTTCAACTTCCTGGTCCATTATGTCTTTGGGATAACTGACATGCACCGGGCCTTGCTTGCCGGTCATCGCGGTGCGGAATGCCTCGCGGAAGGTATCACCGACCTTGTACTTTGATAGAATCATCGTACTGAGCTTGGTGATGGGATCGAACATAGCTACCGAATCGATGCCGCCTTTGGTGGAATCCTGATAGGTGCCCTTCCCGTAAGTACTGGTAGCCACCTGTCCTGTAATAACGAGGAGCGGAACGTTGTCCATATAGGCAGTCGCCACGCCTGTAATCAGATTGGTTACTCCCGGGCCGGAAGTGGCATAACAGACACCCAGTTTGCCGCTAACGCGGGCGTACCCATCAGCCATGAAGGCCGCGCCTTCCTCATGTTTGGCCAATATGGGCTTGATAGCGGTCTGCTTGTTCAAGGCGTTGAAAATCGGCACCATGGTGGTCCCGGGAACGCCGAAGATGTATTCGACGCCCTCCTCATGAAGGTATTTCAGCAAGAGAGACGCGGTGGAGATTTTCATGCTATGCTACTTTGTAGCTATCGATCGCGTCTTGCTCTTTATCGAACATCTTAAACAACTGAGTAAATCCGGCGATGTCGAACACTTCTTTAACATAGGGCTGCAAGCAGGCCAATCTCAAATCCCCCTGCGCTTTTCTGGTCTTTTTCAATGCCCCAAGAAGAACCCTTAGCCCGGCGCTGCTGATGTACTCCAGCTTGGCCAGGCTGACTACCAGCGAGACCTGGGCGTTGTCGGTCAACTCGTTCAGTTTCTTCTCGACCTCGATGGCGGCATAGGCATCAAGCCGCCCGCACGGGCACAAAACGTTTACCTGTCCCACCTTGTTCCCGGTTATTTCCAATTTCGTCTCCTCTCAGTTATTTCGTCTCATTTTAGGAGTTACACGACTAGTAATGCAATAGCCTGGCAGCGTTCCGCTGCCCGCCGAAGCTCCGTAGTCGGGCTCGTCCCGGAGCCCGACCCTCTCGGGGTCAGGGACGACCCCGAGTACGCTGCTTTCAGGGCAATGACACGGATAGTGCGCTTTCAATGACATCAAGTCTTCAAACCTACAAAAGGTGCATGTCCTCGGCTTCACGGAGGAGCCCATCCCTGAATTTGGGGTGGGCTATACTGATGATGGCGAGGGCGCGTTCGCGGGTGGACTTGCCCTTCAGATTGACCGCCCCGTATTCCGAAACGATGTAATGGGTATCCATCCGCGGCGTGGTGACCACGGTGCCCTCCTCGAACCGGGCCACGATGCGGGAGAACTCTCCCTTTTTCGCGGTTGAATACAAGGCCAAAATGGACTTGCCCCCCTTCGAGTTGAAAGCTCCTCGCACATAGTCAAGCTGGCCGCCCGTTCCGCTGTATTGAGAGCCGAGCAGAAACTCGGCGTTACACTGCCCCAGGAGGTCCACGCTAAGCACGGAATTAATGGACATCATGTTGTCGTTTCGGGCTATAGTGGCCGGGTCATTGACGTACGACACAGGATAGCTTTCCATGCTCGGGTTGTCATCCAGGAAATCGAACAGCCTTTTGACGCCCTGGGCCACCGTGAACACGTTCTTCCGGTGATGAAGCGTCTTCTTCTGCCCGGTGACAACGCCCTTTTCTATGAGGTCCACCATAGCCGTGCAGAAGACCTCCGTGTGAATTCCGAGGTCTTTGTGGTTGGAAAGAGAACTGGCGATGGCGCTGGGAATGCCGCCGAAACCGAGCTGGATAGTGGCCCCGTCCGGCACCATCTCGGCGATGATCTTACCGATAATGGGGTCTTCGGGCTCTAAGTCCGGAGCCGGCAGTTCCTGAAGGGGCACATGGTTCTCCACGATGGCGTCTACCTCGGAAACGTGCAGGAGCGAGTCGCCAAAAACTCTCGGCATGTTTTCGTTGACTTCGACGATCAGTCTTTTGCAGTGCCGGGCGGCGGTTGAAGTGAAATCATTGGCTGTGCCGAAGCTGAAGTAGCCGGCGTTGTCCATGGGCGAAACGGTGGTCACGCTGACATCCAGTTGCATGAAGTCCTGAATCAACCTGGGTATCTGATGGAAATAGTTGGGCACAAAATAGTGCATTCCAACTTTGACCATCTTCCGGTTGGAGCCGCCGACAAACCAGGAATAAGCCTGAATGACATCGGAAAGGTCCGGCGCCAGGAGCGTGTTGGCCACATGGCCCAGGGGCAGCAAAGAATATAGCTTGAGGTCTTTGAGGTCGCCGGCCCTGGCGCGATTGGCGATAGCCTTGAGCAGGGCGGGGGGTTCGGCCATGGCCAGGCCATGGACGATAGTGTCGCCGTCCTTAATGAACGAAACGGCATTTTCGGGACTGGCGAGTTTCTTCCGGTATTCTTCGGTATAGATGCTCATGATGCCTCCCAGTCTATATTCTCGTCCCGTCAATGGAATGGGACAGGCGACCCGGCGGGCCGCCGTTAACTTTGCTCGTTGAACGCTTTTTTGAGGTCCCCCACGACGCCTTCCAGCGGCCTGATTTCGGCTTTCTTCTCCGTACGCTTCTTGACCTCGATGCTCCCGGTTTTGAGCAGCCGCGGGCTGATGGTCAGACGCACCGGAAATCCCAGGAGGTCGGCGTAGTTGAACCTCACTCCCGGAGACTCCGTCCGATCATCAAGCAGGACATCCAAGCCGGCGGCTTCGAGTTCAGTGCACAGTTTTTCGCTGGTGGACACGACTTCAGCATTGTCCATGAACAGGGGGCAGATATGGATTTGATACGGGGCGATAGGCGCCGGCCAGATGATGCCCCCGTCGTCGTGGTTCTGCTCGATGGCGCCGGCCAGTATGCGGCCGATGCCGATTCCGTAACACCCCCTGACGATG
>ORJL010980954.1_pt1 | contig 24995 bp, 20 predicted proteins | sample 1779941 | NCBI WGS metagenome assembly ORJL01 (sample SAMEA104232317, study PRJEB22302) | groundwater metagenome | biome: forest; feature: aquifer; material: groundwater | place: USA | collected 2011-08-07 | depth 5.8 m
CAGCCAAACCCGGTCACTGGGCGGCTCCGGGGGAGACCCTGCTCGAAGTCGCGGATTATTCGGTCGTTCAGATCGAGGGTGAGCTTCCGGAATCTCTGATCGCCCGCGTGGCAGCAAGGCGCTCGGACAAGGTTCGCGTCCGGATCGGTGCGGATCCAGCATTTATCGGCCAAGGCACTGTCAAGTTCATCAGCCCGGTGCTCGACGAAGTCAAGCGCACGGCACACGTCCTGATCGATGCAACCAACGCCGAACGCACTCTCAGGGGCGGAATGTTCACGGACCTCACCATCGTTTTGCGCGAAGAGAAAACCGCCGTCGTCGTTCCAGCCTCGGCGGTGATCCAGGACGGCCCGGTCCATTTCGTATTCACGAAGAACGGGGATGTGTTTCAGAAGCAGGACATCACGCCGGGACTTTCCAACGATCAGTTTGTGGAAGTGCTCGCCGGACTGGCTCCGGGGGATGTGGTCGTGTCACAAGGCGCGTACTCACTGACCCAACTTCGGCCAAAAGCAACAACGGTGGTGTCCGCGGCGACCGCTCCTTGAGCTACACCGCCGAAGTAGTCGGCCCTCAGTCGCTCGACACAATAAGCGTTTGGATTTCGATGATGGAACACATCTTCACTATCGAAGGAATGCACTGTGAGAACTGCGTGGACAAGATCACGCAGGCGTTGCGGGGCATTCCTGGAGTAACGTCGGCGGAGGTGAGTCTGCGTCCGCCGAAAGCGCGAGTGGTGACGGAACACCATTTGCCACTCGCTGAATTGCAGACCGTGGTCGGGTTGGCTGGCGAGTACACGCTACGTTCTGTCAATGATGGTCCGGCCCAGACGAACGCAATCACGGCACATGAAACTGTTGCGGCCAAAGAGAGTCTGTACCCTCTGATCCTTATTGTCGGTTATCTGCTGGGGATCGTGCTTCTGTTTGCGTGGGTGCAACGGGACTTGTCCGCTGCTTTCCTGATGATGCACTTCATGGGCGGCTTTTTCGTCGTGTTTTCGTTCTTCAAGTTCCTCGATCTTCGCGGATTCGCTGACGCTTATCGTTCCTACGACGTGGTGGCCCGCGCCCTGCCCCAATGGGGATTGATGTATCCGTTCGTCGAACTTGGACTGGGGGCGGCGTACCTTGCGGGTTGGAATCCGACGGCAACAAACGCGGTGACATTGATCGTCATGCTGGTCGGCGCGGTGGGAGTACTCCGCGCGCTGCTTCGCAAGAGCGCCATTCGGTGTGCATGCCTTGGGACAGTGCTGAATCTTCCAATGACCAAGGTCACGCTCGTAGAGGACGTCGGGATGGCCGCGATGGCGGCGGTTGGGCTCGTGATGCAATGGCGGTAGGGCCTACCACAAGAATGCATTCAATACCTTGCGACATGGGAAAAGCCATCGGTGCTTAACGCGATCATAAGATTCGCCCTTCACAGCCGCGTGCTGGTACTCGCGGCGGCCGTATTGCTTGCCGCCTACGGTCTCTTTACGGCGACCCAATTGCCGACGGATGTCCTCCCTGATCTCAATCGGCCCACCGTCACCGTGCTGACCGAATCGCCTGGACTAGCACCGGAAGAGGTGGAAACGCAGGTTACGTTCCATCTTGAAACGGCGCTGAACGGTGCCGTTGGCGTCGAGCGCGTACGCAGTACGTCTGGCTTGGGCCTGTCCGTTGTCTATGTCGAGTTCGCTTGGGGTACGGACATTCGCTACGACCGCCAAGTCGTTCAAGAGCGCCTCAATCAGGTAGTTGAAAAGCTGCCTCCCGGCGTGATCCCCATCATGGGGCCGGTCAGTTCCATCATGGGCGAAATCATGCTCATCGGTTTGCGAAGTGACACGCTATCGCCGATGGACGTTCGTTCGCTGGCAGATTGGACGATCCGCCCGACGATTCTATCTGTGGCGGGCATTGCTCAGGTCACAGTCATGGGAGGGCAGGTTCGGCAATTCCAGGTACTGGCGGACCCAGACAAGCTTCGTCGATTCGATCTCACACTCTCGGATTTGGAAGAAGCCCTGGAGAAGGCCAACGAAAACTCCGGTGGCGGCTTCATCGTTGCGGGCAGCCAGGAATTCGTCGTGCGAAACCTCGGCCGAGTCTCTTCGGTTGCAGATATTGAAACGTCGCTGGTCGTGACTCGCACGAACGAAGGTGTGACGCGACCAATCCTAGTGCGTGATGTGGCGACCGTGCGCGAAGGCGGCGCACCGATCAAACGCGGGGACGGCTCCATGAACGGCCGTCCTGCGGTGATCATGGCCATTCAGAAGCAGCCGGGAGCGGATACTCGCGTTCTTACCGATCGAATCGATCAGGCGATTGCACAACTTCGCCCCACGCTGCCCAAAGACTTGGTGATCAACGCCGACCTGTTCAGGCAATCGCATTTCATCGAGAACGCCATCGACAATGTAACCGAAGGCCTTCTGGAAGGTGCGCTGCTTGTGTCGATCGTTCTGATTCTCTTTCTTTGGAACGTCCGCACGACCGTCATAACGCTCACGGCGCTTCCGCTCTCGCTATTGATCACGGCCCTGGTCTTCAAGCTGTTCGGCCAAACCATCAACACGATGACCCTTGGGGGGATCGCCGTCGCCATTGGCGAGCTAGTGGACGACTCGATCGTCGACGTAGAGAACGTCTTTCGGCGACTCCGCGAGAATCGCCACCTGTCCAAGCCTCGACCCGCCCTCGACGTGGTTTTTGACGCATCCAGCGAAGTCCGCGGCTCGATCGTATTTGGAACCGTCATCGTTCTTCTGGTTTTTCTCCCGCTGTTCGCGCTTTCCGGAATCGAAGGCCGTATGTTCCGGCCGCTGGCGACCGCCTACATTGTGAGCATCCTCGCGTCCCTTCTCGTCTCGCTCACCGTAACGCCGGCCATGTGTCTCTACCTTCTGCCGAACATGAAGCGCATGGCCGACGAGACGGACGGTCTGATGCTGCGCGCATGCAAGCGCATGGCTCGCGGCATGTACGCCATTTCGCTTCCTCGACCATGGACGATGATCGGTCTGGGTGTCGCACTGATGGGCGTTGGCTTCGTGTGCGTGGCGACGCTGGGTCGGGAGTTTCTTCCGGCCTTCAACGAGGGCACGGCGACGATCAACGTATTTGCCGACCCCGGTATTTCGCTCGCCGAATCGGATCGGCTTGGCGCAAAGGCGGAAGAGCTTCTACTCACCGTGCCGGAAGTGAAGTCGACCGGACGTCGCACGGGACGGGCCGAACAAGACGAACATGCAGAGGGCGTTCACTATTCAGAACTTGACGTGGATTTTTGGACGCCGGAAGAGGCACGAGAGCCAGAAAAACATGTCACGGTAGACGGTCGAAAGGCGCCAGCTTCCGTGCGCAGCAAGGAAGTCGTACTCGCTGAGATCCGGCAGGAGCTGGAAACACTCTCCGGCGTGGCCATTGCCGTCGGGCAGCCCATCAGCCACCGAATCGACCACCTGTTATCCGGCGTTCGTGCGCAGATCGCTGTCAAAATTACAGGTCATGATCTGAACATGCTCCGCAACCTGGCGGAACAGGCGCATGCGGCCATGAACGGAATCCCGGGTGTCGTTGACCTTCAGGTCGAAAAGCAGGTGCTGGTTCCCCAAGTGCGAATTCGTGTGAAACGCGAAGCCGCGGCCCGAGTCGGATTTCAGCCCGCGGAGCTGGTGCGAACACTGGAAACGGCGCTCAAAGGCAAAGTCGTGTCGCAGGTTCTGGACGGGCTGAAATCTTACGATTTGATCTTGATGTTGGAGGAATCCGTTCGCAATGACATCCGCCGGCTCAACGACGTGCGTTTGATTTCTCCGACGGGAGCCGTGGTCTTGCTGTCCGATGTGGCGGGGATCACAGAGACCCCCGGTCCCAACCAAATCAGCCGCGAAAACGTTCAGCGGCGCATGGTCGTTTCGGCAAACGTACAGGGTCGGGACCTCGGCAGCACCGTGGCCGAGATTCAAAAATCGTTGGCGATGGACCTGCCGCCGGAAAAAATCCCAGCGGGATATGCGATGAGCATCGGTGGACAGTTCGAGGCGCAGCAATCGGCCACGCGGCTGATTCTGATTTTGGGGTCCATGTCGTTGGTCGCCATGTTTGCGGTTCTCTATTCGCACTTTCGTTCCGCGCAAATGGTTGTCCAGGTCATGCTCAACATCCCCTTTGCCTTCATCGGCAGCACAGCGGCCCTGTGGCTTGCTGGCGAAACGTTTAGCGTCGCCAGTCTCGTAGGGTTCATAAGCCTTTGCGGGATCGCAGCGAGAAACGGAATCATGATGATCAGCCACTACATTCATCTCATGACGCACGAAGGAATGCCCTTCGGGCGCGAGATGGTCGTTCGCGGTAGCGAGGAGCGTGTTGCGCCGGTTCTGATGACGGCTCTCACGACCTGGCTGGGACTGATTCCACTCATCCTGGCGGCCGGTCAGCCGGGAAAGGAGATTCTTTACCCGGTCGGACTGGTGGTGGTTGGCGGCATGGTGACGACGACGTTGTTGGATTTCTTCATTACACCAACCATTTTCCTTCGGTTTGGGAAACGCGCGTCCGATCGCCTCCTGGCCGAATTTCGTGTGACGCAGTCCAGCCGCGAGTCTGCGCCGGGCTCGGACGGACGCGGTCCGTTGGTCGGCGTGAGCTTGTTGGCGCAAACCTAAAAACTGAACGAGGCGCGGTAGCGCTTCGCAGTGTTGAAGTTACGAAGTGAGGGAGTGTACCTAATACGGTTTGGCAAAGGAGAGTGGACTATGAAGAACTGGATTCGGATGTCATTGGTGGCTTTTTCGGCGGGCGCATTTGCGCTATTGGCTTGGGCACAACACGGACACGGCGAACCAGGCCATGAGCACGGGAAGGCCGTCGAGTTCAAGATGCCCACGACGTACGCGGATGCCGTGGGTGAGATTGAACATCGACTCCACGAAATTTCGGCGCTTATGTCGTCGAAACAGTTGGCCAATGTCCACGCTGAAGCAGAAGTGATTCAGAAGGTTGCAAAGGTGATCGGACAATTGGCGCTAAAGGATGGTTCCGGAGTTCCAAAAGAAGCCGTAAAGGACGTAAACCTCGCGGGTAAGGATTTGGCCGCGAAGTTCGATGCCATCGACAAGGCCGGAGATTCAGGCGATCTGGTCGGCACGAAGAAATTATACGATGAAATGGTCAAGATTACCGAGACGTTTCAAAAATACGTTCCGAAGGTGTATCAGTGCCCGATGAAGTGCGAAAAGGAAAAGACCTACGACAAGCCGGGCAAGTGCCCCAAATGCGGGATGGATGTGCAGGATGTGAAGTCGCATACGGACCACGAAGCTAAGCACGGCGGCGTGTTCTTCATGGCGCCGGATCAGAAACATCATCTCGAAGGAACGCTTTCAGATAAGGGCGAGTTGCGCGTCTACTTCTACGACGAGTACACGAAGCCGATTTCTGCGGACAAGTTCACCGCCGAGGCCAAGGCGTGGAATAAGGGAGCGAGTGAGGCCGATCGGAAACCTCTGAAACTTGCACCTGCGCCGGACAAGTCATTTCTGACCGGAAAGGTAGATGCGTCCGTCAGGATGCCGCTCAGCATCAAAGCGTTCATCGACTTCAAGGACGGCCAAAAGCCGCAGGTTTTTGACTTCGATTTCAGCGAACCGAGCAAGGAGCCGTCTGGAGAGAAAGAGGGACACGGTCACGGCGGGCATTAGGCCCTTGTTGACTCAGACCGTTGACCGCCTCTTGAGAGACAGTCATTGTAAGCCGATTTCGGAGTGGTGATGTTGAACCTCCGGCACACGAGGGCGTCGGCATGAGCTATGAGCGAATGAAAAGCGTGTTGTGGGCCTTCGCGCCGTTGCTCGCCGCGTTGGTGTCGTGCGCTACTGTGGATCACCGTGCGGAGCTCCGAACGGCCGACGAGGCCATGTCGCGCGCTACGGGGGTCAGCACGAACTGGACAGCGCTGCCCGAATCGCGCGAACTTGCTCCCGGCGACGATGGCCGCGTTACTCTCGACACGGCTGTTGAGTTTGCGTTGTCGAACAATCGCTCTTTGCGAGCTGATCTCGAAGTGATCGGACAGGCGAAGGCGGACTTTGTACAGGCCGGACTGCTGTCGAACCCGATCCTTTCCATCATGACTGGTTTTCCCGAAGGCGGCGGGCGCGCGGATATTGCGTTTGGTCTGTCAAAGGATCTGGCAGACCTTTGGCTCATCCCGTCCCGCAAGCGCGCGGCACAGGCTATGGTGCAGCAGCGCGTTCTGTCTTTCACTGACACTGCGATTGCGCTCCTGGCGGAGGTGAAGACAAACTACTATGCGCTGCAGTACCAATCGGTCGCTACCGATCTTCAGCAACAAAACCTGCGGATCTTGCAGGAGTCCATGGAGATTGCTCAGGCTCGACTTCGGGCCGGCGACACGACGCAACTCGATGTAAACCTGGTTCGAGCCCGTTACGTTGAAGCGGAGAACGATCTGTTGCAATTGCGCGCCGACTTTCGGCTTACGCAGCGCACGCTATTGCGCTTGATGGGGGTTTCGCGGGCACCGGACGACTGGTCTCCGGAGCCACTGCCGTCAGACGTGCCGCCGGCGAAACTATCGACGGCGGAAGCGGACCTCGTGGAGATAGCCTTGCTGCAGCGCCTGGACGTACAGGCAGCACGATGGGAAGTGGAAGCGGCGGTGGCCGAATTCGAGCAACAGCGGCGGCAAGTCATCCCAAGCCTGAGCCTCGGTCTTTCCGGCGAAAGGTTCGAGCGCCGGGCGTCGCCGGATAGGGATGTTCTCGCGGGTACAGCCCGTTCGTCCATCGCATCGGGAACGCTCACCGCACCCGAAATCCAATCAGCTTCGGAGCGTCGCCAGGAACGGTCGCAGGAGATCGATTTCATCCTTGGTCCGTCAATTGAGGTGCCCCTGCCGATCTTCGATCAGAACCAGGCCCAGATCGCCAAGGCTCAGTTCCGTGCCAGGGAGCTGCAACAGCGTTACGAAGAAACGGAGCAACGTGTGGCGGAAGCCGTTCGTACTGCGTTCACTCAGCGACGGCTGGCGGAGGACCGGACACGGCTGTATCACGACACGCTCGTACCCCTTCAGGAAGCCAACCTGGAACTCGCGCGGATCGCTTACCAGGCCGGGCGAGAATCGATTCTAACCGTACTGCTGGCCCAGGAGTCGCTGATCCGAACGCGGCTCGCCTACGCGGCCGCCGTCCGCGATCTGTCCATTAGTGCGGCGAACCTTGAACGGCAGCTCGCCGGTCGCATTCCCGAGTTGTCCGCAACGCCGACGCCTTGATCCGTCGTTTTCTTGGGGGGTGGAGTTCTGCTAATGATGTTTTCGAGACGCATCCTGAGCATGCGAGTTGTCGTGTGCCTGCTCGGCTTGATGGGTGTTGGCGGGTGTGTTGGGGCATCCGGTTCGGGCACGGGTTTGCCGGAGGAGGTCCGCGCCAATCTCAGCGACTTTCTTACGGACTGGGCGCGGGAAGCGCTGGCCGCCTTCCTACTCTGACCAGGCGGGGGGTGCTTTTCTAAAGAGCCGTTCAGCAAAGGCGCCGTTGAAGCATTCGTGCCGTTGTCGGTAGAATGGTTATGCCATTGCGGTGGGAGGGGCCAGAATGAGACTTCGCTTAAATTGGAAATTACAGGCAGCGGTTTGCTCCGCCGCGTTCTTTACCGCGATCAATACTACCGTTGCAGCAACCATATCCGGCCAAGTGCAACAATCAGCCTCGCCCGGTCAACCGGTCGCTACTGCTCGAATGACGCTTTTCACGCCGTCCCTTTCGTTTTTTCGCGAAACTCGTTCAAACACCCTGGGCTCTTACACCTTTGGCAACGTGCCAAACGGAACCTACCAACTCGGCTGCGCCGCGCTTCGATGCGAGTACGTTGAGCAAGTCGTCCAAGTCGTAGGCGGGGATCTCACGCGTGAGTTTTCGATCGGCCCGGAGGTCCACGCGGGTCAGTGGAGCATCATCGGTGATACGTCGCCTGAGGTTCTTGACGCGACGGACATTGCGGTGCTCTTGCCAAGCGGGCAAATCTTTTATTGCCATGACACCGAGGATCCGATTTTGTTCGACCCGGTCACCGGGACGAAATCATTTCCATCCGGGTCAAATCTCGAATCAGGATGCATGAACGGAAGTTTGCTTCCAGACGGCACGGTTATTTTTGCGGGCGGACAAGACGGTGATCAGCCTGGAGAATTTGTCAATTCAGTGCGATGGGTCAAGAAATTCATCCCGGCGAGTGATACGTGGGAGCAATTGGCCGACTTGGTTCATCCCTTGGGGCGATGGTATCCGGGCATGACCAGGATGGCTGACGGCTCGTTCCTCGTCATGGGCGGCGGGCAATGCTGCAACGCAGCACGCACGGATACGGCCGAGCGATTCGATCTTGCTACGCAAACGTGGAGCTACACCGGCTCGATGATCAATCCGGCCGAATTTCCGCCTTCGGCGCTGCTATACACCGGCGAAGTACTGATTACATGGTCGCCCACGCAGCTTTACAACCCAACGACGGGACAATGGCGGCTCACCGGCAATTTCAATCAACCGAATCGTGGTTGGCCCGGCCACAGCGACCATTCGATTGTCGTGCTCGAGGACGGTCGTGTTCTTGCGATCGGCATCCTCAAGGGCCCGAACAGCAACACGGTGATGGGGGAGATTTACAATCCCGCCACCGAAACCTGGAGCCTGACGTCGAACCCCGGCTTAGTCCGTTTGCAAACGGAAGTAGTTCAGCTTCCCGACGGTCGCGTGTACGTTGGGGGAGGCGAGACGGAGGCGAGCCCTCCGCCTGTGCCTGCTTCGTTAGGAATCGTGAAATGGACCGACCTGTATGATCCAACCACGAATTCATGGCGACGCATGGCGGACATGAACTGGTTCCGCGAGTATCACGCAGTGACGCTGCTGGTTCCCGACGGTCGAGTCGTGACGACCGGCGGCACGCGCATCAAGTTTCAGGTAGGGCCGACCTCCAACGACATTGAAGCTTTCTCGCCACCTTATTTGTTTCGCGGCGTTCGTCCCGAGATCACCTCGATCTCCACAACCACGCCATCGCGCGGAGGGCAGCTTTCGCTCGACATTACGCCCGCGACGCAGATTACGGATGTAGTGTTGATGGGAATGCAAACGACCACCCACTGGGTGGACGGCGGCATTCCTCGCCGCCTTGTTCTTCCAGTTCAACAATCCAATTCCACCGTTACGGCAACGTTGCCAACTGATCCCAACGCGCTGCCGCTCGGTCATTACATGGTCTATGCGATGGTCGATGACATCCCTTCCGAAGCTGAAATCGTTCGAGTCGTGGAGCAGGGGCCGGCGATCCCCACGATGTCAACGATGGGGCTTGCGGTTGCGGCGTCGCTCCTATTGGCGGCTGGTTCCCACGTCTTGGCACGACGCTCGCGTGAACCATCAGTCGGCTGACGATTTATATGGGTTCCACGAAATAATCGCGCTCGCTCCGTGTGCCACTGCTCTGTGAGCAGTGGATGGCGCGGATGTGCCGAAGCGCGGATAATTATTGGGATTCGTATTACATTCTCGCCGACAAGTCTCGGCGGCTTCGTCGATTCACTTGGTCGTATTCGGGTGCGGGCAAAAACCGCGCGCGTTCGCAACAGACTCCGGCCCGGCCGGCACCCGCTTGTACGGTCCGAAGCCGGCGACGCGGAATGGGATTACGATACATCGAACTCCGCTCTGACCGGCTCCTTCAACAAACTCGCGAATGCGGTCCGCCGCTTCCCTCCCTCACCACTCCAACGTGATCACCCCTCGCGTCTGGTACACGCTCTGGAATTGCGGCGTGAGCATGGCGCGGCCAAGGGCCATGATCGTCGCCACGATGCCGTCGATACGCTCGATCGATTTTTTCTTCGAGGGCTTGAGATTGCCCGCGGCGTCCATCTCCACGGCCACGTTGCTGGCCATCCAGCGCAGGACGGGATGTCCGCCGTGCCGGAGCTTGCCGCAGAGGACCAGCTTCTCCATCTCCTTGGTCGGCGCGGTCATGTCACGATAGCCCTGACCGAAAGCCACCATCTCGAAGCCGTCGCCGGAGAGCTGCGAGGCCAGATGCGTGGCGTTCCAGCGGTCGAGCGCGATCTCGGCCAGCTCAAACCGCTTGCACAGTTCGTTGATCCGCTTGCGAATCACGTCGTAGTCCAAGCGCATCCGACGAGCCGGGTCGTTCACCAGGCCGTCGCGCGAGCGTCTTGAAGGAACCGCCGCCGGGCATTAACATCCCCACCACGTCCGGCGAGTGCTCAGTATGTTAGATCCCATCACCACACCCCTGCTCATCTACGTACTCGGCAACTTGGCCCACGAGCTGATCTCCGACGCCTGCAAAGACCACCTCAAGGACGAGCTCAAGTCCTTCTTCGGCTGGCTCGGAACACTCGGGCAGAAGGACAAGGTGGAACTCGCCTATCAAGACGCGATGGAGCAGGCCTAGGGTTACTGCCTGGAGATGCTGCTGCTGAACATCAAGGGATGCGGCTATGGCAACGAGGAGTTGAAACAATACGAGTCCTCGCTTGCGGCCTTCATCAAGGACGGCGAAGTCGCCGAAGAGCTTCTCAGCTCAGTCCGCGAGCCCACCCGCGACGATCTCCCCTCGCCCGACGTGCTTCGAAAACGATGGAACGGACTGGCCGCGCAGGCACTCCCCTCCGACACACTCTGGACCGCCGTAGCCGTTGCCTTCCGTCGCCAAGCCACCAAGCGAATGATTCTCTCCGACGACCTGCGCGAGTTGTTGAACGCCCAAACCCTGCAGCAGTTGAAGGAGTTGATCGAGCGCCAAGGCGGCGTCAAAGTCCCGGTACGCCGCGACAAGTACTCTCAGCGGATGCGGACCAAGTTCTCCCCCGTCGACCTGGCCAACCTCATGCCCGCTTACGCCGAAGACCCCGGCCGATTGGTCATTCGCGACGTGTTCGTGCCCCAAAATGTCCGCGAGAACCCGCCCCCGGTCGAAATCCCCAAGGATCTGGCCGAACGCCTCGGGAAAGGCGGACGTCGCGAGGTGCGTGACGGCGCGAAGGATGACCTCGACGAACAACAACTTGAGAAGTTCCGCGCCACCTACGTCAGCCAATCCCCCAAGCCGATGTTGGACGTCATCGCCGCGGCGGGCAATCGGCTGCTGGTGCTGACCGGCGAGCCGGGCTCGGGCAAATCGACGCTGATGCGCTATCTGCTCACCGGCATCATTGAGCCGCCCGTCGACCGCAACTCCGGCGAGCCGCTCCGCTGGACATCCTTGTTCAAAGACGCCTTCCCGCTACTGATCGAGCTGCGCGATTTCTACGCCCTGCGGCGCACGGACCAATGCGACACCTTCCTGGAATACGTCGCCTACATGGGCAAGACCGACCAGTGGTCCCTCGACGACCACGCCGTCCACGGCCTTCTGGACGCCGGGCCGTCCCTCGTGATGTTCGACGGCCTCGACGAGATCTTCGACGCCGCCGACCGCCAGCGCGTCATGCAAGAGATCGCCGGCTTCGCCCAGCGCTACCCCAAGGCACGGATCATCGTCACCTCACGCCCGCTTGGGTACAAGGAGCAAGTTCTTCGCGCCGCGGGCTTCGCCCACTTCGGCATTCAGGACCTCGACGACGGGCAAATCGAAACCTTCCTGCGCGGCTGGTTCGCCCTCACGTTCCCGCAGCAGCCCCAGCAGGCCGACCAGCGCATCGAGCGCGTGCTGGGCAGCGTACGGCAATCCAAGTCCATCCGCCTGCTGGCCGGCAACCCCATGCTCCTCACCATTATGGCCCTACTCGCCCGCGAACAGGAGTTGCCCCGCGAACGGGCCAAGTTTTACGAAAAAGCCGTTGAGGTGCTCTGTCACCACTGGGACGCCAACCGCAATCTGGAACTTCCCGAAGACCGCTACCTCAACGCCGACGACAAGAAAACCCTGCTGCGCCGCATCGCCATGCGCATGCAATCCGGCGAGGCGGGGTTGAAGGGCAACATCATCGCGGAAGACGGTCTGGAGCAGGAAATCCAGGCCTTCCTGATCGACGAAAAGTGGCAGACCGACACCGCCGAAGCGAAGAAAGCGGCCCGCCGAGTCATTCAACAGCTTCGTGAGCGGAACTACATTCTCTGCCTGCGAGGCCCGCACCTCTACGGTTTCGTACATCGCACGTTCCTTGAATACCTCACCGCTGCCGAATACGTCCGGCGGTTCGACAAGCAGCCGCAACAGATGACCATCGACGAGTTGATCAAATTGTTCACGAACCACGGTCGCGACGATGAATGGCGCGAAGTGCTGCGTCTGATCTGCGGCCAAATCGACGAACACTTTGTCGGAGAGATTATTGAGAGTATTTCGACGCCCGTGAACCACGACCGGTGCGTTCGCGAGCCTCCGGAGATTATCCTGGCGGTCAGTTGTCTGGGCGAGTGTCGGGATCTCACCAAGGCGGAATCCGCGGGAAGGGCTCTCGGCGCGGAAGTTATTCGCTTGTTCAAGATCGGCGGCGGGGCGAGCTACTTCAAACAACTCGCGACCGCTTCGGAAGGGGTCGGCATGCGCTGGGCCATCCTGCCAGCTGCCCAGGAGGCATCGCACGTAGTTAGTCACGACTTGGGCACGAGGATGTATTCGGCACGCTGCTGGGTCCAATTCCTTTGCAACCTTGGTGCGGATCGATCGCTCATACTCGTGTTGGCGGACGATACGCACCCACGTATCCGAGAAGGCGCCTTAATGGCGCTCGCAAGCAAGTTCGCAGACGAGACCATCCACAACCTACTCTTGGACCGCGCGGTCCAGGATCCGAGCGACTGGCCTCGTGCAGCCGCGCTCCGAGCCCTGGCCGAGAAGTGGCCGAACAAAGCCACGCGTGAGTTCCTCGGCGAACGCGCGGTCCGGGATAGGGACCAATACGTCCGCTGCAACGCGCTTGAGGCGCTGGCCGAGAGATGGCCGGACGAGACCACGCGGAAGTTCCTCACGGAACGGGCCGTCCAGGATCGGAAGGAATACCCCCGCCGCACCGCGCTTACGGCGTTGGCCAAGAAGTGGCCGGACGACGCCGCGCGGAAATTCCTCACGGAACGGGCCGTTCAGGATCAATTGGACGGCCCCCGCAGCACTGCGCTCGAGGCGCTAGCCGACAAATGGCCGGACGAAGTTACGCGAAAGCTGATCGTCGAACGCGCCCGCGTCGACGGAGCTGCGGCTTCGGTTCTCGGGAGACGGCAATCCGAGTTCGGTTGGATTGTGTTCACGAAGGACAAGAACAGGTACGACCACTATGTCGATCCGGCCAAGCCCGCGTCTCGCCGTCAAATCGAACGCGCGGCGACGAAGGTCAACATCCCGCCCGACAAGATCGACGAGACTGTGCGTTCGCTCTCCGGCTACATGGGCTGGGACATCACCCGCGGCGCAAACCCCGGCCCGTCCAGTCACTAGCGCGCCGCTGGTGCGAGAATTTCCGCTGGTGCGGCTGGTGCGAGAATCCCTGCTCGCACCCACTCTCGCGGGAATCCCTTCCCACGTTCGGCGCTGGGTGCCCCATTCTCGCTACCGCGAGGGTGGGGGACGGACGATCGTCGGTCCATCGGTGACTTCCCGCAAATCTCCGACCACCCCCCGCGCTCTTCCCTCGGAGGCTTGCGCGCCGACACCGCCCGCAAAGGCGTCGCCGCGTCGTGGACCCATTCGGGTGCGAAGAAAGGAGATACTTAGTTGATCGCTCAACGAACCAACCCGCAATCTGCAACCGTCTTCACACCTTCTACGCGCCCATTGTCAAAGTGCCACACAGTGGCACCGCTAAAACATGAAATATGCCAAACGAACCCACTTTCAATCCTTCCTTCACGAAAGAAAGTGAAACCTGCAAACGGATTGTCCCTTTCGTCACCGTTAGAGCCGAGCGCGTACAAATCGACGTCGAGCGTCTTCAGTTCGCCGAGCTCCGTCGCCAACATTTCGAGGTTCCAGGTCGACAACTCGTGCAACTTGTTGTCGGCGACTCGAAATGCGCGGATCTGCTCGGGCGTCAGATCATCGGCCCGCACCACCGGGATCTCAGTCAGTTCCAACTTCCGCGCCGCACGCACCCGAGTGTGACCGGCCACGATGACGTTCTCACGATCAACGATGATCGGGACCTTAAAGCCGAACTCCTTGATCGAACCGGCCACGGCGTTGACGGCGGGCTCGTTCACGCGCGGGTTGCGTTCGTACTCATGGACCTCGTCGATGCTTATCGTTTCGATCTGCATGCCAAGACCTCCGTGTCGTTGTTGACTCCCATCGCCCTGCGATCGTATTCCAATCCACGGAATGGGAGTCCAGCCCGTGGACATTGGAGGAAACGAGTCAGGTCAGCCGCGCCACGCCTGCCAGAACCTCGTCGCAGACCGACCCACGCGCGCCGTTTCGCCCACGATCGCCACGGTTCGCCAGTGACGCGCCGTTTGCGCTCGGTGGTAGCAACGTGCGATCGGGCCGCCAGGCCGTCCCACGTTCGACGGGGTTGCACGTCGTTGCCTCCCAGCAAGTCCACAGGAAGATCCGCGTACGACGGATCAGCACCGTCGCGGTCGCGACGAATGTCTGACTTGCGGGGTTTGCGGTGTTTTGCGGGTTTGTTTTGGCCCATCATCACTCACTCGCGCGTGCGCGCACACGCGTGCGCGCCAGCGAAGGGAAAGTAACCCCGCAAAACCCCGCAAATGTCGTAAGTCCTTATCATGCAATCACTCCGGTTGCGGGGTTTCGCAAAAACTAACCCCGCAAAGTGCGGGGTTTGCGGGGTTTGATTCCTCATTTTCACCGGTTTGGATCGGCCGCAGCAACCATGCGCGAACCTTACTGTGTGTGTCATCCCCCGCGTTGCAGAGTTTCCGTCCGTCGAAAATGCGACCTGTCAGTCGGGCGAGTTGCTTCCCCAACGACCGCCGCAGCGAACCCTCTCCGCGGTCTTTTTGGTCCAGCAAGACTTCGGGGATATCGATGGGGTCGGCGGCACCCTCAGCAAAGAATGCTGCGAAGAGTTTGGCGACCGTCACAGTCCTGCCTCCAAACCGGTTCCACCAGGCGTCGACGACCGTCTGCCACTGACGGTTATCCTCGTCCTGCACGGCGCGGGTCTGGTCGACGTTATCGAGGAAGCCGCCGATGCCCGCGAAGGCCATGACACTCCCGACAATGCCCGCCCACTCATCGAAACTTCCGAACGGGCGCATGACGATCCGTGGACAGTCCGCCGCGAACCAACCGCGAACGATCGTAAGCGCGGCGGCGAGCAGTTCACCTCGCCGCTCGCGAACATAGGCTTCCAGGTCAGGAATGCAGAAGCCGCTGCGTTCCCAGGGTCGTTCCGCCTGTGCGTCGAGACGAATCGTGTAGCTGCGCCGCGGCATGTCACCGGCGACGCGGAGATTGTTGCCCGTCGCAATCCAAATGGCCTTCGACGGCACTCGGATCGTCTCGTTGAACCCCAGAAGGCGATCTGACCATTCGTGGCTGGTAAGCGCAGCGGCGAGGGAGGAGGAATCGATGGCCGTATTGTCGGGGACATTGTCCAGGAGGATGACGGGCGCTGCAGCCTTCAGCAGGGACGTGATTTTCTTCCGCCATTCATCCTCGTTGAGTTTCGACGGGACCGACTCGCTCGCGATGCTCCCGACAGCAATCCAAACGAGGACCGACACGAGAAGGGTCTTGCCCGTTCCCTGGACCGGCGCGTCGAAGATCGCCAACGGGACATGGCCCTTGATCACCGTCCGCAAGAGCACGGAGAAGAGAATCGACAGCGCGTTGGCACGGCTCGCTCGGTCGGCAAACGGAAACTCGACGACGACTCGCTGCAGTGTTTCAACGCTGGCGCGTACCTCCTGGAGAGTCGGGAGCTCTGGGATTCTGGGGAGTTTCAGTCCCGGATCCGGGATGTAGACCAGCCGAGTCCGGGCGTCGTAGCCCGGCGCCAAACACAGCGTGCCGTCGGGTCTGACGATGGGGGAACGGGCGAGTCCGGCGAGCGGAGGAAACGGCCAGGTGCCCTGCACGAGGATGTTCTCAGCCAGGGGTAACGGCGGGGCGACAGAGATCTGATGCACCGCATCACCGGATCGCTTGAGCACGTAGAAGTTAGCGACCTCCGACAAGCGAGACCGCACATGAACACGTTCGAGCGTTTCGATCTTTGGAACATGGTTCTCGTCCTCGGTGATTCGAACCAATGATCCGGACCGGACGAACAGAGCCGGTGGGTCGTTTGACTTACTCAGGGCATCGACTGCGAATGCGGTTAGGTCGCGGAGCTGGATGTCGGTGGTAATGATCTCCGGCAAAGAAGCCTCGGTGCGCGCTGGGGTTGAAATCCGTCGGCGCATCGCCGCGTTCCGCGGAGCATATTGCGAAGTCACATTCGTGAGTGCGCGGGCGATGGTCATTTCGCCATAGGTCTGTGCACCATGTTTCTCGTCCCACTTGTCACGCATGAGACCGGAGCGACGAAACAGCCGGTCGATCTGGGTCGCGTCCTTGGTGTAGAACGCGATGGTGAATACCAGTGACGAGTCGGCTTTGCTTTGCGAACCGAAATGGCCTTTCCAGTTCCCCGCCCACAACGCCGCGAACTTCTCGCCGCTGCGCCGGCTGCGGGAGGCCTTCTCGACGATCTCATCATCGGTCATCGCGAGGGCATGGGCGGGCGGGTTCGCCGTCGGTTGCTTTGGCTGCGCCGCGCCGAACACGCGCTTGTAGAGCTCATCCACCGCCTCCTGGCGCGAGCAGACGGCGTCAGGAGTCCCAAGCACTCGGCACGCGGTGACGGTGCAGAAACGGTCACGATCGTAGATCTCGACCGCGCCGTCTTCGAGGGCCTTCTTGCAGCGGGTACCGGGCTTGCGGGCTTGGACGAAGATTTTCACGCCCGCGCCGGAGGGACTGATTTCGCTGTAGCTGTCGAGCTGGTCGATCAGTCGTCTCCCCCACGTCTTGATCTCCCCGGTTGTGCCATCGATGCAGTCGTCGAGATCGATTCCGCAGAATGGGTCGGCAGCGGCGAAGACAAATCCCACCCCGACGTGGCGTTCGTCCGTCCGGCACGCCTGCCTTGCCTCGTCGAACGACGACCATGTATTCGGATCCGTCGTGTCGGCCTTGCGACCTGTGCGGGCATTGAACGGGCACTTGGTCTGCTTGCCGGCGCGCAAGACATACTTCCAACAAACCCACTGCGCGTGCTCGCGCAGGCAGCCCGGCACAGTCCGCGCGAGGAGGTCCACGTTCGCTGTGGCGTCGGCGTTAGGCATGGGCAACCGCCTCCACGTTACATCCGGCGGCGTGCCACAACTGGAACGAACCCTCGTCGAACCAACTCGCAACGACGCACGTCGCCGAACGCATCGGACACATCGGATTCCACCACAAATCGCACCTCCTCATACCGGACAACTTGTTCAGAATGGGTTCGATGGGTCGCATGAAGTCGCTTTCCAATGCTTACGTGGTTTGCAGCCCGTCTTGCAGTTGCTGCCAAAGCTGCCGCTGCTTTTTCCAATCCGCCAGAATGCAGATGGGTCGCACATCGCGTTCGCCAATCGCGTCGCGCCCTTGCGTGGTGCGCGGCAAGAACAGAATCTCTTCCTGGATATCCGGCGCGAGGTTCAGTAGGTTCATGATTTGCGACATCCGGGCGCGAGTCACATGGCCTAACCGCGCCGCGTCGGCGTAGTCGGTGATCTCGCCGCGGCGAACAAGGTCTTCGCACCGGATCGCCAGTGCCATCAGACGCGCCACGCGTGGCACGGAACCTGCGGGCAGTTCGGGCGTGACGGGTGCCTTGCCTTGCAGAACCTCACGCCGCCCGCGGGATCCACGTGCGACGTGAATGTCGAATTCCACGGTTAGACCGTCGCGCATAGGTCTGACTCCGCGTCGTCTGCGACACCGCCGTAACCAAGCGTTCTGATACCGTTTGCGTGGAATGTCACCGCGACCTTGCCGTTCGCGCCGTCGTAATCGACGCGCTGGATCAGCAGCCGCAATACGCGCGCCTGCTCGCGTGGGCTGAGCGTGTCCCACAGCGGCGTGAACGCCTCCAGCGCGGAATCGACGTCAGCCTTACTGACGATCGCTCTCTGCACTCGCGCAGCCTGGCCGCGCGACTCGGCCAGGCGTTGCTCTACGTCGCGCAAACGTCCATGCAAATCAGCCAATCGGGTGGCGGCCTGGCCGTTCGTGGCCGCGTCGGTTGCCGCCTTGGCGATCTCTGTGTGAAGGTGACCGACCTCGCGTTCGGCGATCGTCGCGTCGCTCACCAGTGCCGCCGTCTCTTCTAGTGACTGCGAGCGGGCCTGCTCGAGGACCATCGCCATGACTGCTGGGTCCTTACCGATGGCCCGAATCTGATCGACGACGAATCGCTCGATTTGCTCCGCCGGGACCGACTTCGACGGGCACGCGTGCCAGCCTTGCTTTTGAGTCGTGTAGCAGACGTAGTATCGATAGCGCAGGTTGCCTTTATTGGTGTAGGTATGCATCATCGCCCGGGCGCACGGCTCGCAGTGAAGGAGGCCTTTCAGGAGTGCACCGTATTTGTTCCGGATATGCATTCCGCCGGCGCGTCCGTTGGAACGCAGCATCTGCTGAACGCGCTGCCACACTGCTTCGTCGACGATGGCCTCGTGTTCACCGGCGTGAATCTCGTCCTTGTAGCGCACTTTCCCGAGGTAAACGACGTTGGTAAGCAGTCGAAACAAGACGGTCTTGTCGAACGGCCGGCCACCGCATTCGGGGCCCTTGCGCGTTGTCCAGCGCTTCGTCGTCCAGCCACGCAGTTGCAATTCACGGACCGTCTGAATTAGGGATTGCTTCTCTATGTAAAGGTCGAAAATTGCCCGGACGCGGACCGCTTGTCCGATGTTGGCGATCAATTTCGAGCCGCCGGACATCGAAACCAAATCGTAGCCCAGGACCGGCCTGCCGCCTGCCCATTTCCCCTTCCTCCGAGTCGCCGCGATCTTGTCCCGTGTGCGCTCCGAGATGATCTCGCGCTCGAACTGCGCGAAGCTCAAGAGAATGTTGAGCGTGAGTCGGCCCATTGAATGAGTCGTGTTGAATGCCTGCGTTACGGAGACGAACGAGACGTTGTGCCGTTCGAACGCCTCCAAGATCCGGGCGAAGTCCAGAAGCGAGCGGCTAAGCCGGTCGACCTTGTAGACGATCACGCAGTCGACTTTGCCCGCATTGATGGCCGCCAACAGGCGCTGGAGCGCCGGGCGGTCCATGTTCCCGCCGGTAAACCCGCCGTCGTCGTAACGATCGGCCACGCAGATCCAGTGCTCGGCCTTCTGGCTTAGGATGTATGCCTCGCCGGACTCTCGCTGTGCGTCGAGGGAATTGAATTCCTGCTCCAGCCCCTCCTCGGTGCTCTCGCGCGTGTAGATAGCGCATCGGACCGGCTGGTTCATCCGCGCCTTGCCGTTCCCGTTTTCGCTGCGCCTCATTGGGAATCGGTCTCCGTCCCGGGCTTGGGAAGACCGAAGAAGTGATATCCGTTCCAATGCGCGCCGGTGATCTTGCGCGCCACAGCGGACAGCGAGCGGAAGACCTCGGCGTCGAATTCGAACCCCCGCGCCAGCACGCGCACCAGGACCGTCTGGCCTCTGTATTCCCGCTTCAGGAGCGTGCCGATCATTGGCAGGCGGTCATCCGGCTCGACGCGGAAGGGCGACGTGGTGGTCCCGTCGTTGTCGCCCGCTTCTTCCGGCGCGGCGAGCGGTCGGATGCGCAGGCCGGCCTCGTTGGCCAGTTCGCGGGCCCGGCGACGCGCCCGCTCGGAGAGATCGCCTTCGTGTATGGCCTGCAGTCGCCAGGCGATGCGTTTAACAAGATGTGGCTTGTTGAACGACCTTGTTGCCTCGCCGAAAACCTCGGCGTAGCGCACACGAAGTTGCGTGACGGCCATTCGCCGCAGCTCGTTCACGGTCGTTTCGACATCAAGCGACACTTTCATGCCTCCGGCGTCCTCTCTTGTTGACGCCCGACGCCATCAGGGCGAGTCCCCGCGACAGCCTCAAGGCCCGTTTGCGAGGATTCCGCCGGAATCTCGCGGCGTTCCGGCGACGCCGGAGGAATTGCGCGAAGGCGATGGATTCCATTCGCCAGGATTGCCGTCAGTTCACGCAGGCGCTCGTTGGGCGAGAGTTCGGACAAGATTTCTTGGCAGCGCATCGAGACGAGGTCCGCTTGGTCACCAATGGGCCGACGAGCGGAGCGGCTCGGCGGCGTCATCCCGAGCTGGGGTGGGCTGATCATCGGTGACCTCCGTGGTCGGACGCGATGTCGGCCAGACGACGTCGCTCGCCGGCGACATGGATGTTACGTGTCGCGCCGCGCGTGCGCTGCAGCGCCGGTTCGCCGCCATGTTGCGAGTCGTTCGGCCCTCGTTCGTCGATTGCTTTTCCAGGCGATTGAAAGTGTTGGACTTCTGCGAGCGGCAGCAGCGCGCGTACCTCCCGGATGCGTGACCTCAGTGAGTCGATCTCGCCACGAATGGCCGTCGGGTCGGGTAGCTTGGGTGTTCTGATTCTCACGCCGATCAGAGTACTGGCGTGAACAGAAAAAAAAGCGCCCGAGAGATGTACGAGGAATGTACTACCTTCGCACGGGGGAGGTTTCCTTAAGTCCGTATCCGGTTGCGCCTCGCCCCGGCTTGTCGATGATCTCTTGAAGCGATTTGGGGAGTTTTCGGCACACGAGGTCAGCACGTTGCCCGCACTGGGCGGTCAGCGAGGCCGCTTTGACCCGCTGCCCTTCCTCCGCAATAGACGCAAGAGCCTCCATGAACTCGATTGCGGCATCACCCTTAACTCGTATCAAGCGGCCGTCCAGAATCACACTGTGGTCACTCCCATCGTGAGATCTTCGTATCACAAGCCTCTCGCACATCGACCGCCCCTGGCTGCCCTCCGGGTTCCGCGTCCGCTCGGTCTCAGTGGACAATTCGTGCAACACAACGTCGATGGCCTGTCCCGATGCTGCGAATACGTCGAGCAGCGTACTGCAGAAGGAATCGGGCACGTCGTTCGACGGCCAGCCCCCAGCTGTATAGGCCCAGGTGCCAATGAAGTCATTCGGACCAGCCGGGTTCCAAGGAAATGTTGTGTTACCAGCCCAAAGCCTCTTGTCGCCAGCCAGTGGTGATCCTTCTCGTCGTTGCCACGCCAAGTCGAACAACGTGTAAAGCCATCGCGTGCCCCTTGACCGCAACGTCGACTCGGGAAGGCACAATGCGGCGATGCTGTATGGAAACACCCGGTCAAGGTCGTTCACAAGGCCGTTGAATCTCCCAATCGCCGCATGTCCGCGGGCCTGGTCAGCCGACGTGTACCAATACCAACGGATCACAAGTTTGTCGGGCTCAGAGGGGCCGGTTGCGAAAACGTTGTCCCCTCCTGCCGAAACGACATGCTCCTTTGAGTACAGGCCGGGCGGGGTCTCGAAGCGCGCCTTCGCGCGCGTCTTCGGTCCGCCTTCGATCAGCGTGCACCTCAGGGGACCGCATTCCTGACCAGCCGTCTGGAATGATTGCCGCAGCGTTTCAAGCGATCGGAGCCGAAGGGGGTCGAGCATGGCGCATCATCCTCGTCCGGTGTGGCAGCCTACTGATGCTGGCCAAGACTCTCCGGGATTTCGAACCCAACCACGATACGTCGTTTGCCGTCTCGGTCGTCTCGCTCGAAGCGGAGAATCCCACTGACCACGAAGGTATGCTCACAAGCCTTTTTGTCCAACTCATCACCAAGGGCGTCGCCGACTCCGACCGCCGATTGAAATCCGACGTTCGGCGTGAGTCGGAGTTCCAGTGTTTCGAGATGCCGCCGGGCCTCGAAAACAACCCCGCGTTAGCGAGTTGAGGGGATGAAGCGGGATTCGCAGTAGGTTTGCGAGCTGCCCGCTTCGGGCGTGACGTGCCCCGGATTTATGGTCCAGTCGTTATGGGAGTTTCCTAATTTTCAGCGGCGGAGAGGCTGCAGCATCGCTACGTCGTCGTGAATGAGATCGGATCGGGCGAGGCTGTCTCGAGAATGATCTCGCTCAACCGTCGGATCTCGTCGAACTCTTCGCGCGACACCTCACCGGTGCGCCGGATCTCTACGCTGGCGTTTCCCCGCTCCGTGCGCGCATCGCTTTCCAAGACCTCCCGGACTTTGGAGTAAACAAGCCTGAATCGGTGACTCTCGCTCATGGTGCTCCTCAGGAGTACTCATCGCTCAGCGGCTTCTTGGATTGTACCTCAATTTGCCGACGAGCATCAGCTAGGTCAATTTCGGCCGCGCAATTTGGGCACTTGAATCGGTTATCGGTCGGAAACCGGTGACTACCGGGCTGCAATGGGCATTTCTTTAGGTTGGCTTGGAGTTTCGAGGGCGTGTGACATTTCGGGCAGCCGACCTCGATTATCACCGCGTCAGCGTTCTGCGGTGGCGGCACCGCGGGCGCCACGAACTTTATTATCTGCGAGTTCGGTGTCTCGAACACCTTATAGATGTTGGTTGAGTCGAACGTCATCTGTAGGAGCGTATGGTAGCGCCGGATCGCCTCGGCAAGGTCGGCCTGCTGGGAATAGTCCGTGATCTTGAGCCGCATGTTCTCCAAGTCGCTGAGTTTGATTGAGCGTCCATGCGTGAGCCACTTCTTGTGGTCGCACAGCGTCGCAGCAACTTCTTTCGCGCGAACCGTCTTCTCCTCGGCCGTCACATCCGCTCCTGTCGACGAGTGCGTTTTCCAGTTCTTGAATTTGTGCCGGGCGAGCCAATCGGTCACGAGCGTCTTTGCGAAGTTGAGTGCATTTTCAGCGCTCTGCAGTTCGCCAGGTGAAAGTGCCTGGAGCATCGGTATGTACGCACGGTTCAGCGTCCCCGTGACCTCCACCTCACGCTTGATCTTCTCCATCCCTTCGATCAGAGCGTCCGCGGAGAAGACCTTACCCTGCCAGGACAACTGCGCGTCGATCGGCCCAAGGGCGGATGCCGGCTCCATCAAAATCTCGTCGCCAGCCATTGCGATGATCGTACCAGCGCTTTTTGCCCAGCCGGGGACGATCACACCAACTTCTGCGTATTTTTCGTGTAGGTTCCGCACGATGTCCTCGGCAACCTCGCCAGAACCGCCCCCCGTCTCTAGGATCAGATCCAGTCTCGAGTCCTTGAGGTTCGAGAGTTGGTCGTTAAACGGGACCAGGTCGCTGTAGCCGATGGAAAGCAACGCCGGCGGCGTGTTCGCCTTGTCGATGTCCGCGGCATACACGAGCACGTCGCGGCTGCGCAGCTCCGAGATTTTCTTGAGTTGCCGCTTTCGCTCATCGCCGAGCTGCTGTGCACTGAGCTGTCGGTCGAGATACTCGGTGTAGTAACCCATTATCCGCCACACCCCTCTGGTTTTTCCTGTGCCGCGCCATTCAGACTATTGCTTGCATTCCCGAGAAGCAAGCCGCGGTTCGCTGGAGCGCACAGGGCAGCTTTGCGCGGGTGCGGCGCATCGCACCTGAGACGCGGTCTCAAGCCGGATGAACGCCGCAAGATCTCCGCGTGGGGCGAACGTGAGCTGCGCGCCGAAGTCCGCCTCGCCGGCAGGGCTCAGCTGGTAGGTTGGCACACGGGTCGTCCGGCGAGAATGTCGAGGGTAGCCACCGGGTCGATGCGGCCGCCCACCTGATCTGTACGCGAGAACGGTTCGAGTTGTCGCAAGGCTGCGAACGCAACCCCGAGTTAACCAAACCGGGGTGTAAACCGAGAGAGTCCGAGAGTTTGAGAGTTTCAGGCGGGGGAGCGAGCGCAAACGTAGGGGTTGCAACCGGGCTGACGGAAACAGCGTTGCAAACCGAGAGCGCGGGCACTAGGCGGCGCGAGCGCAACCTCGCGTGACTGGCGGAGTTACGACGATCGCTTCCGGCGAGGATTTCGCGTCGACGCGTCAACAAGAAAGCCGCCGGATTTCGCGGTGGCGGGTAGACCTCCCCGACTAGGACTCGAACCTAGAACCTAGCGGTTAACAGCCGCTCGCTCTACCATTGAGCTATCGGGGATCCCGATTCGGGCGCGGGTACTCCGCGACTCGAAACTTGAGTGTAGGAAACCAACCGTGCGAGTCAAGGTCCGATCTGCGCTGGGGCGGATTCGCGGGTTGGCTCGCGCGTTCGTCGGATCGATGGGGTCGATGAACGGCCGTCCGATAGGCCGTTCTGCGCGTAGAGCCTATCCCAGAAACCCTCACCCCTGCCCCTCTCCCTAGGAAGGAGAGCGGTTAATGGGATAGGCGCTTAGAGAATCAGTTCGCCGTTCGGATTTGGAGGCATCGGTTCACGGTGTTCCAAGAAGCGGCGGACCAAACCGAGTCCGTGTACACAGCTCTCAAAATCCTCGCTCAGATGCCGAAAGAGCGAAGCGGGAGGGAGGGCGTCCTCCTCGGCCAATTCCGAAACGATCGAATAGGATCGCTTGCCCCGAGCGACGTAGGTCATCAACACATCGGAGGGATCCCGCGTCCCGCGGCGAATCTGCTCCGGATACACGCCGGCCCAGAACAGGGTGAAGTCGCCGATGTGGCGATAAATCATTCGGTCCCGCTCCGTGGGCGACGTCGGCCTCTCGTCCGAGGCGATCGCCAGCATCGTGGCGATCTGTTCCAGCTCTCTTCCCTGCGCGTTGCGGATCGCGTTCAGTCGATCCACGTGCGTGAAGTTCACGAGCAAGTCCGCCATGTAGTCCGTGAGGACGGGCGCGCAGAGCCCAACGTCGGCGCAGAACGCTTGCTCTACAAGACCGGAGAACCAGCGACGGAGCGGATGATCGGCTCGAATCGGTTCCACAAGCGCACCTTCCCTATGAACTCGTGCGACGTACGGGCGAACCGGCGATCCCCATAAAAGCGACGCCCGAGTTACTTTCATTCTAGGATTCACGC
>ORJL010572140.1_pt1 | contig 24988 bp, 17 predicted proteins | sample 1779941 | NCBI WGS metagenome assembly ORJL01 (sample SAMEA104232317, study PRJEB22302) | groundwater metagenome | biome: forest; feature: aquifer; material: groundwater | place: USA | collected 2011-08-07 | depth 5.8 m
ACTGACAACCATCCTGCCGCCGGAATAGTGTTTCTGCCCGATAATAAGACGATTATCGTTTCAACATGGGGAGAAATTGTCTATTCGTATAATACGGAAACAGACACATTGAATTGGAAATACGATGTATCGGAACCTTCTGAATACAATGCATTTCATAGCATTGATATTAGCCCTGACGGTAAAACCATAGCAGTCGGCAGTGCAGATCACCGGGTATATATTATTAATACAGAAGACGGAAAGGTACTTCACCGGATTGAATCGTGGATCGGTCATACCAAAATTGTAAAAGCCGTACAATTTTCAGGAGATGGAAAATATCTTGCTACAGCGGGGGAAGATCAAACCATTCTGGTATGGAAAACAGAAGATTATACAAAAACTACCGCACTCATTGGTCACGTAAACACGGTAAACGGGTTAGCGTGGACTAAAGGCGGGAAAGCAATACTCTCATCATCGATGGATAAAACATGGAAGGAATGGAATTTAGATCGTCCCTTCGAGCGGTCATACACGATTTGTGATTTTGGTCCATGGCAAACACCCCTTACACCGGATGGTAAATATTTTGTAGCACCATGCTCCGATAAAAAAATGATAATGTATGAAGCCGCAACCGGAACGCAACTCGTTTCTTTCGGTGAGCAAAGCGGTCTTTGTGCGGATATCAGCAAAGATTCCAAGCTGGCAGTGACTTCAAGTTTTGATGGTGTGGTCAGACTATGGGATATTGTGAACGGCAAGGAACAAGCTGTGTTAAACGGGCACACGGCTCGTGTGGATGGAATATGTTACATGAACACTCAACAGTATATCGTTTCAGTAGGAGATACTACGTTGCGGGTTTGGGACATTCGCTCGCAAAAAGAAATACAAACAATACCTCTTAACGATGCACCCTTTCGGGTGACGGTTACGCCGGATGAATCGAAAGTTATTGTTGCTTGTAACAGCGGAAGAATATTATTTATTGAGACTTCTTCATGGTCGGAAACAGCAAGCTTTATGTGTGAAAAGAGTATTCAGGAGATGAGTGTCAGTTCCGATGGAACAACATTAGCCGTTAGCAGTGGTTTGGATATCGAATTGTGGAATATAAAAACAACCACGCGTATTGCACAACTCAAAGGGCACGAGAAAAATGTTAACGGCATAGATTTTTCAGCAGATGGTACGTATTTGATTAGCGGTTCAAACGACCAGACATTCAAGCTCTGGAATCTTGAGAAATTACAGTGCACGTTAACATATCATGCGTATGAAGATGTTATCTACACAAGTAAATTCCTTGCTTCAAATGAGATATTTCTTTCATCGGCTGAGGGTAAAATTTGGTATTACCGATATTGATTTCCTGCAAAGAGTTGGTTATAGAGCTAATCTGAGTTTCGAGTTTTTGTATTACTTTGATACGAGGATAATCCGGTATAGACGGCTTATGTGACAGTTATTGCCTTGTATATAGTAACAGGTATCCTTTAATATAGACTATTGCGCCGTCGCATTGGTGCAAAATTAAGTAAACAGACTGCGAGGTAGCCACTGATAATTAAGGGGTATAAATAGTGTTAATTATAATGGGTGCTAAACTGGAATAAATAATTATTCATTGTAAGGAAGATCTTTGCCGCAAGCGGAGCAACTAATATCTGTATAATAATTTTTGGTGTAACAGTGGGGACACCGGAGGTTTCTTACTTTAAAATCTGCTTTCTCTGTTTGGCTTTGGCTGAATTCATTTTGTTGAACTGCTTGTTCTGGCTGATTTGTTTCAATTTCTGTAAAGCGTTTACCACAAAAACGACAGACTATGGCTTCGAGTTTTATCTCTTCCGCACAATCGGGGCATTTTTTAAGTTTGGGTAACTCAACATTTTGTTTACTATGTACCTTCCAAGGTGAATCTTGTTCGGTATCTTCATTTTCACTAATTACAAGTATTGCAATTAAAGCAAAAACTCCAAAAAATAATCCAAGAAAAAACCACCCCATAGGATCTCTTTGTTTAGAATTAGCTGCTATTGCAGTAACAGTTCCAAAGGCAAATGAATAAAAAAGGAAATAAATCCAAAACATATTGAATACTCAGAATTTTGAATAGATAATAGCAACAAAAAAATCAAATTAGTAAAAGACTTAAAATGAATTAGATTTTAGGTAATATACAAAAAATGCCTTCATTTATTAACGGATATTACATCAACCACACAATATTGTCATTCCCGAAGCTTCTATCGGGAATCTTACTTACCACAAAGGAAGATTGCGGCTAAAATCCTGTGGGAAAGACAATCTATCCTTTTAGTTGATACTTTAGAATAGTATCGTTTATACGGTTAATACGCACTTTGCGTAGCATTAGTTATAAAAACAAACAAATGCCCCTTAAAACAAATTCGCCACACTCAGAGTAAAGTAAAACTGTTTCGGGTCTGTGAATCGATAGGTGAAATCTGCTCGAATCACATCAAATATGCGGTTTATTCCTATTCCCGCTTCGGTGTACCAACCATCTATCAACGAGGTTGACCCGTTCCATGTTTGCGCTACTGATGCAAAGGTAATAAGTTCGATGCTGTTTTTATACAGGAACGGAATATTCATTGCTAGAAATGGAACACTTCTAAAATTATGTTCTATGTTGAGCATTACATACCTATCGCCACTAAACTCTTTCACACCAGAACCATGTAATACGCCGAACGGGGCATAACCGCTTGAGCGTGAATCAATGACGAAGGCTCGTTGGAGCGGTAAAGAGCCAGAAGATGTGCCTGCACTGAGTTTGAGGCTAAGCCTTGGTGGAAACAATAAATTCCTTCCAAATGTGTTCATGTTCCATTCAAGCATTGCGTGATAACGGGTAAAATCAAAATCGCCGCCGGTAAACGATGGAGATGAATGTTCAATATCAAAGCCTAATCTGTTTTGCGAAATTAATCCAAGCGGGATAGGTTCTGCACCTAATCGTATACCGAGTTTAATGCTGTTCAATGTTCCATCGGAAATAAACGGGTTCGCGCGAAACACTTTACTTTTTGCAAAAAACGTATAGTCGCTATTGTTGCTCATCGATGATTGTTGTTCAATTCCATAGCTGAGTTCGGCTGAGAGAGTACGAATCGGTTTGTACACCGTAAAAGCCCTCCACCCTTTTGTCATATAATAATCGTTGTAATCGTTTTTATCAATCAACGAGGTAAGCGAGTTGAAGAGATGGCCATAGTACTCATCGTTCGGGATATGTGCGACGTGTTGAAACAAGTCAAATCCGAATCCAAGAGTTCTTTTCGTGTTTGCAAAGATTGTTGCACCAATATTGTAACCAACGGTCGTATCGGAAAAACCATACCCAAGTGAAGCGCGCGCCGTTGTATTGTAGGGTAGTGAATCGATCTCATATTTTCCGCCGAAGTAAAATCCTTCTACGCGATTAAACCTACCGTCGATATATTGAAGGATCGAACCTGCATCATCACTGCCAAGTGCGGTAAGCGGTCCTTTGGGTTGAAATTTTTTCTCCAGTGTTTGTGTGCTATCAAGTGTGGCGTATGCCTGTTGTTCCTCGATAGTCAGCGGAAGAACATCGTTTTGTTTCCAAAACGTAGAGTCAAATACGATAGAGGAAGAATCAACAACGAGTCGCGGTTTCTTCATCACACTATCAGGGATGGCAATATTAATGTTGTAATTATAGATCGAAGAAGTCTGTTCAATATCGATTTTCGGGAGTGTAAATCCGACAAAACTCACATTAAATCCCCCTGTAATACGAATATCGGTAGGCAACCAAAATAGATCGGAATAAAGCGAAAACTGCTGTTTATACTGCAAACTGATGTCTTTGATGAAGGGAATAGCAAATGTCTCGTTGGGAGTAACATCAACCCCCATGACAGCAAATGTTTCATCAGCAATGGTGATGGTTCCGTTAAAAAGGGGAGTTGTCCGGCTCTTCGGGGTCATTGCAATTTTATAGATTTCTACTCCGTTAGCGGTTGATGTTCCCAGAAGTTTGTAATCGTAATACTCAAGCGCATCAGGAGCGGTAGGTCCCACAAAGATATAGGCGTTTGAGTTATCGTTCACATTTACTCTGAACAATCCTATTCTGTCCTCGTTGAAATTCACAATGCCCCGTACTGCCGCGGCATTATCTGCGGATTCAATGTTTTGAGTCTGGCGCTTCTGTTTAATTACTTCCCGTAATGTATCGCCTGTTTTCATGTACGCCGTACTGTACGATTCCGTAATACTAGCAATGCCCGTATCACTGCGGAGTACCTGTCGTGTGAATGCATCGAATGAACATGTTTGAAGTTTATCCATCCATTTCCGTTTGTTGGCAATTGCTTTTCTTATGATTTCAATCGCAGGATCTTCGGCAGAGACAACAACTTCCGGAACCCGTATCGGGGATTCGACAAGCTTGATGTTCTGTGTAGTGTTGGAAGATACATTAACACGAAGCGTCTCCGGCTGATATCCTATGGATGAAAAAATTACTGTCTGTTTTCCTTGAGCGATTCCAAGATTATAAAATCCCATCGAGTTTGTCACGGTTCCAAACGATGTACCCATAATGCGAATGTTCACGGCAACAACCGCTTCACCGGAGACGGAATGAGTAACATTCCCGCTGAGGGTGAATCGTGTTTGTGAGTGGAGTGGTAAAAGAACAGTGGTAAGCAGAAGAAGGATAAGGGAAAAACGGAATATCAATTTATTTCAACCTTTCTAACTCACGTTCCGCACGGAATGTAAGCCAATTTTTAAAATCGTAATCATCATCAATATTTAAAGCGAGTTCAAACTCATGTTTTGCAACGGTTTTGTTCCCGATATTCGTGTGACACATTCCGAGTTGATAATGTGCCCACGGAGTAAGCCAGTTTTCATCGCCAATGTTGGAGGAAAGTGTTCTCCCAAAATATGGAAGAGCTTCGGCATATTTTTTTTGCTCAACAAAAACTTCACCAAGCAAATACACTGCCTCTGTTTTGATAGCGACAGGAACGCCTTGTAGTGTATCAAGCATCATATACAGCGCGATAGCCTTATCATACGTACCCGATTTGAATGCGTTTTTGGCGTTCAATAACATGGAATCTGCATCAGAAATAGGGCTTTTAATGTAATGTTCTGCTTTTCTTGAGGCATAGGCATCATCGCCATGTTTGTGCTCGGCATTGCGACATGCCTGATAATGCTTCAATGCTTGCGATCTGCGCCCCGTTATTTCATACCCGACACCAATGCGAAATTGCGCCGTTGCCCGGTAATGGTCATCTTTAAATATTGAAAGAAACAGTTTGTATTGCTCTATGTATTCTTCGTGTTTATTAAGCCGGAAGTTACACTCGGCAAGTTTGTAGAGTGCGATTGCTTTTAATCCGGGTACAGACCCGCGATCGTATTGAGTAATATCGAGTAACAATTCTTTTGCAATATTGACATTGTTACTTCGCATCTTCCATATCGCAAGCGTAAAGGCGATAAGAGGATTTTGCGGGAACCGTTTATTTAAATCATCAAGTAAGGTTTCACTGTATTCAAAACTTCCTGTTTGCCACGGGAGAAATTGGGCGAGATAGTATTGGGCTTCGACCGTGCTGTATGTCCCTTTTTCAAGAGCGAGTTTTATTTCCCGGACTCCAAGTTTTGCATCACCATCAATACCAAGCATTGATATTACCCATTGTAAACCCTTGGGTGCAAACGCGCCAAAGTAATGATAACATCCAAGTCCTAAATATGCATCGTAATTCTTCGGATCGAGCCGGATTGCGTCATTAAAAAAATCAAGGCTTTTCTTGCCGTCCCAGGCGGCTTTTAAATAACTTTTTTGCCGTGCGTGCGCGAATGCTTTATAACCGTACAACGAGCCGAGACAGGTAAGCACATCGGCATCATCTTCATGGTCGTCTTGATAATCTTCTGATACCTCTATCGCTTTCTCGGTTTGGGAAATTATTTGCTCGTAGAGTTGATCATCGTTACCAAGAGCAAAACGCCAAAAAAGAATTGTTGCGCGTGCAACATAGGGGCGGGGGTGTGTCGGTTCAAGTCGGGATGCTTCGTTAAATTTATTCTCTGCTGAATCAAGTTGAAAATTGTACGCGTGGTTCATCCCTTCGATTGTAAGGGACGAAACTCGTTTCATCGTTTCAATTTCTGAAGCAACTCCGGCATACGCCATGAAAAGGATGCAGGCTGAAAGCCAAAGAGTTTTTTGTAGTGAGCGGGTTATCAAGAACAATTAATTCCAATCTTTAAATGCAAAATAGACAGCCACAATAATGAACGCAAAAGAGACAATATAGTTCCATTTCAGCTGTTCTTTCAGATAGAAGATAGCAAACGCGCCGAAAACGACCAACGTGATGATTTCTTGTATAATTTTTAGCTGAAATGAGCTGAATTGACCGCTTCCAATGCGGTTTGCAGGGACTTGAAAACAGTATTCGAAGAAGGCGATTCCCCAGCTCACGAGGATGACTTTCCAGAGTGATACTTCTTTGTATTTAAGATGTCCGTACCATGCAAAAGTCATGAAGGCGTTGGAAATGAGCAAGAGGATGATTGTTACCATAATATCAAGTAGAAAGTCAAAAATAAAAATGAAAAATTGTTAAGCGTTATTCCGTAGTATAAAAGTAAGGGATTTTGGGAGGAGATGCAAAAGATGCTGACAAGGGAGGAAGAATCGGCAATCGTTGTTAACTATTCACAATTTTTAGTATTATGAGACTGATACGAAATGGTATATAACTATCCAATGAAAAAATATTCTATATGGCTCATCATCCTGCTTGCACTTGTGTGCAGGTTGTATCATATAAAATTCCCTGTCGGAGGATTTCAGGCATGGCGGCAGGCGGATACTGCGGCAGTGGCAAGAAATTTTTCTGAAAATGGGTTTCATTTTCTTACACCTCAGATTGATTGGGGCGGCAATACACCCGGCTATATTGAAATGGAGCTTCCGCTCTACCCATTCCTTGCATCCTTATGTAATGCAATCTTCTTCCCTTCTGATATATGGGGACGATTGCTTTCGGTTCTGTTCGCTTTGGTTGCAATTCATACGTTGTACAGGCTTGTTAAAAAAACTGTAGGTGAGGAGGTTGCGGTATGGTCTGCATTATTGCTTGCTATTCTTCCCGTAAATATGTTTTACACTCGTGCGTTTATGCCGGAATCGTTTATGTTGATGAGTTCACTGCTGGGTGTCTATTATTTTTCTGAGTGGATGGATTCTAAGAACAACAACAAGACTCAACATGGTTGGAAATATGCATTGCTCTCAGTGACATTTATTTCAATCGCCGCGCTGGAAAAAATTGTAGCATTATACCTTGGGTTACCAATGCTATTTTTGGCATTGCAACGGTATAAAGGAAAAGCGTTCTTGCAATGGCAGTTGTGGCTCTATGCCTGTATCGTTGTTGTGTTGGTTGTTTCATGGTATTATCATGCACACGAGTTATCGAAGCAAAGCGGATTATCGTTTGGCATCTGGGATTATGGCTCCGGGAAATGGGGAAATTTTCAACCCCTGCTTACATTTAAATTTTATAACGATGTGTTTTTCAAAAGTATTGCCGAACGCCATATGACCTATGCGGCGTTTATTCCGTTTGTCATCGGATTGTTTATCAAGCGAACATCATCTGCAGAAAGACTATTCGATTGGTGGCTGATTGCTGTCCTTGTCTATTTTTGTATTGTAACAAAAGGAAATCAGGTACATGAGTATTATCAATTACCGTTTACCATTCCTGCTGTGGTGTTTGTAGGGAAGATGTTTCACAAGTATTTGAACAAAGCAAACAAACCGATGTTCGCGTTTACAATGTTCTGCATTATTGCAATACCCGTGTTAAGTTTTCTTCGATACAGCAATTACATGGAAGGGGAGAAAACGGATTCTGATCTCTTCAAGCTTGGTAACACAGTACAGCAATTAACCCAACGAAATGAATTAGTTGTTACTGTCGATGCAAATGATCCGATTGTATTATACAGATGTGACCGCAAAGGTTGGCATGCAACGCCCGACGATGTGAATGAATCGTTTTTACAAGAGAAAAAACAAATGGGTGCGAAATATCTTGTCGGGTTGATGTATTATTTTGATGATGAAGTGAAACGAGACCGCATCAATGAATATTTACAACACGCGAATGTTGTAGTCCGTAACGATGAGTATTTTGTGGTGAGAATGTAAGTGAAGCAATACCCTTGCGAAGGAAAACCCCATTTGAAAATCCTTCGCAAGAGTATATGCCCTTGCCTGATTATTTCATCAATAGCAATTTTTTCGTGTCGCTCCAATTTCCTGCTGTGAGTCGGTAGAAATACATACCGCTTGGAATTGAACTTGCATCAAACGTTACCGATTTGAATCCCGGCTCCTGCATCTCATCTACTAAGGTAGTTATTTCCTGTCCAAGCGTGCTATATATTCTTAAGTTTATAAACACTGCACGTTGTGCCCCCACATCAGGGATTTGATAGTTGATAACCGTTGTGGGATTAAACGGGTTGGGGTAGTTTTGTGCAAGGGCATATTCATCCGGCATCGTTGAATTATCATAATTTTCAGATACTTCGGGCGGCGGTGGAGGTAACTCAGAAGTGGGAACAATTTGGATTTTGTTTGATGCTGTGCCGAGCACGGTTGAAGAAAGAATTAATTTCCCGTTGCCGCTACATTTTACCCAATAGCCTTTGCCGGGAACAAGTGAAGAAGCCGGAGAATATCCACCGTTTCCATAACCAAACGCCTGCGAGGTGATTAAACCCGGCGGGATTGATGTAATGCTTGAAGTCTGTATCTCCGTAGTGATCGATCCGATAATGTTCCATTTTGCCGAAACGTCAACCGTTTCCGCTTCAATAGCAGCGCCATTCAGCGTGTTCGTTCGTGCACCGTTAAACTTGAGCCAATATCCTTTCCCCGGAGTTAAAGCGTTTGTTGGAGCATAACCATTTTCGTATGCAAACGCATCGCTTCGTGAAAATCGAAATACACTATCTTTTTCTAAGTACAGCGGGAGAACGGGGACAGAAACTAAATTCCAATAATCGCTTACGGAAATGTTGACGGAAACCCCAACACGTTCAATTTTTCTTAATATGAGTCCGTTTTCTCCGACGGCAAGCGTGACACGTGCATACCCGTCGGAGAATGGAGTTGAAGCGACTCCGGTTAAATTATTCGCGCTTGGAGAACCTTCGGTTGTCCATGTGGTTCCGTTATCGGTTGAAAAAAGTATTCTTCCGTTATCGCCTACGGCATACGCGCTCGTACCATTAATGATGGAAACATTTCGTATGGTTCCTTGATGATCAGAAGAAATATTCCAGTGTAATCCACCGTCAGAAGATTGAACGAAGGTGGAATCTCCGGCGATAAAGACTCCATGATTATCAAATCCTGTTCCGGCATAGAAAGAATTTCCTGTAAACGGTGTTTGATAGATCCACGTTACTCCTTTATCGGATGATTTTAATATTATACCGTTTTCACCTACAGCGATCAAATTTTGAGCCGGTGAAACTGATTCGTTCTTTTTGAGTAATGCCTTACATGGATTTTCTTTGTAGACATCCTCTCCTTCCTTAAAAGGAACGCTAACGGTGTTTCCCATTTTTTGAAATAATAACTGAGGAGGAATAACTAATGTAGCCGGTAACCAAGAGTCGCCACCGTTGGATGAATAGAGGAGTGTAAAGTTTTCTCCGACAGCTACCATATCGCTGTCATTAAGGCTCGTTATCCCTTGTAGATTTGCCGATGTTCCACTATTGATAGGATGCCATGTTGCTCCTATATCTGTTGTTTTATAGATATTCCCGCCGCCGCCAACACAAATGCTCTTTCCTTTTTCACCGCAAGGATTTCCACCACCGCCCTGGGGTGGCGGTGGTGGTGGTAAATTTAACCCTTTTAATGGATCGCCGCCACCAAGAAGTTTCTTGGCGTGAGAAAATGTAGTATCAATAAAAGCAGGATTCCATGTAACCCCGCCATCGGTGGATCGAATAATTGTACCGCTATCTCCAATAGCAACGGCATTATCCTCATCAAAAAATCCTACTGCGTTTAAGTTAATTGTGGTGCCGCTCGGTATTATTCTCCATTCGGCATCCGGCGGAGTAAACATCAAACGAAAATTTAAATTCGTAAAACTCTCATTCCCGGAAAGTGTGATCGTGTAGGTTGTCTCAAGAGGAAATGCAATTGAGGCGCCCGGAGGAAGCGTCAAGGATAATTCATAATCTCCCGGCGATATGTTGGTAAATAAATATCTCCCCGAATCATCGCTAACAGAATGATAAATAATACTGGGTGGGTTCGGTTTCTTGCCGAGAGAAACACCCACATCGCGAATTGGGTCACCTTGTTTATATAGTCCGTGTAAATTGTTTCTTTGCAGATGTGTTAAGAGATAGCTTTCGGTTGTAATAAAACCGCTTACACTGTATATTCCTCTATTGCCAAAATTCAATCCGGTGAGGTCGTCTCCGCTTAAGATATTGACACTATATGAACCTGATGCAGGAATGGTATGATTCCATCCTGTTTGAGAGGCAAGTGTAATCGTGTGCGAACCGCTACCGAGGCTATCGATTGAATAGTTTCCAAGTGAATCTGTGACTGTTGATATGTTGCCGAGCATGGTGCCGTTACACGAAATTGTCCAACCCGAAAGCCCTTCCTCCCCGATATCTTTTATACTATCCCCATCGATATCATCGAAAACATTGCCGCTGATTGAACCAAGCTTGAAATTGAGAAACCGAACAGTGTCTACACTTGATCCATTGTAGGATGCGGCAAGGGTTGCTATCCATCCGTAGGGGAGGTTTTCAATAACTTGATATGTTCCGGATGTGAGATTCGTGAGCGTGGTAGAAAGTACTCCGTTCCCCAGCGTGTCGTAACTATAGTGTGTACCGCTTCTTTTTGTTTCGAGATAGGCAAAAATTCCCGGAGGAAGCGGAAGGGTGTCACTATTATCTTTTATCCCGTTTCCATTGATATCAATAATGACTTCCAGGCGGATCGAGGATGAGGCGGAAATACTAAGATTGGTTGATGGCTCTTTTTCCGCCGCGAACAGAACAACCATCGACATGATACAAATAATGAACAGTGTTGTAACAAATGGTAAAGAACGTTGCATAAGAACTCCTTTTATACATAAATGAACTGGAGCATAGTTCTCATCACATTCTCAAGATTCAGGAGAACGGTGTGTACGGTGATGGGAGCGGTTATTATAATGATTTTAATGTAGAGAAATACAAGTCAAATGCCAACAAGGCATGAGTTTTTGTGTTTTAGAATTTTTTGGCTAATGTCTCTTTGTTGAAAACTGCAAATGCAATTCCTCATTAAACGCCTCGTAAGAAACATTATCAATTAGAACGAAACGAATTGTGGTGAGAAACGTTGACTTTTGAAGAAACTCAATTGCTTGAGTGAGCATAAGTTTCGCACAGAAATGAATTTCAAAACCGCCTATCCCCGTGCCGATTGCAGGAAAGCTAATTGAAGAAATTTGCTTAGATTCAGCAAGGTTAAGTGCGTTTTGTGTAGCAGTTGTAATTTTATTGGCATCGGTATGGAGATCTTGCCCCATAACAGCGGCATGAATGACATGTTTTGCCTTGAGCGTTCCCGCCGAAGTGATGACTGCCTGCCCCACCTCAACCGGACCTAAAGCAATTGCTTCCTCTTCGATTTTTAAACCGCCCTTGCGTTTAATTGCTCCGGCAACACCTGCTCCCATCCATAGGTGATTATTAGCGGCATTAACGATAGCATCTGTTGCTTGATCGGTAATATCGCCCTGTACTATTTCGATTGATCCTTTGTTAATCTTTAGTTTAATCATTGTAAACTCCGATTAAAGGTTTTAGGTCCCTAACACCTATTTACGCTGCATTCGTTGGCAGAATAATTCTAATCGTTGTGCCCTTCCCCATCTCGCTATCAATTTCAATTTTGCCGTTGTGGTCATCAACAATCTTCTTAACGATAGCCATGCCTAAGCCGGTGCCGTGTTTTTTTCCGAAGGTCATAAATGGCTCGAAAATTTTTGCTTTTACTTCTTCGGGCATCCCCGTTCCGGAATCAATAAACTCGATGACGATGGAAGTATCTTTCGCTTTTGTATTGACAATGAGCGTTCCACCCCCCGGCATTGCATCGGCGGCGTTTCCGGCAATGTTATAGAAGACGCGCATAAGTTTGTCTTGATCGACTTGAACAATCCCCTGGAACTCAGTATTTTTGACAAGTTGAACACTGCGTTTGGTGAGGTCTTTGCCGATAAAGATGAGGACAGCCTCCATTACTTCGGAGAATTCAACCTCTTGAATATTCATCGAACTGACACCGCGCGTGAAATCAAGAATTTCCTGAGTCATTTTTACGAACCGATCAACCTGAGAAATCATTTCATCTGCCATTTTCTTTGTCTCTTCATCGGCAGATTTTTTCTTCATTACCTGTGCATACACACGAAGCGTTCCCATCGGGTTCTTGATATCATGAATGATTGTGCTTGCCATTTGACCGACTGCAGAGAGCCGCTCGGACTGCACCATTTGTTGAGCAAGCTGTGCGTTTTCAATCGCGATTGATGCGTGAATGGAGAGGGCATCGATGAATTCCTCATCTTCTTTTGTGAAGGTGCCCATCGACTTATTGAGAAGTTGAAACACCCCGATGATTTTACTGTCTTTGTTTTTCATCGGCATACACAGAATCGTTTTTGTCCGGTAGCCTGTGGCTTTATCCACTTCAGGATTAAAGCGCGAGTCCGCATACGCATCGGGGATGTTGATAGTCTCACCCGTTGCGGCAACAAAACCCGCAATCCCTTTCCCCACAGGCAGACGAATTTCGACCATGGATGTACCCTGTGCAACTTTCGACCAGAGTTCTTTTTTTAATTCGTCAATCAGATACAATGTTCCTCTATCGGAATTTGTGGTTCCGGTAGCGGTTTGTAAAATGTTGGAAAGAAGTTTTTGTAAATCGAGCGATGAGTTGACAATTTTTGATGCCTCGATCAGCTTGTGCATTTTATCGAGACGGTGTAATGTTTCCTGAAAATAATGTTCGCCTTGCAGTAAGAACGATTGATTGCTCGTACGCAACCGCAAACTCATCATGCGGAGGAGATTGAAGGCAAACGAAGGACATTCGGTAAGAAGGGAGTTAAAATGTTTTTTACTGAGGAGAGCGATTTTAGAATCGGTCATCGCGGTTACCCTTGCCGAACGGGGGCGCGCATCAATTAATTCCAGTTCGCCGAAGAAATCGCCGGCATGTAAAATACCCAGCACCACTTCCTCGTTTGCGCGGGTTACTTTACATATTTTGACGCTTCCCGAAAGAATTAAATACATACATTCTCCCTCGCTGCTGTCATCGAAGATCATCTGCCCGGCAGGGAACGATACCTCATCGAGATAGGGGAGTATTGTATGTAATGATTCGTCCGTGACGGACTCGAACAAAACGTTGTATTTTATTTTATTATAGAGCGCGGTATCTTGCATAATCAAACCCTCAAAATCAGTTGAATAATCATATAGAAAATAGAAAAAGCATGGATAAGAAGCAAAGACAGGGGAGGATGAATAGGTACTTGGTTCTTTGTACCCGGTACCGAGTAGTTCGTAGGGGAGGTTTGTCCGCAATAAGAGCTAATTTTGCAGCTTGTGTTTTACGGCTTGCTCGGCACCGCAAACCTGTCATTAGCAGTCACGCTTTAGCGTGATGTGGTCGTTGGATGTGACACAATCCCCCACCACGAAGACCGCGGTTTCTCTGATACAGTTTATTCCTGATGTCAACGGCATCAAACGTTTATAGAAATCATAACAACAATTGTGCGACCCCATTCGGGGTCGAACTTTTTTTCATTCTGTTCTATAAACGTTGAATCCCGTTGGGATTTCTCTTTATGCTTGTTCCCACGCTCCCCCAGACTGTGTGAAAATTTTTAAGGTGGTCTTCGTGGTGGGGGATTGTGTCGCATCCTGCGCCATCCGGCGACCACGTCATGCTAAAGCATTCCTCGCAATAACAGGTTACATCACCTGCAGAAGTTTCCTCCCGGTTAAGGTGGCTTTGGTGTTGGGTTGGAAGGGCGGGGAGACCCCCGCTCCTACATTTTTTTTTGAAAAATTATGATGGATGTTTGGAATAATTAAATTTTCTTATGGCTTATAATCCGGATTTACATCATCGGCGTTCGATTCGATTGAAAGGGTATGATTATTCCCGGAGCGGGGCGTATTAAGATGCGCGTGTCAATGTCAAAGTGTCAATATATTACTGGGAGGGAATTTTACTCCCGACCCATAACCCAGGTAATCAAAAGCATCACATAAATCTGCCCATTAGAGCATCAGCCTCCTGCTAAACAGTTCAGACAGCTGTAAAATCACTCATTTTTGCACTTTGAAAAGTTTGAAAGATTCTTGAGGCATTTCAAACTTTTCAAAGTTGCAAACCTCCCCCCTCTGTGCCCACCGCTCAACACCCACCTCCCCCAATCAAAAATCCAAAATCAGAAATCTAAAATTCTTTGTTTCTCCCTCCTTTTTTCCCGACATTATGACTATGAGTAGGAATATCCTTAATTATGTCAATTGAGATAGCAGGAACATACCCCGCATACGTTAGCGTAGCAATCCCTGTCGCGGTGGATAAGCTGTTCTCGTACCATGTCCCGCCGGAGTTGCAACCCGCAATCCGCAAAGGGATGCGTGTATCCATTCCGTTCGGGCGAAGAACGCTCACAGGCGTAGTCGTAGAAACATCAATGACAACACAAATCCCCAACCTCAAATCCGTTGCCGATGTGTTAGATTCCGAACCGATCATCTCCGATGAACTCCTCCAACTCACAAAATGGATGGCAGATTACTACTTTGCCCCTCTCGGCGAATCCCTGCGCTCCGTCCTCGTCCCCGGCGCATTAAAAATGACAAAACGGTACGTGAAACTTGGAGAAGGAAATATCAATCTCATCCTCGCAGAATTATTTTCAGCCCCAAGACAAGCCACAATAGTACGAGAGCTATCAAACGTTTCTCCGCAAAGTGTACAAGATTTACAAAAAGCTCTCAAGAGCAAGAGCATCACGCCACTCCTTAACGAACTCGTTCGCAAAGGCTTCGTGACCATCGAAGAAGAAACCCACTTCCCGATGCTCAAATCCAAACTCGAACCATACCTCGAAATCAATGATGAGTTAAAAGCTTCGTGGCATATCTGGCTTACCGAATTTGCAACACCCAAAAATGAAAAGAAATTAGCAAAACAACTTACTGTTGTTCGCACACTCTTAGAATATCCCCCCGATGTTGAACCGCCTTCAATCCCAAAGTTCTTAAAACTGACAGGAGTCTCTTCTGCAACGGTTCAAACATTGAAGAAAAAAGGACTTATTTCAATCCAAAAGCGTGAAGTATCTCGCGCTCAAGAATACGAGCCATACGATGCCGCGCTCGGCGCACAAAACATTATCCTTAACACACATCAGGATGCGGCAGTAAAAACGGTGCTTAGTGTAGTGGATAAAAATGAGTTTCAAACATTTTTATTACACGGTGTCACCGGCAGCGGTAAAACACAAGTCTATATAGAGCTCATCCGCGATGTATTACAGCGCGGAAAAACAGCAATTGTACTTGTCCCGGAAATAGCGCTTACACCCCAAATTGTCCGCCGGTTCAAATTACATTTCGGGGATAAGGTTGTAGCGCTTCATAGCCGCATGTCACCCGGAGAACGCTATGATGCCTGGCGATACACTCGCGATGGAAGATATTCAATTGTCATAGGTCCTCGCTCCGCATTGTTCGCACCGCTAAAAAATCTTGGTTTAGTTGTTGTGGATGAAGAACACGAACCATCGTTTAAGCAATTTGATAAAGCCCCCCGTTATCACGGAAGAGATGCGGCAATTGTGCGGGCGCGCTTCAATAATGCAGTAGTTGTGTTAGGCTCTGCTACACCATCGTTTGAATCATACACGAATGCAAAATCCGGAAAATACATTTTACTTGAATTGCCTGAGCGTGTTGATAACGCAAAACTCCCCCCGATTGAAATAGTTGATATGCTTGTTGAGCGAAGAAGAAAATATCAGGAGTATCGCGACAAGCGCAAGGCGGAATTTGTTGCCGATGCCGCGAAGGCAAGAGAACAACCGACAAAATTTGAAAGCACATCAATTTCTGATGTACTGAAATCGCGAATTGAAAATCGACTTGCAAAACATGAAGGAATAATTCTTCTTCAGAACCGAAGAGGATTTGCACTCTTTATCGAATGTCCCGATTGCGGGTATGTGGCTGTGTGTGAGAGTTGTAACATCTCTCTTACATATCATCAAACAAAGAAACACATGCGTTGTCATTATTGCGGTAAGGTAGAACCTCCCCCTGATATTTGTCCGCAATGTAAAAGTGTTGATATCGCTTACAAAGGATTCGGAACCCAGCGCGTAGAAGAAGAATTGAGAACGCTCTTCCCTAAGGTGAAAATGATTCGCATGGATTTAGATACTACCACACGCAAAGGTTCCCATGATGATATGCTCCGCAAGTTTGCCGAGGGCGAGGCGGATATCTTGTTGGGAACGCAAATGGTTGCAAAAGGGCTCGATTTCGCCCGTGTAACGCTCGTGGGCGTAATTTCTGCGGATACGCAAATGTTGTTGCCTGATTTCCGAGCAACGGAGCGAACATTTCAATTACTTACTCAGGTTGCAGGGCGTTCAGGGCGCGGTGATCTTCCCGGTGAGGTGCTTATCCAAACAGCTCATGCAGACCATGAATGTTTGAAACATGTTCTCTTGCATGACTATAAATCATTTTACGAGGAAGAATTACAGGAACGTGAAGAGTTAGCCTATCCCCCATATTCCCGCGTTATGGTTGTTGAGTTTAAGGGGAAACACGAAGATTTGGTTGCCAATGTTGCCGATGCGTTCCGTGCAATATTAAAAAAGTACAGTCACAAATTTATTTTACTTGGTCCATCGCCTGCCGCGATGGCAAAGCTCAAAAATTATTATCGCTGGCAGTTAGTAGTTAAAGCATTAAAATCAACAGACCCCGGGGGGCAGGATGCACATTACGCAGTAAGCAATACACTGCACGAATATAGAAACACAGCCCAGGGAAAAGGTAAATCGGTAATCATTACGGTTGATGTGGATCCTGTAGGGATGATGTAGGGATTGTCTAAACTGTGATTTGTGTGATGACATGAATACTATGATTTATTCTTAGGTGATAATGTGAACAAAATAGTAAATGATAAATATCCCCTTAGCGAATTGACAGGGAAAATTATTGGATGCGCGATGGAAGTTCATCGAGTATTAGGTAACGGGTTTCAGGAGGTTATTTATCAACGAGCGTTGGAAGTTGAGATGCGTGAACAAGGCTTAGATTTTAGCCGCGAACATGAAATGGATATTGTATATAAGGGAATTCACATAGGAACACGGAGGGTTGATTTCTTTGTTGATGGAAAGGTGATGGTTGAAGTAAAAGCAATAATTCATTTAGAAGATGTTCACTTAGCTCAAGCAATTAATTACCTTGAGGCGTATGGTCTTGATATAGGGTTATTAATAAATTTTGGTAATAAGTCGCTTCAATTTAAAAGAGTCTCGAAACCGAGACCAAAATAATAAAGAATCATAGTGTTCAAATAATCAGACAAATCACAGTGCAGACAGTTCTTTTAAACATATGAAATTACAATACAGTCAGTGGACACCCGACTCGATGACAGATGAGCAACGACTTCAAAACATGATGTCGTTGTTTAGTTATTTGGTTGTGAAAACAAGCGGCGATGTTGAGGAAGCAATTGAATGGCTTCGTGAACTTGCACGCAGGCATGGCATCTTTGATGATGCATTAACTCTTGAAGATCTGATTAACAAATTGAAGGAGCTTGGTCTTATTGAGGAGATTGACGGTTCTTTGCAGTTGACAACGCGTGGCATTCAGCGGTTACGCAAAGATGCGCTTGACGAAATATTTTCTTCATTGAAAAAAGGAGGGTTGGGTTCTCATCAAAATCCTGCTACGGGTTCCGGCGTAGATCGTTTGAGCGAAACGAAGAAATGGACGTTCGGTCAGCAAGCAACAAACATCGATCTTACGGCAACACTGACGAACACTTTTAAACGAGATGGCATCGATAGTTTTCAGATAAACGAAGAAGACCTTGAGGTGTATGAAACAGAACAATCAACTTCGTGCGCAACCGTACTTATGGTTGATATATCCCACTCCATGATATTGTATGGCGAAGACCGAATTACACCTGCAAAACAGGTTGCAATGGCTTTATCTGAGCTGATTATGCAGAAATATCCCAAGGATTATCTCGCTCTTGTCGTTTTTGGTGACGATGCCCGTTTGATGAGCATAGCCGAACTTCCTTTTTTAAGCGTGGGTCCCTACCATACAAACACGCGCGCCGGATTACAGCTTGCACGACAGCTTTTACGCCGTTGCGGTAATGTGAACAAACAAATATTTATGATTACAGACGGCAAACCTTCGGCGATGTTTGATGAGAACGGACAACTATATAAAAACTCAATGGGACTTGACCCTCGCATCATTAATAAAACATTGGATGAAGCGGTGACTTGCAGAAGAGAAAAGATTACAATAAGTACATTTATGGTTGCTCGCGATCCGTATCTGATTGATTTTGTTGATGAACTTACAAAAGCAAATCATGGCAGAGCATATTATTCATCGCTTGATAATCTCGGAGAATTTATTTTTGTCGATTATATCAGGAACAGAAAAAAGAAGTTTGGGATTGAATAAAAAATGCTAATAACTAAAACCTAAATCCTAAACAAATTCGAAAATAAAACAGAAGCATAAAGGCTGAAACAATATTATGCCTGAAGAAAATTTTTTAAGAATGATACAACTTGCCGAGGAGTTTTTTGAAACAAAGAATGACCCCGATCAACTCGCGGTCGATGAATCGATTATTGAACGATTGCTCGAGATTCATCAGGCAACGGTAGGTGAAGAACGGAATGACCAAGGACCCATTGCATGGATGATTGTTATTCCCACAACGTATGCAGTTATGCAGAAATTTCTTAGCGGGGAGATAAACGAGAAAGAATTATTAGACAATACTCCTGTACACGCGGAGTACAATGCAATATATTTGTGTTCTGCGCTGGTATTGCCCGAATTCAGGCGTAAGGGACTGGCGAAGAAACTTGCCTGTAGGTCCATAAAGGCAATTCAACAAGACCACCCCATAACGATGTTGTACTATTGGGGGTTTAGTGATGAAGGAAAACAACTTGCTGAGACGATTGCGGAGGAGATGGGGTTGCGGTTGCTGAACAAAACCGCAGGCGTAAAGCCTGCGGCTACAATTATTTAACCAACTTACTTCACCACCATACCCAGCACCTTACCTTCTCTTGAGGGAGGGAATTCGATTCCTAAAAGTGCCGCGAGGGTGGGGGCGATATCTACCGGGGCGACATCATCGGTGTATGTTCCGGGAGTAACATCTTTTCCGAACAACATGATGGGAACGTGGGCATCGTAATCCCAGGGGGATCCGTGATTTGTTCCTGTTGGTGAACCATCAAGTATCCAATACGGGTTCAGCACATACATAATATCGCCGCTACGGGCCGGATGATACGAAAGCGCAATCTGAGCTCGAATTTTTTCCGGAGGAGCATGTCGCATTATATCTTCACGTGTGAACGATGCAAACACCGGCAATGAAACCGACATGGAATCTTTTAATGTTTGCAGGACGGATTCAAATGGGACGTTCTTTTCTTTTGCCGCATCTTTATTGATAAAAATATTGTTCTCGGCAACTTCTTCTACCCATTTTGTTGTAATTGCGCCGTAACTATTTGTAAGAAAGCGTTCTGCGGCTTCTTTTATTTTTTTTGTGCTGATTCTTCCTGCATCGGCTTTACTGTTCATTTTGGTTATGTATTCGGGGATTGGCGCAATACCATGATCGGCAGAAAGTGCGATGACGCAATTGTATAGTCCGACATGTTTATCGAGAAAAGCGAAAAATTCTGCAAGATACGCGTCGGTGCGCAAAAGATTATCAAACGCTTCACGACTGTGTGGCCCGTATTCATGCCCGACTTCATCGGTTGATGAAATACCAATGCACAGCATATCGGGGTCGCGGTGTTGACCGAGTGATTCTGCAAGAACAGCAGTGCGTGCAAAATCAAGAAGCAACTCGGTGCCGAATGGCGAATTTCCCACCGCATCGTAATAGGATGTATTGAGAACGCGATCTTTCCCGACAATCGTGTGGGGGAATGTTAGTCCGTTACCGGAATTATTCGATTCATACGTGTTCGAATCGGTATCACAGATGACCTGAGCAATTTCGGGCTTCAATTCTTCCCAGCGTTTGCCGAAAAAGCTATCGAAGATTTTTGATTTGTTATATGCTTCTACCCATTCAGGTAATGTATTCATATAGTAGGTTGATGTCAGGAAGGCATGACTCCCCTCCCAATACGCTGTCCCAAATTTACCACCCATAAAAATAGCGCTCCGGTCTTTGTTGGAAACACTGATTACCTTTGAACGAAAATTTGTAGATAGTTTCAGCATATCGGTGAGCGAATTTGTGAGCAATGTTCTTGGTGAACGATGGTCACCCTTACCGCCAATAGCATGAAAGGCGGTATCTTCTACACAATTGACTGTTTTCTTGATAGTTCTATCGTACCATGAATTACCGACGATACCGCTCATATCGCCATACGAGCCTGTCGAGATTGTGGCATGTCCCGGACCTGTTTTTGTGAAAGCGTACTTATACCGTGCGTTGGTAAAATATGCGCCTCGTTGCATCAGTAAATTGAATCCGTTTTCACCAAAATACGGCTGATAGCGTAATAACAAATCTTGTGAAAGTTGATCGCACACAATAAGGACGACAAGTTTAGGTTTATCCTGTTGTGCAAAAAGAAAGAAATTTGTTGATAGTAGTAATACGAATGCAGTAAGTAGCTTTTTCATCATAGTCATCTATAAGGAGCGGAGCTCCGGAAATGTAGAAATCGTGGTTAATGTATCTCTGAGAGGAAAGATAGAAAATTTTTGGGAGGAAACCGAAAGAATTATTTTGTTCCAACTATGAAGCAATGTCTTGTTTCAAAAAATCTCCATCAATAATCAATAACTTAACTCGCTTTTCTGTCCTTGAGCGGTGAGAACTTAGCTCGTCCGAAACGACGTATGTCATTCCTTCTTTTAACAAAAGCTCTTCTCCGTTTTCTTGTTCGGTAACAAATTCTCCTTCAAGGCAGTGAACGATGTGTCCTTTTTGGCACCAGTGATCGGCAAGGTAACCTTCGGAGTATTCTACAATTCTCATACGTAAGCCCGGAAATTGTACAGTTTGCCAGAAGGATGTACCGCTTTCTCCTTTGTGCTCGGTTTTAGGAATTGTGTTCCAGTTTATTGTTTGGAATGGGATCGTTGGCATGGTTTTTTTAATGTTGTTTTGCAATAATCATAATGCATTTTTAATAAAGAAGCAAAAATAAAATATAAGCTCAAGCCTTGCTGAGTTGTCTTTGCGGCTTGGCGAGAGAAAAGGTGTCACGCAAAGCCGCTAAGTACCAAAGGAGTAATTTTGGGGGCATGTTTTTAATAATGGTGAATGTGGCACAACGCGCTATTTGTCGACCCTGTCACGCTGAAGCATGACTCGCAATGACCAAACCTGCCGGGTGGAAAGGGCGCACCGTTTCTTTGCCTATGAAAAAAAAAATGTGCATTTTGGATAAGAATTTATTACGCACATGTTGCTTCTTATCCCCTCAATAGAAATAAAAGACGGTGTATGTGTTCAACAAGTAAAAGGGTCTGCGGGACTCTTTTCTCGTTTAGAGCCGCTGGAAATGGCAAAGCAGTGGCGCATCGAAAACGCGAAATCGTTGCACATAACCGATATCGATGGAGCGTTGCTCGGTAAGCCGGTCAACCTTCATATCGTCAAAGAAATTATTCGTTCGTTAGATATTCCTGTTGGCATCGGGGGAGGTATGCGTACTCTCGACGATGTGAACGCCGCGTTTGATGCGGGTGTCTATCGTGTTGTTATCGGCACCATGCTCATTGAACGGACAGATGAAGCTATCGCTGTTCTGGAAAAACATGGTGCAAGTAAAGTCTGTATCAGTATCGATGCCGAGAACGGTATCTCGAAAATTAAAGGGCAGACTCAGGATTCTTTTTTAACCGCCGCATCAGTAGCGATGAATGCGAAGGAATTGGGATTCAGGCGCATTATCTATAAAGACTTGATTTACGAAGGTGAACGAAGGGGTCCTAATTTTGCGGCTATTAAAACTCTCGCCGAGACAATCGGAATGAGAGTTACCGCCTCCGGTGGTGTTTCCAATCTTGATGATTTACTGAAATTACAAGAAATGGAAAAAATCGGGGTGGATTCTGTCATCGTTGGCAGATCGATGTATGAAAATAAATACTCGTGTCAGGCAATCTGGCGCACAAGCGAAGAGAACAATTATCCTTATACGGCAAAGGTATAGAGAAATATAAATGATGTATTATAGAAACCGTCTAAAAACATCTTCTAAGTGTCATTTCCGAACGGCTCTTATCGGGAATCTTACTTGCTACGAAGAAAGATTCCCGATAAAATCCTGCGGGAATGACAGTTTACTTTTCGTTTTTTAAAGTCGTTTTCGAACAGTTCAAAAATATAAATTATGAAAATTACAGTTATCGGACATTTATGTATGGATGTTATCCATCATGAAGATGAAACGGAAACGCAAAGCTATGGCGGTATTTTTTTCTCAGTCGCCACTCTCGCGAATTTACTTGGCGAACAGGATACAATTGTTCCTGTCTTTGGTGTTGGAGATAAGGAGTACGAAGCATTTCTTGAACGGTTAAAACAATATCCGAATGTAGATACTTCCGGGATTTTCAAATTTAGCGGGCACACCAATCAGGTACATTTATTCTATAAAAAAGGTGCCGAACGAATTGAATGCTCAAAACATATTTCGGAACCGATCCCGTGGAAAAAAATTAAATCGAAATTGGATACCGATATTGTTTTGGTGAATATGATATCGGGATTTGATATTACGCTTGAAACACTTGATGAAATTCGCCTTGCAACGCGAGACGATAGAATCCCTGTGTATCTGGATGTTCACAGTTTAACGCTTGGGATCAAGGAAGATTTTACGCGATACCGTCGCCCGCTTGAAGCGTGGCGCAGATGGTTGTTTATGCTTCATGCCGTTCAGATGAACGAGCAGGAAGCCGAAGGATTAACGTTTGAAGATTTTAATGATGTTACGCTTGCCAATCAGGTGCTTGCATTAAATACAAAGGTGCTGGTGTTAACACGGGGAGAAAAAGGATTTTCTTCATTTATTGATGACAGGAAACATGTCCGGCGAATAGATAGCCCCGGTATCATTAATGAGCAGGCTCGCGATTCAACAGGTTGCGGTGATGTGTTTGCGGCGGCATATTGCGCCTGGTATGGTCACTCGAAGAATAACATTCAGGAAGCTCTTGTATTTGCCAATACCGTAGCCGCGGCAAAAACGCAATATCAAGGCTCGGATGAGATTGATAAACTGAGCGAATTTAGGATTTCTGCACAGAAAAAGGAAGCCGCAATTTGAACAGGGCTATGAGCAAAACTACAAACGTAGCGTTAATCGGTTATGGTAAGATGGGGAAAGAGCTTGAACGATTAGCGGGGGAGCACAAAATAAACGTTGTGAAAGTGTTCGATGAAAACGATAACATTCGCGGAGCGGGATTGACTAAGCAATCGTTAAAGGATGTTGATGTGTGTATCGATTTTTCTTTTCCATCTGCCGCGATTGATAATATTCACGCTGTGGCAAAGAGCGGTAAAAATATTGTTCTTGGCACTACCGGCTGGTACGATAAATTAGATGATGTAAGAAAGCTTGTTAAAAAATCGAAGATTGGTTTATTGTACGCTCCCAATTATTCGATTGGCGTAAATATATTTTATCATGGTGTTGGAGTTATTGCCGAGTTGTGCGATAAATTTAATCTCTATGATGTCGCGATTTCAGAAACCCATCACACACAAAAACTTGACAGCCCAAGCGGAACAGCGTTAGCGATTGCCGAAAAAGTGATGAAGCGGAATAAAACCAAGAAAACAATTTTGACTACGGCTCCTCAAGGAAAAATAGGGAGTGAACAATTGCAAGTTATTTCTACCCGCATGGGAAGTGTTGTTGGCAATCATCGCGTCACCTTCGATTCGGAAGCCGATACGATTGAACTTGTTCATAATGCAAAAAACCGTACAGGATTTGCCCACGGTGCGTTGATAGCCGCAACATGGCTTAAAGGTAAAAAAGGTGTATTCACAATGGATGATGTAATCTCTTCAATGTTATGAAAAAAGTAAAACCATTTCGCGGTACCGGAACCGCCCTTGTCACTCCGTTTACAAAGAACGATACTATCGATGAACCCGCGCTCAGACGTTTGGTTGATTACCAAATTGCCGGCGGCGTGGAAGCGTTACTTCCTGCCGGAACAACAGGTGAAAGCGTAACATTTTCTGACGACGAACTGAGTCGTGTTGTAGAAATCGTCGTATCACAAGCAAACGGCAGAGTAAAAGTGTATGCGGGAGCAGGGAGTAATTCCACAAAGAAATCGATTGCGCTTTCAAAACGTGCGCTTGAAGCGGGCGCTGATGGTGTGCTCATTGTAGGACCGTACTATAATAAACCCACGCCGGAAGGTTTTTTTCAGCATTATGCGGCAATTGCCGACGCAATTGATGCACCTATTATAGAGTATAATGTTCCGGGAAGAACGGCAAGCAATATTG